>RRZT010924508.1_pt1 | contig 12574 bp, 10 predicted proteins | sample 2165551 | NCBI WGS metagenome assembly RRZT01 (sample SAMN10456910, study PRJNA506462) | wastewater metagenome | biome: wastewater; feature: sludge; material: wastewater sludge; isolation source: wastewater sludge with Escherichia coli K12::gfp cells carrying plasmid... | place: USA: Moscow, Idaho... | reverse complement strand
TTCACCAGCACCTGAACGTTGGCGACCCCATCACCGTATCCGGCCCGTATGGCCGCTTCTTTGTGCATCAATCAGCCCAGTTGCCGTCCTTGTTCATGGCCGGCGGCTCCGGCTTGTCCAGCCCGCGATCGATGATCCTCGACCTGCTGGAGCAAGGCAGCCCGCAGCCGATCACCCTGGTGTACGGCGCACGCAACCAGGCCGAGCTGTATTACCACCATGACTTTCTCCACCTGGCCGCGCAGCACCCGCACTTCACCTACCTGCCCGCCCTGTCCGACGAACCCGCCGACAGCGACTGGGCCGGTTTTCGCGGCTTTGTCCACGAAGCCGCCAAGGCGCATTTCAATAACGACTTTCGCGGCCAGAAAGCCTATCTGTGCGGCCCGCCGATCATGATCGAAGCGTGCATCACCACACTGATGCAGGGGCGCTTGTTCGAGCGGGATATCTACACCGAAAAGTTCTTCTCTGCTGCAGACGCCCAGCAGGTGCGCAGCCCGTTGTTCAAGCGGGTGTGAGGGAGAGGCATACGGCACAGCGGTATCAGTAGGGGAATGACAACGGCGCAGGCGGGAGGGGCTGCGCCGTTTTTTTGTGGGTCATGGCCGGTATGTACTGGTCACGTCTTTTCGAACATCCCGATGGGGAGTCAATCGCTCAGGCCGGCACGGGCGCAGGGCTGAGCCGGTATTTTCTTTCAAATTTCGCCGGGCTCATGTCACCCATTTTTGACGATTTCGAGTGTGAACCGGGGCGTCAAGCTGCGACGGGTTTGTGGCATGTTCGATATCCTTTGGATGGCAGGATTGTTCCATCTATCGGCGTATTCGAAAAGATGAGATCACGACAGTTACGCTCGCCAGACGCCTCCATCCAGCATCCAGCTTCACACCTCAACCTCCACTGGGCACGATACTGCTGCCTGCCAACGACCACGCTCCAGGGGGTGTCGCAGCACCCTGCCGGCTGCAGCTTAGCAATGACAAAGCAGTAAAAAAATCCAAAGCAGGCAGAACAATGTGGCAAGCTTGCCAAGCAGGTCTCTGGCTAGAATGGCCGTATCATATCCTTGTCACAATGTAAGGCACACCCAACAGCAAATGCCTGACATGCATAAATCATTTTTTGTCATCATTAAGATATTTTCAGGTCAGCTTAGCGCCGACGCTTGAGGGGACAGAATGGTGGGAGAGAAAAGAATGAACATGATCCAACGCGAGTACCACTTGCGCTTTCATACACCGGCGTTTCTTGGCAATGCCGAGCAGAGTGGCCAGTGGCGCACGCCGCCATTCAAGGCGCAGTTGCGCCAGTGGTGGCGGGTGGCCTATGCAGCGAGCAAGGGCTTTCAGCTGACTGTGGCGCAGATGCGGGAAGAGGAAGGCAAGCTGTTCGGCCATGCATGGTTGGAGAACGACAGGGATCGGCAAGGCGAGAAACTGGCTGCGCGCAAGAGCCTGGTGCGGATTCGGCTCGGCGAATGGAGCCCTGGCAAACAGGAATCCTGGGATGGACTGGAGCAGGGAAAGATCGACCATCCAGAAGCCGAGAAAAGTGGCCGCAAGGTCGGCCCTCATGCCTATCTGGGCTACGGGCCGCTTGATGGGCGAGGTGGCACAAAGTTCAGCGAAAAGGTGAACGCCGCCATTCAGGCCGGCAAGGACAACACCTTCTCCATCGCCTACCCCGACGACAACCGCACCACACTGATCGAACAGGCGCTGGCACTGATGAGCCAGTTCGGCACCGTGGGTGGGCGCAGCCGCAATGGCTGGGGATCGTACAGCTTGCAAGCTATCAGTGATGTTTCCAGCCTGCCACTGCGCCCATGGCAGGAGGCACTGGAACTTGACTGGCCGCATGCCATCGGCAGCGACGCCAAGGGCGCGCTGATCTGGCAGACCACGCCGTTTGCGGACTGGAAGGCGCTGATGAGGGAACTGGCGGCCATCAAAATCGACCTGAGAACCCAGTTCAAGTTTCCGCACCAAAAGCCCGACGGCCAGACACATGACCGCCACTGGCTGAGCTACCCCGTCACGAACCACGAGGTTAGTGATTGGAAGCGGAACAGCGCCCGCCTGCCCAACAGCCTGCGCTTCAAGGTGCACCCCACCGCCGACGGCAAACTGATCGGCGTGATTTTCCACATGCCCTGCCTGCCCCCCGCAGCCTTCCAACCGGATGAGCAGGCCATCCAGAGGGTATGGCAACAGGTGCACGCCTTCCTCGACATGCAATCCACACTGACACGAACCAGGGCCTGAGACCATGGAGAACAACGACATCCTCTGGCAAACCAAACTCGCCGCGCGCATGCACGACCCGGCAGAAAAAGCCCTCGTGCTGCTGCACGACCCGGCCGGGCACGAAGGCGGCACGTCGCAGGCGCTGAGCCGCTTGCTGCTGGCCATCGGCGCTGAACCACTGCCCGACACCATAGCCCCGGACAACGACGAAGCACTGTCCCACGTGCTGTTCAAGAAGGGGTTGAAAAAAACCATCTACCGCCATGTGCAGCGCGCTGATTGGTGGGCTACCGCAGCCGACCGGCCGCAGTGGCCAATGAAAGAAATCACCGTCACCACCAAGGCCGGCCAACAGAAGATCTTCGCGGTAGCCGACTGGGCACAGGTACGCTGGACGAACAAGCCCGTACTCATCCACCCGCTGACCGGCACCCACTTCGATCTGCACAAGCTCTCCGACACCGACTTCCACGACATCAAGCAGCGCAGCTTCGACCACTTCTCGAACCTGCTGGTGGCGCTGGGCGCCAAAGAAGGCGAAGAAGACCTGCGCAAGACCCTGCTTGCCTTCTGGCGCTTTGGCCCTGAATTAAACGAAGAAGCCGACAACGGCAAGCTCGGCGCACTGTGGCGGCAACTCCCCGCCGATACCCGCGTGCCCGATCATTCGATCTGGGATCACCTGGACCTGACCTCGGCCTTCGCCGGTGCCTTCGCCGCCGACCCCAATGGCGAAGCGGCACTGCTGGCGCTGTCCATCGGCCCGGTGCAACCCTTCATCGCTGCCGCACGCAGTACCTCCGACCTGTGGGCCGGCTCCCACCTGCTGTCGCGGCTGGCCTGGGAGGCGATGCGCCCGGTGTGCGAAGCGCTTGGGCCGGACGCCATCCTGTTCCCGCGTCTGCGCGGTGTGCCGCAGGTGGATCTGTGGCTGCGCGACCCGATGGGTCTGCCCCATATGCTGTTCGCCAACTGCGACTGGCAGCAAGGCGGCACCGACAGTAACCCGCTGTTCTCGGCAGCCTTGCCCAATCGCTTCGTTGCCGTGGTGCCAGCGAGCCAGGCCAAATTCATCGCCGAAACGGTCGAAAGCGCTGTGCGCGCCTGGCTGCAGGACACTGGCCGGGATGTCGTGTCGTGTCTGCTGGACGAAGCCGGTTTTGATGCGGAAACGCCGCTGCCCTACAAGCAGATGCACGAACAGCTCTCGGGTTTCCCCGAAGTTCACTGGGCTGTCGTCCCTTTCTCACTGATCGTTCCGCGCAACACGGATAAACAGACTGACCTCGACACCGTGCAGCTCTCCACGGCAATGGCGCCATTCTTCAGCGTCGAACCCGGCCAGCCCTGTGGCTTTCTTGATACGCCGGCCTGGAAGGTGTTGCAGGGGCAAGGCCACGACAGCCGCTTTTTTGCGCCCAACCCCGGCGCGCTCTACCCGGCCATCTACGACCTCGCAGAGCGCGTCATGGCCGCTGCCAAGGCAGTGCGCCCCTTCAGCCAGACCCGGCAGGAAGGCTGGCGCTGCTCGCTGACCGGCGAGACCGAATGGCTGACGACCGACCGGGAACAGCTCAAAAAATCCTACCGCCAGCAGGCCGACACCCTCTGGGCCAAAGTTGCGCTAAAGAAACCGTCGTGGGCCAAGAAAGGCGAGCACCTCGGCGCACTGCCGGCGATCAAGCGCCTATGGCCTACGCTGTTTGCCGAAGAAGTTGGCAAGGCGCTGGCGGTGGGCGAGCGTGTGGAACGGAAGGACATCAGTCGCTTCGTCGTCTCCACCCACACCATGGCGCTGGCGCATCAGCTCGACCAGTGGCTGGAACGTGCTGGCCTCACTGCCGAAGGTGCCGCCGACCGGCTCAAGCACGCCGAGCCGGTCGCCCTGCCGCGCCGGCTGATGCAGCGGCACGGCAGGAATCCGGCGCTGGCCGACGCCAAGCGCCTGCCCGGCCTGCTTGATGCCGCCGACGAGCAGGATAATGAAGCTATCCGCGCACAAACCGAAAAACTGGTGTGCGAGATCCTGGGCGTCAAACGGCTCGAAGCCTATTACGCCCTGCTGCTGATGGACGGCGACCGCATGGGGCAGATGCTCTCGGGCGATCCGCAGTGGGCCATCAGCTACCGCGACAGCTTCCACCCGCAAGTGCAGGCCGGCTTCGACAGGCTCGCGGCCAGCCAGCCGGCAATCAAGGCTTACGGCCAGCAAAAGCGGGCTCTGTCACCGAACCGACATCTGGCCATCTCCGGCGCGCTCAATGATTTTTCGCTCACCGTGGTGCGCCACGTGGTCGAGGAGGAACACCTGGGCCGCGTCATCTACGCGGGTGGCGACGACGTGCTGGCCATGCTGCCGGTGGTCGATGCGCTGTCCGCCGCACAGCGCCTGCGCCACGCCTATTCCGGCATTGATCCGGCGCACGATGGCGGGGACGACCCGCACGGGCTGACCCTGCACAACGGCTTTGCCATCCTCAAGGGCAAGCTCATGCGCATGATGGGCCATACCGCTACGGCCTCGTGCGGCATTGTCATCGCCCACCATCAGGCCCCGCTTGCTGCCGTACGTCGCCAATTGGAAGCGGCGGAAAAACGCGCCAAGAACGAAGGTGGGCGCGATGCATTTTCGATTACCGTGATTAAACGCTCAGGTGCAGCGTTGCGGCTGACCGCCAAGTGGGGCGAGCCACTGGCATTGCTCAACGACATGCGCAAATTCCTGCAAGAAGAAGGCGTATCGCGTCGAGCGGTGTACAACACGGCGGAATGGCTGCACGACCTGCCGGAGCCGGAAGGCGACGCAGCCATGCTCTCCAGCCTTCTGGCCTTCCAGATGGCGCGGCAAGTGAGCCTCAAGGACAAGGAAAGGCAGGCCAAGCTTAAGGATCAAGCTGGTGTGCTGGCCAAGTGTCTCGCCGAACTGGCTGCGCAACAACCCAAAGACCGCCTCAAATGGCTGGCCAACTTCATGAGCGTGGCCGAGTTTCTGGCCCGCGAAACCCGCAGTGGAGTTTCCGAATGAGCATCGAGACCCGTTTCATCGAGCCGCTGGACGTGCTTTTCCTGCGCGGCAACAAGCTGTTCGGCGACCCCGGCAGCTACGGCGAATCGCTGGTCCCGCCCTGGCCTTCGGTCGCCGCCGGAGCGCTGCGCTCGCGCCTGTTAGCTGACGAGCGGGTTGATCTGGCCGCCTTTGCCCGTGGCGCGATCGATCACCCAACCCTGGGCACGCCCGCCAAGCCGGGCAGCTTTGCCGTCACCGCCTTCCATCTGGCGCGGCGCTTTGCCGATGGCCGCATCGAACTGCTCATTGCCCCGCCTGCCGATCTGGTGATCGGTGAAAGCGAAGACAAGGTCAGCAGCGTGCGCCGCCTGCACCCCACGGTGCTGGCCAGCGGCTTGCTGGCATCAAGCCCCCTGCCCCTGCTGCCAGTGCTGGCCGAAGCGCAGCGCGGCAAGCCGGCGGGCGGCTACTGGCTGACCCAGGCAGGATGGGAAAAGTACCTCAAGGGCGAAACGCCCACTGCTGATGATCTGCTCAAAGCCAGCCAACTTTGGGCTATCGACCACCGGGTCGGTGTCGGCCTTGATGCGCACACCCGCCGCGCAGCCGACGGCAAGCTGTTCAGTGTGCAGGCAGTGAGCATGGTGCAGCGGCAACACGCTGCCGCTGGTTTTGATGTCGGCTTCGTTGCCAGTGTCAGCGGGGCCAAATTACCCAAGGACGGTAGCGTCCGCCTGGGCGGTGATGGCCGCATCGCCGTGCTGCACCCCGGTAATGCTTGCCTGCCCACCGCCGATCACGCCGCCATCGCCGCCGCCCGGCGCTGCCGCATCGTGCTCACCACCCCTGGCCTCTTCGCCGATGGCTGGCGTCTGCCCGGCGTCGATGCCAAAGGCCGCTTCGCGCTTGGCGGCGTGCGCGGCAAGCTGGTCTGCGCCACCGTGCCCCGCTTCGAGACCATCTCCGGCTGGGATCTGGCCCGGCATCAGCCCAAGCCCGCCCAACGCGCCGCGCCCGCCGGCAGCGTGTATTGGCTGGACGAACTCGACGCCACGCCTGAGGCGCTCGGCAAGCTTGTCGCCACGGGTTTGTGGGACGAAGCCTGCGAAGATGCCACTCGTCGCGCCGAAGGCTTCAACCGTTTTGCCCTGGCACTTTGGTAAGGTCGTCTTACATGTCTGACATGAATGAATTGGTGATTTTTGAAACCGATACCAAGCAGGTTGCCGTCCGGCTGGAAGGTGAAACCGTGTGGTTGAGCCAGGAACAAATGGCCAGCCTGTTCGAGCGTGAGCGTTCGGTCATCAGCAAGCATCTGCGCAATGTGTTTGCTGATGGAGAACTCGATGAAAAAAGCAATGTGCAAAATTTGCACATTGCCGGCTCCGACAGGCCCATCAGGTTTTACAACCTTGATGTCATCATTTCCATCGGCTACCGGGTTAAGTCACAGCGCGGTGTGCGCTTCCGCCAATGGGCCACGGGCATTCTGCGCGAGCATCTCACGCAAGGCTACACCCTCAACCAGGTTCGCCTGCTGGAAAAAGGCATGGACGAAGCCCGCCAAGCCATCGACCTGCTCGCTCGTTCGCTGGCCGATCCGACACTGATCAGCGACACCGGACGCGAGCTCATCGGCCTCATTGCCGGGGGGGGGAAAACCTGGCACCTGCTGCTCAAGTACGACGAAGACGGCCTGCAACTGCCAGCCGCCTGCCAGCCAGCGCGGGGCATTCTCGATTACGCCACCGCTCGCCGTGCGCTGGATGACCTCAAAGCCAGTCTGCACGCCTGCGGCGAGGCCTCCGAGCTGTTCACCCGCGAGCGCGGTGAGGGTCTGCACGGCATTCTTGGCAGCATCGAGCAGACCATGTTCGGCGAGCCGCTCTACCCGAGCCGTGAAGAAAAAGCCGCCCATCTGTTTTATTTCGTCATCAAGGATCACCCGTTTTCCGACGGCAACAAACGCAGCGCCGCCTTCCTGCTGCTGCTCTACCTGCGCCAGGAAGCCATGCCGAGCAGCATCAACCCGGCGGCGCTCACCGCGCTGACCCTGCTGGTGGCCGAAAGCCAGCCGCAGAACAAGGATCTGATGATCCGCCTGATCGTCAATCTGCTGGCCGCCAGCGCACCGAATTCCTGAATTCTCCAAGGGAGACACTAATGTTCGAAAAACACGCAGCCGTATTCTTCTACGCCGTCAGCCCGGTACACATGGGTGCCGGGCAAGCCATCGGCGTCATCGACAACCCCATCCAGCGCGAACGCCACACCGGGCACCCGTGCTTTGCTGGCTCCGGCATCAAGGGTGCGGTGCGGCATGGCTTTACCGCCATTGGCGGCGATGAAAAATTGATCGACCAGCTGTTTGGTCCGGAATCGAACAGCGGCGAGCTGCACGCCGGTGCCGTCAGCTTTGGCGATGCCCAACTGGTGGCGCTGCCGATCCGCAGCCTGCGCGGCGGCTACGTGTATGCCAGCTGCCCACAGGCGCTTTCCCGCGCCCAGCGGCTGCTCGGCCTGGTCGGGCGTCCGGCGGACTGGAAGGTTCCGAGCGTTGCCGAAGGTCACTGCCTCATCACCAATCAGGCGCTTCTCTCCGAGCGCCACATTGACGGCAAGTCAAAGAAGGTGCTGCACCTGGAAGCCTTCGAGTACGAAGCCACGGACTCCCCGGACAACTTGCCCGCGATCTCAACTGATCTCGCCAGGCGCGGCCTGCCCGCCGGCGACGCCTACGCCTTCTTCGCCAACAAGTTGAAGACCGATCTGGTTGTCCTCTCCGACACCGACTTTGCCTACTTTGCTCAGCACGCCATGCTGGTGGAACCCCATGTGTGCATTGACCCTGATACCGGCACCGCCAAAGGAACTGGCCTGTTCTACACCGAGAACCTGCCGCCCGAAGCGCTGCTCGTTGCCCCCTTGCTGGCCAGCCAGACGCGCAGCGGCAAAGAAGACAGCCCGGCAGAAGTTGTCATGGCGCAGATCAAGGCCGTCATCGACGGCAAGCTGCTGCAGATCGGCGGTGACGTGACCACCGGGCGTGGCCTGGTAGTTGCCAAGGTGGAGGGCTGATCATGGCGCAGACACTCGAACAGCAGCGCGCCCAAGATGCCTGGGAAAAATCCGCTGCCTACAGCAAAGAGCACGTCAACATCGCCAAGGGCCTGCCCGCGTTGATCATGAACAGTGGGCTGATGCAGGTGCTGGCGTTTTGCCATGAAAAAGGAAAGAAGGAATCAACCCGAGCCAACGAAGAAGTTGCGCTGCAGATGCGCACCTGGTTGCAATCGCGCTTCCCAAAGATTTTCACCAACGCGGATTTCGAGTCCTTCATGCAAGCCCTGATGAAAACCCAGCCTGCCGACTATCAGGCCATCACCGCCGAAGCCTTTGCTTGGCTGCGCTGGCTGCGCCAGATGGCCTCGGCTCGCGTGAAGGGGAACTGACATGCCGATTGCTGCCGTACCGGATTATCTGGGCAAGGATTTCAAGGATGCCTCACCAGGCATGCGTTTTGGCATGTATCTGCCAATTTGGACTGAGCGTGCCGATCAAGAGTCAGACGTCAACAAACGCGCGGCAGCCAAGAGCCGCGAGGGCAGCGAGATCGCTGACCTTCTGCAACGCCGGGGTATGGACGCTACCATCCGCGCATTGCAAAACCGTCAGCAAAAACCACTTGCTGGCCTGTGGGATAAAAACGACTTCGCAGCAAAGCAGGCTTGGAAACAGATCGCAATGCTGACTCGACGCGACAAGGATCTCGCAGAAAACCTAGTTTCCCGCCAACGCTTCATTTGCGGGAACACAAACGACGGAACAACTCTGACCCTCGAAGCTCTCGCCACCGCCCCTTTCACCACCGGCCTGGGCAACGAACACCCGCTGGAAAACGGCTTCGCCTTTCTCAACCCCTACGGCCTGCCTTACCTGCCGGGCAGTGGCGTCAAGGGCGTGCTGCGTCAGGCGGCGCGAGAACTGGCTTCCGGAGACTGGGGCGACGCCTGCGGCTGGACAATAGAAAAAATCCACCAGATTGAGCATGGCAAGGACACCATCGACTTTTCACCCCTCGACGCGCTGTTCGGCCTGAAATCTGGCGATGGCGACACCAACCATGTGCGTGGCGCACTGACTTTCTGGGATGTCATCCCGCAAATCAAAGGTAACAGCCTGAGCGTCGACATCATGACGCCGCATCAAAGTCACTACTACCAGCAAAAAAACGACCGAAAAGCCGGCGACAGTGCCAGCCCGCACGACTCCGGCCAGCCCAGCCCGATCAACTTCCTTACCGTACCGCCCGGTTCTGGCTTTGTCTTTCACGTCACCTGTGACCTGGCGCATCTGAACCGCCTTGCGCCAGAACTGGCCACCCACGAAACATGGAAAACCCTGCTTGCCGCCGCTTTCGAGCACGCCTTCCAGTGGCTGGGGTTTGGTGCCAAGACCGCCGTGGGTTATGGCGCAATGCAGAAAGACCCAGACGCCAAAAAGCGAGAAGAAGACAGGCGTCAGGCACAAGCCGACGCGGCCCTGCGCGCTCAGGAAGAAGCCAACCGCCAGGCAGCGCTGGCGCAGATGTCGCCCTTCGACCGGGAAATCCGCGTGTTTCTTGATGCCCGCCAAGACAAAAACCAGTCGGAACTGAGCGCACTACTGGGTGGCTTGAAAAAAAGCCAATGGTCTGGCGAGAACAAGATAGCCGTGGCGGAACGCGCCAAAACCATGATGCAGGACGCGAAGAAATGGAAAGAAAAATCCGAGAAAAAGAACCCGGACAAGGACGGCGACTATCAGGATACGCTCAAGGTCATGGCGTGGATCAACGGGCAATGATTCCCGTCGCCCGCTACCGCCTCGACTTCACCGTTGCCACACCGCTGACGCTGCCGGCCTTTGCCGGGTCCACACTGCGCGGGGCATTTGGCGGTGCCTTGCGCGCCAGCGCCTGCATGACCCGCGCCAAAGCGTGCGATGGTTGCCTGCTGCTGGCCTCCTGCCCCTATGCCATGGTATTCGAGCCGCGCCTGCCATTAGCCGAGCACGCTTTGCAGGATTTCAGCCAGATTCCCCGCGCCTATGTTATCGAGCCGCCCCAGTGGGGTGAAAAAACCTATATGCCGGGCGAAACCCTGAGTTTTCACATCGTGCTGGCCGGGCGCGTGGTCGAACAGCTGGCGCTGATTTTGTGGGCGTTTCACAAAGGCTTCCAGCGTGGTGTTGGCCGGGGCGATGGCACGGCCAGCTTGGCCCGCGTATGGCATGTGGCCGGTGATGAAACCGTGCAGATCCTCGATGGCCCTGGTAGCCGCATTATTGAGCACACAGACACCGTGCCGCCCACGCCCAGCTTTGCAGGCAAGGCCGTCACCCTGCACTTCCACTCACCGTTGCGTTTGCAAACCAATGGCCGTCGTGCCACGGCGGAAGAATTCACCCCGCGCAAACTGCTCACCACCCTGATCCGGCGCATTGCGCTGATTCACGAATTTCACGGTACAGGTGCCTTGGCGCTGGATTTCAAGGCGCTGGCGGCACAGGCCGAAACGCTTGGCAGCGACAAGCAGCTCACATGGCGCGACTGGACACGCTACTCCAGCCGGCAGCACCAAAAAATGGACCTTGGCGGCGTGGTCGGCAGTTGGCAGCTTACCGGCGAACTCGCGCCCTTTCTGCCTTTCCTGCATTTGGGTCAGTGGCTGCATGTGGGCAAGGAAGCGGTATTCGGCCTGGGCGGTTATGACCTGGAGCAACACCCATGACTACCTGGTTTGTCAGCCGTCATCCTGGTGCGCTCGACTGGATGCTGCACAGCGGTGTGACATTCGACCGCCACGTCGCTCACCTCGACACCGAATCCGTCGCGGCCGGCGATACGGTGATCGGCTCGTTGCCGGTCAACCTGGCCGCCGAGGTTTGCGCCCGTGGCGCGGAATACTGGAATTTATCCCTGCGCCTGATTGCGCAGGATCGTGGGCGCGAGCTTTCGGCAGAAGAAATGCAAAGCTACGATGCCACCCTGGAACGTTATGACGTAAGGAAATCGCAATGACTACACTCATCAGCTTTCTTGGCAAGGGGCAGGATCCCAAGACCGGCTATCGGCTGGCTCGTTATCGTTTCGATGCCGACTTCGTGCGCGAAGTGCCATATCTCGGTGTTGCACTAACCGAGTATCTGCAACCGGAACGTTTAGTGCTGGTCGGTACCGCAGGTAGCATGTGGGACGTTTTTTTTGAACAGCAGGGTGCCGATGATGGTGCCGTGTTGCCTCTGATCGAAGCGGTTGCCGCTGAAAACGTCAACGACACCCTGCTGCGCGACTGTGAAGCACACCTTACCAATACGCTGGGCATTGCCACCACCTGCCTTTTGATCCCCTATGCTCGGGATATTTCCGAGCAGTCCGCGCTGCTCGGCCGTCTGGCGGAAACGGTCAGTGCCGGCGAGCACGTCGATATTGATGTCACCCATGGCTTTCGTCATCTGCCCATGCTGGCTCTGGTTGCTGCGCGTTACCTTGTTCATGTCCGGCATGTCAAGGTGCGCGAACTGTATTACGGTGCATTGGAAATGACTCCCTCTGGCGGCGAAACGCCTGTACTGCGACTGTCCGGCATGCTGCAAATGCTCGACTGGGTGGAAGCCTTAGCCTGCTACGAAAAGGATGGCGACTACAGCGCTTTTTCCAAGCTGCTCGCCGACGATGGCATGGATCCGCAACGCACTGATTTGTTAAACCAAGCTGCCTTTTTCGAGCGCACTGGCAACCCGGTCAAGGCAAAGGAAAAACTCTCCAGCGTTTTCGAGTCCGTCAATGTACATCAAGGGGCACTCGGCGGACTGTTCCGCGATGAACTGGCCAAGCGCATTTATTGGCACCGAGGTGCCCGGCGCGACAATTGGGAGCTTATGCTGGCCGACGCCTATCTCGAGCGTCACGACTACCTACGCGCGGCCACCTATTTGTACGAAGCCTTTATTACTCGTGCCACATTCAAGCACAAGCTCGATCCTAATGATTATAAGCAGCGTGAAAAGGCCTATCACGTAGAACGTAGTACAAACCCTGAAGCCAAGGATCTGGAATATCTGCGCAACGCCATGGCCCACGGCGTTCGTTCCGGAAACAACGCTATAGCTCGCACACTGGCGAGCCAAAAAGATCTGGAAAACAAACTTCGACAATTACGCAAACAGCTGTTTGTTTAATTATGCGCCCCTTTCTGCCAACCAGCCTCAACCGCATCAGCGCTGACTTTTGTACCTTGCACTCATGAAAACCACCCCCACCCACTTTCCCCGC
>RRZT011764802.1_pt1 | contig 12576 bp, 8 predicted proteins | sample 2165551 | NCBI WGS metagenome assembly RRZT01 (sample SAMN10456910, study PRJNA506462) | wastewater metagenome | biome: wastewater; feature: sludge; material: wastewater sludge; isolation source: wastewater sludge with Escherichia coli K12::gfp cells carrying plasmid... | place: USA: Moscow, Idaho ... | reverse complement strand
GTTGCAGTTGGAGATGGAGCAAACGACCTGCCAATGATAAGTATTGCCGGACTTGGAATTGCTTTTCATGCCAAGCCTAAAGTAAAAGCAAATGCCAAACAGTCTATCTCAACAATCGGACTCGATGGAATTCTTTATTTCTTAGGTTATAAGGATTCTTACTTAGACGAACAAATGTAATTAAAATAATAGTATCATGGTTAGACATATTGTAATGTTTAAATTAAAGGAATTTGCAACTCCAGCCGAAAAAATGGCAAAGATGCAGGCTATTAAGAATGGATTGGAATCTCTGATTCAAATTATTGATGTATTACGTTCAATCCGGGTCGATTTTAACTGTAACCCTGATGAATCATGGGATTTAATTCTTACAACGGAGTTAGATACTTTAGAGGATGTAAAAACGTATGCTTTACATCCTGCGCACGTAGCAGTAGCCAAAGAATTAATAGGACCTTTCAAGTCAGACAGAGCTTGTGTAGACTATGAATACTAATACAAGCATAAAATCATTTGAAATAGAAGAGCGGGTAGAGCAGGCAGTTCAAAATTTTGAAGCAGGCTTTAATTGTGCTCAATCTGTATTTCTTGCTTATTCGGATGTATTTGAATTAGATCTGGAGATGGCGAAAAGAATGACTGTTTCATTTGGTGGAGGTGTTGGACGTATGAGGGAAATATGTGGAACAGTTAGTGCCATGGCTATGTTAGCCGGTTTCAAATATCCGGTTATTGATATGACCGACCAGCAAGCCCGTACGAGAAACTATGCTATAGTGCAGAAGATGTCAGAAATATTTAAAAGTAAACATCAAACAATTATATGCAGGGAGTTGATGCCAGATTCTGAAACGCAGTCTACTCCCGCCCCATCTATTCGTACGACCGATTATTACAAGCGTCGCCCTTGTTCCAAATATGTTGCTGATGCAGCCCGCATTGCAGGACAAATGCTAAAAGGTGAACTTGTGGATTAAACATCTAATTACCAGAATAAAAAAAGACCTTGATCATTTCGATCAAGGTCTTTTTTTATTCTGGTATAAAGAAAATTATTGGCCACTCATTTTGGCTTCAATTTCTTTTAATTTATCACCCATGTCAAGGTTGTAATAGATACCTCTTAAAGCAATCATAAATTCAGATTCTTCAGGTTTCATCTGATGAGCTTTTTCGAAGTAAGGAAGAGCCTTCGTAAAGAAGTCTTTTGCTACTTTAAGTTCTTCCTGATACTTTTTAGTATCATTAATCATATTTGCTTCTCCTTGTTTGTTAACTCCCTGGTTGTAGTAAACACGACCTAAGTTTCCAAGAGCGTCAGTATAATTAGGATCTATTTCAAGAGCTTTTTTAAATGATTCTTCTGCCTTGGCAAAATCTTTTAAGCCTGTTTCATATACACGACCTTTCACATCGAAAAGCTGAGCATTATTAGGAGTTTTAGCAATAGCTGTATTCAAATATTCAATAGCCTTATCATTTCTATTTGAATAAATGTAATTATTGATAAGACTCAAAAGGTAATACTGTTCTTCAGGGAAAAGGGTAAGACCTTCTTCAAGAGTCTTTTCCAGGTTTACAGTATCTTTAGCTTGTTCATATTCATAGCAAAGGTATTGATAAACATCATTGCGTCTGTAATCAAATTTCTTAGCATTTTCAAGGCTACTGATCGCCAATTTAGAATCCTGCATCTGAGTAGCAGCAACAGCAGCATAAAATTGAACTGTCATAAAGTTTGAATCTCTGGCAGCAACGGCTTCACCTTTGAACATTTCGTGATCCGAAATTTTCAAATAATGATCAAAGAAAGTATAAGCTTTCTTATAATCTTTCTGGTCAAAGTAATAAGCTCCACCATTTATATAATAGATATGATTGGCACCTAAAATACCCTTAATATCCTTTACAAATTTAGGTTTTACTTTTCCCTTTTCGTTAGGTTGCTGATCCAAAGTATAAGCCTTTTCAAAATAAGGAAGAATACTCAACAATGCATCATACATTACAGGTTCATTAGGCTTTTGTCCCAAAATTTGTTTTGTTCTTTCTGCATCAAACTGTTGATTCTCAATAAATCCAGCTACAAACCATGTTTTAGGATCGTCTTTTGATTCAGCGTTTTCTAATGTACCTTTGATAAGATTTCTTGCTTCTGTGAAGTCAGGACTAGTCCCTTTCACAATACTCTGAGCAGTGTTCACGTCTTTTTTCTGAGCAAAAGAAGCCGATGCAACAACACAGAGAGCAACTGTTAATAATAATCGTTTCATTGCGATTGTAATTTGAAATTAATATACTTTATTGTTTAAAAATTATTTTAGAATGTAGATAGTTATTCTTCATCTAATTCTGGTTCTTCAAAAGCATCAGATTCAAATAAACTGGACTGCTCCTGAATGTTGTTTGAAACTTCTTCGTCAATTAGTTCCAAATCATCAGCTAAAACTTCATCCGGTTCGGACATAACCTTGCAAACAGAAGCAATTTCATCGTTTCGTTTTTCAAGATTTATCAAACGGACACCTTGTGTTGCACGACCAATAACGTTTAAGTCTGATACTTTCATACGAATGGTTATACCAGATTTGTTAATAATCATAAGGTCGTTATCATTCGTTACGTTCTTTATATCAACCACTTTTCCTGTTTTATCAGTAATATTGATGGTCTTTACCCCTTTACCTCCACGGTTGGTTATACGATAATCATCTATACTTGAACGCTTTCCATAACCAAGTTCCGAAACAACCAAAATGGTTTCGTTATCGTTGTCTTTAACACAAACCATTCCAACAACCTCGTCGGTAGGATCATTCGCATCAAGTGTCATACCACGTACGCCGGCAGCAGTACGTCCCATAACTCTAACGGCACTTTCATTAAAACGAATAGCGCGTCCATTGCGGTTTGCTATTACAACTTCATTTTTCCCGTTTGTCATTCTAACCTGAATCAATCCGTCGTCTTCGTGCAGTGTTATGGCATTTACCCCATTCTGACGTGGACGTGAATAAGCTTCAAGAAGTGTTTTCTTAATAACCCCCTTCTTTGTACAGAATAACAAATAGTGAGAATTAATAAACTCAGTATCAGTTGTCAAACGTTTTACACGAACAAATGCATTAACCTTATCTCCTGCTTCGATATTCAAGAGATTCTGAATAGCCCGGCCTTTCGAGTTCTTTGTACCTTCAGGTATTTCAAATACTTTAAGCCAGTAACATTTTCCTCTGGCGGTAAAGAACATCATGGTTGCATGCATTGATGCAGGATAGATATATTCTACAAAGTCGGCATCACGTGTTTCAGATCCCTTAGCTCCTACACCACCTCTGTTTTGTGCACGGAATTCGCTTAACGGCGTACGTTTAATATATCCCATATGAGAGATAGTAATAATCATTTCGTCGTCCGAATAGAAATCTTCAGGATTCAGCTCTTCAGAAGCATAAATAATTTCTGTTTTACGGGCATCTCCGTATTTATCCTTAATTTCAAGCAATTCATCCTTCATAACCTTTCTACAAAGGTCATCATTTGCCAATATTTCATTCAAATACGAGATTAATTTCTCGATTTCTTCAAATTCTGCATGAAGTTTATCCTGTTCAAGTCCGGTAAGCTGGCGAAGACGCATTTCTACAATAGCCTTTGCCTGAATCTCCGACAATGCGAAACGGGACATTAAACGCTCCAAAGCTTCTGCAGGACTCTTCGATGATTTAATAATTGCAATTACTTCATCAATATTATCAGAAGCAATAATTAATCCTTCCAGGATGTGAGCTCTTTCTTCCGCCTTCTTCAATTCAAATTTTGTTCTGCGGATAACAACCTCGTGGCGATGCTCTACGAAAGCGCTAATCATATCTTTCAGATTAAGCATTTGCGGGCGACCTTTCACCAACGCAATGTTGTTTACACTGAAAGAAGATTGCAAGGCTGTAAGTTTGTATAGTTTATTAAGAACTACACTTGCATTCGCATCTCGCTTAACATCTACAACGATACGCATTCCGGTACGGTCTGATTCGTCATTTACGTTTGAAATACCATCCAATCGTTTTTCGCAAACCAAATCGGCAATATGCTTAATTAATTCAGCTTTATTTACAAGATATGGAATTTCTGTAACAACAATCTTATCATGATTATGCTCATGTTCGATTTCAGCCTTTCCCCGCATAACGATACGACCTCTACCTGTTTCAAATGCATCTTTAACACCTGCGTATCCATATATATATGCACCTGTAGGAAAATCCGGTGCTTTAATATACTGCATCAAACCGGGAATATCTATATCCCCTTTTGTGTCAATAAATGCAACTGTTGCATCAATAGCTTCGCTCATGTTATGAGGTGGCATATTTGTTGCCATACCTACAGCAATCCCTGAACCCCCGTTTACAAGTAAATTTGGAATACGGGTCGGCAATACAGTTGGTTCTTTTAGTGTGTCATCAAAGTTCAACTGAAAATCAACGGTATCTTTATCAATATCCCGAAGCATTTCTTCGGCCAACTTGCTTAAACGGGCTTCCGTATAACGCATTGCAGCCGGACTATCTCCGTCAATTGATCCAAAGTTACCCTGACCATCTACCAATGGATAACGTAACGACCACGACTGTGCCATACGAACCATTGCAAAATACACGGATGAATCTCCGTGTGGATGGTACTTACCTAAAACTTCCCCAACAATTCTTGCAGATTTTTTATAAGGTTTATCGGAGGTATTACCCAATTCATTCATCCCAAACAGTACACGCCGGTGAACTGGTTTAAAACCATCCCTAACATCCGGAAGAGCTCGAGAAACAATAACAGACATTGAATAGTCAATGTATGCCGATTTCATCTCGTCTTCTATGTTAATCTTAATAATTCTGTCTTGATCAACCATTTAGATTTATATTAATTACACGCTATATTTTCTCTCTGAAAAATCGCACTAAGGTAAGGGTTTTCCTCAGACTACGAAAGCTTTTAATGTGAAAATTTACTATTTGAGCCTTTTCAACATTTATTGGGTATAAATGGCATGGATTTTGATTAGATGTTCAAATAGATTGCTATTTTTGCAAAACTCATTACATTAAATACAAAATGAAGAATAATTATACAAAGAGGCTGTTCGATGTCCTTCAATACAGCCGGGAGGAAGCTGTCAGATTACAAAGTAACTTTATTGGTCCGGAGCACCTTATGCTTGGAATCCTCAGGGATGGCGATGGTAAGGCTTTCAATATGCTCACGGACCTTAATGCCAACTTGTCACTCATAAAAAGAAAAATCGAACAAAATATTAAGAATATTAGTGATGATGGCTATGATAATGAAGAAATAGCCGTTACAAAGGAAACTGAGCGCGTTTTGCGTATGAGTATGCTTGAAGCCAGACTATTTAAGGAAAATGAAACCGGAACCGAGCATTTGCTACTGGCTCTTCTTAAAGATGATAATAATATTGCAGCGCATATCTTAAATGAAGAAAATATAGATTACAAGGTTATATACAATACTTTAATCAACGGAACCGAAATGAAAAGTTTTGATGAAGAGTTTGAAGAATTGCGTGATGGTTTTACGGATGATGATGACGATGATGATGATGATAATTTTACAGGGAAAAAAGATCCGGGTCGTTCCTCTTCCGGTTCTCAAGGTTCTGCTCAACCTAAATCGCCCAATGACACACCAGTATTGGACAATTTTGGTTCTGACATGACAAGAGCTGCCATGGAAAACAGATTGGATCCCATTGTTGGACGAGAAAAAGAAATAGAACGTCTTGCTCAGATTTTAAGTCGCAGGAAAAAGAATAATCCAGTATTAATAGGTGAACCCGGGGTTGGTAAATCAGCAATTGTTGAAGGGTTAGCCTTGCGGATTGTTCAACGTAAGGTATCTCGTATTTTGTTCGACAAGAGGGTAATAAGCCTTGATATGGCTTCGGTTGTTGCTGGCACAAAGTATCGTGGACAGTTTGAAGAGCGTATTAAAGCTATTCTTAATGAATTGTCGAAAAATCCGAATATCATTTTGTTTATAGATGAAATTCATACGATTGTTGGTGCAGGTGCTGCTTCCGGATCTATGGATGCAGCCAATATGTTAAAGCCAGCTCTGGCCAGAGGCGAAATTCAATGTATAGGAGCTACCACGCTGGATGAATATCGTAAGAATATTGAAAAGGACGGAGCGCTGGAAAGACGTTTCCAGAAAATTATTGTAGATCCTACTACAAAAGAAGAAACTTTGCAGATTCTTCAGAACATAAAAGACCGCTACGAAGAACATCATAACGTTATTTATACTTCTGATGCCCTTAAGGCATGTGTTTCACTTACAGACAGGTACATTAGCGATCGTAATTTCCCTGATAAAGCCATTGATGCACTGGATGAAGCAGGATCACGTGTTCATATTTCAAATATAGTTGTTCCTAAAAATATTGAAGACTTAGAAAAGAAAATTGAAGAAACGAAAGCTGAAAAGGTTGCTGCTGTAAAATCTCAGAATTTTGAACTTGCAGCAAGTTTCCGTGATAAGGAGCGTCAATATTTACTTCAATTGGAAGCAGCAAAGACGCGTTGGGAAGAAGAATTGCATGAAAGTCGCGAAACTGTTGATGAAGACAAAGTGGCTGAAGTTATTGCCATGATGTCTGGTGTGCCGGTTCAGCGGATCGCTAAAGCCGAGAATTTAAAGCTGATTGAAATGGCAGAAGTTCTTAAAAGCAAAGTTGTTGGTCAAGATGATGCTGTTCAGAAGGTTGTAAAAGCTATTCAACGTAATCGGGTTGGTTTGAAAGATCCTAATAAACCTATTGGAACCTTCATGTTTTTGGGACCAACAGGTGTTGGTAAAACATATCTTGCTAAGAAACTGGCAGAGTATCTGTTTGACTCCGGCGATGCGTTAATTCGTATTGATATGAGCGAATATCTTGAAAAGTTTGCTGTTTCACGCCTGATCGGAGCGCCTCCGGGATACGTTGGATACGAAGAAGGTGGCCAGCTTACAGAAAAAGTTCGTAGAAAACCTTACTCAGTTGTTTTACTTGATGAAATTGAAAAGGCTCATCCGGATGTATTCAACCTGTTGTTGCAGGTGTTAGATGAAGGTCGGTTGACTGACAGTTTGGGCCGGCAAATCGACTTTAAGAACACCATTCTGATTCTTACTTCTAACATTGGTACAAGACAAATTAAAGAATTTGGTCATGGTGTTGGTTTTAATACACAAGTTGCCGGAGAAACCGACAAAGACTTTACACGTAGTGTTATACAAAAAGCTTTGAACAAAGCATTTGCACCTGAATTTTTAAATCGTATTGATGATGTTGTAATGTTTGATCCGTTGGATAAAGAGTCTATTCATAAGATTATTGACATTGAGCTGGACGGTTTATACAAACGCGTCAATAATATTGGATATCAATTGGTTCTTACAGACGAAGCCAAAGACTTCATAGCATCCAAAGGTTATGATGTACAGTTTGGTGCCCGTCCTCTGAAGCGATCAATCCAAAAGTATCTGGAAGACGAAATGGCCGAAATGATAATTAGGGCAACAGTAAGCGAAGGAGATACTATTTTTGTAGACTTTGACAAAGAGGCCCAAAAGATAACAGCCGAAATTAGAAAAGTGAATTTATAACGTTTCTATGGCTAGTATATTAGAAAAGCCGGACAACTAATTGTCCGGCTTTTCTATTTCGGAAGGTTTGAAATATTGGCATAAGAAATAGCCAATATGGCACATTTAACGTTTGGCATTTTATTTGCTTTTCATCAATCAGCAGGAAAAGCTGCGTTTTATATTAAAATAATAATACACATAACATTAATAAATTATTAATTATGGCAAAAGTTGGTCACATAGGTGTTACTACAGATAACATCTTCCCTGTCATTAAAAAATTTCTTTACAGCGATCACGAAATTTTTCTGCGTGAACTTGTTTCCAATGCTGTTGATGCTACACAAAAAATTAAAACACTTTCGTCTGTTGGCGAATTTAAAGGCGAATTGGGCGATGTGGCAGTTAGGGTGTCTTACGACGACAATACCATAACCATTTCCGACCGCGGTATAGGAATGACTGCCGATGAAATAGAAAAATACATCAATCAGATTGCATTCTCAAGTGCAGAAGAGTTCCTCGAAAAGTATAAAGATGATAAAGCCGCCATCATTGGTCACTTTGGTTTAGGTTTTTATTCCTCGTTCATGGTATCTAAAAAAGTGGAGATCATAACAAAATCGTATAAAGAAGGAGCTGTTCCAATGAAATGGAGCTGCGATGGCTCGCCTGAATATACAATGGAAGAAACCGAAAAAACCGACAGAGGTACGGATATCATCCTTTATATTGACGACGAAAACAAAGATTTCCTCAATAAGGATAAGATAAACGGCCTGCTTACCAAGTATTGTAAGTTCTTGCCAGTGCCTATTGCTTTTGGAAAAAAACAAGAATGGAAAGATGGTAAATATGTCGATACAGCCGAAGATAAAGTTATAAATGATATACAACCTGCCTGGATACGTAAGCCTTCAGATTTAAAAGATGAAGACTATAAAAAGTTCTATCAGGATTTGTATCCTATGACTGAAGAACCTCTTTTCTGGATTCATCTGAATGTCGACTATCCTTTCAATCTTACAGGTATTCTTTACTTCCCTAAGATTAAAAACAATATGGAACTGCATCGTAACAAGATTCAGCTATACTGTAACCAGGTATTTGTTACAGATTCGGTTGAAGGTATCGTTCCTGAATTCCTAACTTTGTTACATGGGGTAATTGATTCTCCGGATATTCCTCTGAATGTTTCCCGCTCCTATTTACAGAGCGATTCCAATGTTAAGAAAATTTCAAACCATATCACTAAGAAAGTTGCCGATCGTTTGGAAGAGATCTTCAAATCAGACCGCGCTCAGTTCGAGGAAAAATGGGATAATCTTAAGCTGTTTATTCAGTATGGCATGCTTAGTGATGAGAAATTCTATGACCGGGGTGCCAAATTTGCTCTTCTTAAAGATGTAGATGGCAAGAGCTTTACATTCGAAGAATACAAAACCCTTATTAAAGAAAACCAAACAGACAAAGAAGGAAATACAATTTACCTTTATACAAACAATAAAGACGAGCAATACAGCTATATACATGCTGCCAAAGACAAAGGTTATAATGTGTTGGTAATGGATGGCCAGCTTGACATACATGTAGTAAGTCAGCTTGAACAAAAGTTTGAAAAGTCACGTTTTGTACGTGTAGACAGTGAAACGGTCGACAATCTTATCCGTAAGGATGATGCAAACAAAGTACACCTGACTGAAGAACAACAAAATGCTTTACAGGAAATCTTTAGAAGTCAGCTTCCCAAGCTAGATAAAGCCGAGTTTATTGTAACGTTCGAAGCGCTGGGAGAAAACGTGAATCCGGTTATGATTACGCAAAGCGAATATATGCGTCGAATGAGAGAAATGGCCGCCATGCAACCAGGTATGTCTTTCTATGGAGAACTCCCCGATAGCTATAGCCTTGTACTTAATGCCGACCATTCTTTAATTAAAGAAGTTCTGAAAGACGAAGAAACAGCTTGCGCAGAGAAAATTAATCCGCTTCTTGCAGATAAAAAAGGATGGGAAGCCCGTAAAGCCGATCTTCAAGCCAGTCAAAAGGGTAAAAAGGAAGAAGAGATCCCTGTATCTGAAAAAGAAGACTTGGATAACACAAGTAAGAAGATCGAAGAAATTACGAACGAATGTAATTCAGTTTTTTCTTCCTACGCGCAATCAAATAAGAAGGTTAGTCAGCTGATAGACTTAGCCCTGTTATCTAACGGTATGCTTAAAGGAGAAGCCCTTAGTCGCTTTATCAAACGAAGTGTCGAATTAATCTAATCGACAAATCAATGTAAATACAAAGAGGAGGAGCGTAAAGTTCCTCCTCTTTTTTTGTTTATATCTAAAGTTTCAGTTACTTTTGAGTGCGTAATTAAGTTGTTTACCCATATTGCTTTTTGAAATTATTAAAAATCTAACAGATGAGAAATAGTGCGATATTAGTTTCTTTATTTTTGATGCTTCTGCAACCGCTTTCTGCGCAGCGGGTAGGACTTGTTCTTAGTGGAGGCGGCGCAAAAGGAGCTGCACATATTGGTGTTATAAAGGCACTTGAAGAAAATAATATTCCGATCGACTATATCGCCGGGACTTCTATTGGATCGATTATTGGAAGCCTTTATGCGATGGGATATACGCCAGACGAGATGCTTGAACTTTTGCTATCAAAAGAATTTGGCTATTGGCAAACCGGCATTGTAGAGGATGATTACTCCTACTACTTTAAGAAACCCGATGTTACTCCCGATTTTTCTCACTTTACTATAGATATCTCGGATTCGCTGCAGGTAAAAACCAGTTTCTTTCCACAAAGTCTGGTTAACCCCATCCAGATGAATCAGGCTTTCGTTACTTTATTTGCTCAGGCTACAGCAAAGGCTATATGGAATTTCGACAACTTGTTCGTGCCTTTCCGTTGTATTGGATCTGATATCTATAATAAAAGAGCCGTTGTATTCAGAAACGGAGATTTAGGCGACGCAGTAAGAGCCTCTATGTCTTTTCCATTTGTTTTCAAACCTATATGGAAGGACAGTGTTCCCCTGTTTGATGGAGGAATTTATGACAATTTTCCGGTTACGACGATGAAATCGGATTTTAATCCTGACTTTATCTTAGGATCGGTAGTTGCCAGTGTGAATAATAAGCCCAGCGAGAATCCGTATAATCAGATGGAAACAATGGTTATGCAGAAAACAGAATACGATGTTCCTGATGAAGATGGCATGATTCTAAAATTTCAATTTACTGATGTGTCTTTACTGGATTTCCAAAAAGCAAAGGAATTGATGGATATAGGCTACAGAAGAACTTTATCCATTATAGATTCCATCAAAATGCGTGTTCCCCGAGAAGTTACGAAAGAGGAATTAAGACTGAAGCGCAAGCAGTATAAAGAAGGCCTCCCTCCGCTTATTTTCAAGAACATTCATATATCCGGAGTAACGGATGCTCAGCGAAAATATATTGAAGCTCAGTTACACCGAGATATCAATAACGAATTCTCGATGGAAGAATTCCGCCGTGCATATTTTAAAATGCTATCTTATTCAAAGATAAAGGAAATAATTCCACATGCAGTTTATAACCGGAAAGAAAAATACTTCGATTTATATCTGGATGTTACAGTAAAAGACGAAATAAAAGTGTCTTTTGGAGGAAATGTATCTTCGCATCAGGCCAATCAGCTTTTCTTAGGCATTAACTATCAATCGCTGGCACATGTAGCTGCCGATTATACGGCCAATTTTCATGTAGGAAACTCTTTCAGCGGAGTTTTATTTAATGCGCGCAGTTATCTGAAAACACGAATTCCGTCTTATCTGAATATTCAGGGAGCTTATTCGTTTAAGAAATATTCTGAAAGTCAGTCCCTTTTTTATGAGGATGTACTCCCCTCTTTTATTCAGCAAAAAGAAAGTTATTTGAAGGTGAAACTTGGTCTTCCCTTTCTAAATAAAGCAAAAGCCGAAGTGGGAGTCTCTTATGGACATCTTAATGATTTCTATTTTCAGACATCCAATATACTTTTCGCAAATTCAAAATTTGATAATAGCAGCTACGATCTTTTTTCTGCATCTCTGCGCATAGAAGGCAATTCGCTGGATGATAAACTGTATCCCGTTTCTGGAAAGCAGCAATACCTTATGGCTCAGTATATAAATGGAAAAGAAAAATACAAACCAGCTACAACTACAGCATACACTGCAACCAACGATGGAAATCACAGTTGGTTGCAAATTAAGGGCCGATTACATAATTACCATCAATTCTCAAATAAATTCAATCTGGGTTATACTGCCGAAATGGTTATTTCCAGCAAGAATCTATATAATAATTACACAGCTTCAATTTTGCAAGCTCCGGCTTTTACGCCAACACCCCATAGCACAATTGTGTTTAACGAAGCATTTAGGGCGAATCAGTATGCGGCGATAGGTTTATCTCCCATCTTTAAGCTTAGTAAATTTGTACATTTCCGTACCGATTTCTATTGCTTTGCTCCTATGTATGAAATTAAGAAAGAGATCATATCAACAGGATCATCCTATGTGGATGTCCCCTATTATGGTAAGTTTATGCGTTCATATAATTTCATGGGTGAGACCTCTTTGGTAATTAGATTGCCATTTGCTTCTATTAGCTTATATGCCAACGGTTACAGCTATCCAAAGCAAAACTTTAACTTTGGATTAAATATTGGATACCTTCTGTTTAATCCAAAAATGTTGGACTAAAAGTTAAAAAACTAAAGAAAAAGCTTGCAGAAATAAAACAAATAGCTACCTTTGCACTCGCAATCACGAAGTAATGGCCGCGTAGCTCAACTGAATAGAGTAGCTGACTACGGATCAGCCGGTTACAGGTTTGAATCCTGTCGCGGTCACAAATTCGGATAAGATAAACTAATGGCCACGTAGCTCAACTG
>RRZT010296676.1_pt1 | contig 12577 bp, 8 predicted proteins | sample 2165551 | NCBI WGS metagenome assembly RRZT01 (sample SAMN10456910, study PRJNA506462) | wastewater metagenome | biome: wastewater; feature: sludge; material: wastewater sludge; isolation source: wastewater sludge with Escherichia coli K12::gfp cells carrying plasmid... | place: USA: Moscow, Idaho ... | reverse complement strand
AAGGTACTTTTTTTTGTCTTATTATCAAAGAAAAATATTGGATTTTTATCACATTTTTTTGGCATATTTTATTGAATAGTTTTCTCGCTAACTTACTGATGCTAACGGTTATCTTTTTTGAATAGACTGAGTAACACAAACTAAATTTGTTTAATAAGATTTGATGATTTAAGGGTCTTCCGAATAAAATAATTTTCCATATTCGAATCTGTTTGTTGGTTTTTTATTCTTACTTTTGCGATTCAATAAACTTAATAAATAAAATATGTACACTTGGTTTGAATGCCGTATTCGCTATGAAAAAATAGTAGATGGTAAAATGAAAAAAGTAACCGAACCCTATTTAATCGAGGCCTATTCATACACGGAAGCGGAAGCTAGAATAATAAAAGAACTAACTCCTTTCATTAGTGGAGAATATAGTATTACGAATATAAAACGAGCTAAAATAGCTGAGATATTTCCGGATGAAACGGGAGACCGTTGGTATACATGCAAAATCAACATTATTCTTTTGGATGAAGGAAAAGGAATTGAAAAAAAGGTAGCTAATTTTATTTTAGTGCAAGCTTTGGCTGTTAATGATGCTTGGAATAAGTTAATGGAAGGGATGAAAGGAACTTTATCGGATTTCGTAGTTATTTCAATTGCCGAAAGCCCTATTTTGGATATTTTTCCGTACAAAAATGATGATATGATAACAAAGGAAATAAATCAAAATTCCATTTAATTAGGGAATCATAATCAACAAAAAAATTCCTTACGTACTAAAAAAGTAGTAAGGAATTTTTTGTTTGTTTTTCGTAGTAATTGATGAACGATTTGTTTACAAGTCTTTTGCCACCTTCTGTTGGATAATCCCCGGAAAAGTACCAATTACCCTTATTGTTCGGACAAGACTGCAAAAGACCTTCTAAACTTTGATAAATAATTTCTACCTCACAAGTAACATCATCAGGCTTTAATAAATCAACTATTTTTTTAGATATCTGATCTGCCGTAAAAGGAGAATAAATTTCTTTTACATAATTTTTCAACTCTCCTGTAGATTTTTTTTCTTGTTTTTTACACTTGCCATAAACATCGTCAATGATATATTGCATGTTATTTTCCTTCAACAACGCAACTGTAGCTTTAAAAGCAATGAATTCATCCATGCTTGCCATATCAATGCCGTAAAAATCAGGATATCGAATTTGAGGAGAAGATGATACAATAACAATCTTTTTAGGGTTTAATCTCGATAAGATTGATATAATACTTTGTTTCAAGGTAGTTCCTCTGACGATACTGTCATCTATAACCACCAAATTATCAGTATAAGGGATAATGCTTCCATAAGTAATGTCATAAACATGTGCCGCCAATTCATTTCGTTTATTACCCTCGGAAATAAATGTACGCAACTTAATATCTTTAATTGCAACTTTCTCTGACCTAACAGACATGGATAAAATATCTTCCAACTTTTCTGATGTCATGTTTCCATTACTTTCCCGTATCAGTTGATTCTTTACAGCATTCAGATGTTTATTCAATGCTTGCGTCATTCCGTTAAAAGCAACTTCGGCTGTATTAGGAATAAAAGAAAAAACAGTATTCTTCAAATCATTATCAATGGATTTCAAAATGGCAGGAACCACATTTTCGCCCAATGCTTTTCTTTCCTTATAAATTTCACTATCGCTTCCACGAGAAAAATATATTCGTTCAAAAGAACAAGCCATTCTCTCTTTTGGCTCCAAAATCTGTACGGCTCTTACATTTCCTGCCTTGCTTATGAGTAATGCTTCACCGGGATTCAGTTCTTTAACTTGGTCACATGAAAGATTAAATGCCGTTTGAATCACGGGACGTTCAGACGCAGCGACCACAATTTCATCATCGGCATAATAAAAAGCGGGACGAATACCCCATGGATCACGAATAGTAAAACTTTCTCCACTACCGGTTAACCCACATATCACGTACCCTCCATCCCACAACCAAGAAGTGGATTCCAACACATTCTCGAGTCTGATGTTATCTTCTATATCATTGGTAATATCACGACCTTTTTTGCCTTCTTTTTTTGATATATCGTATATACGCTCTACTTCACGATCAAGGCGGTGCCCTATTTGCTCAAGCAAAATAAATCCGTCCGCAGAACCTCTTGGATGTTGTCCTTTTTTTGAAATAAAATTAAAAATTTCATCCACATTGGTCAAGTTAAAATTACCACAAATTGCTAAATTCTTAGCCCGGTAATTATCTCTCCTCATAAAGGGATGGACAAAAGAAAGGCCTGATCTGCCAGTTGTACTATAACGCAAATGCCCCATATAAAGTTCTCCGGCAAAGGGAACAAATTGTTCGGCATATTTTACATCATCTATATTTCCATTGGCAGCAGTTTTTATTTGTTGACTCATGGCAGCAAAAATGGAACTAATAGCACTTGAGCCCTCTGCCCTTTCGCGAAACATAAATTCTTCACCAGGATGTGCCTGCAACTTTACACATGCTGCTCCGGCACCTTCCTGACCCCTATTATGTTGCTTCTCCATCAAAAGGTACAACTTATTGAGACCATACATCCACGTACCGTATTTTTTTTGATAATATTCCAACGGTATTAGTAGACGAATCATGGCAATACCGCACTCATGTTTTAACTGTTCCATTTTTATTATTTCCTTGCTTGGGTGTAATTATTTATACTCGCTCCAACTTTTGATAGGTATATCTTCGACATCTAAACGGCAAAATGCATTTATAAATGCAGAAGCCAATCGAGCATTAGTCAGTAATGGAATATTGAAATCAATAGCCAAACGACGCACCTTGTATCCATTATCAAGTTCGCCCTGTGTGTAATTTTTGGGGATATTGACAACCAAGTCTATTTGTTTGGTTTTCAGCAAATCACGAGCTTGTGGTTCTTGATCTTCACTAGGCCAATACACTAAGGTAGAAGGTATGTCATTTTCCTTTAAAAAAGTAAAAGTACCTCCTGTCGCATATAGATTGAAACCTTTTTCGTGCAACAAACGTGCTGCATCCAACATATCAACTTTTTGTTTAGAAGTCCCGGTTGATAACAAAATATTTTTCTTTGGTATGGTATATCCCACAGAAAGCATAGACGTTAGGATTGCCTCATCCATATCATTACCCAAACATCCAACCTCACCGGTAGATGCCATATCTACGCCCAAGACGGGGTCAGCTTTTTGTAAACGAGAGAAAGAAAATTGCGAAGCTTTAATTCCGACATAATCCAAATTAAAGGCATTCTTGTTCGGTTTTTCTACAGGTACACCAAGCATTATTTTTGTTGCTAACTCTATAAAATTAATTTTCAACACTTTTGAAACAAAGGGAAAACTACGAGATGCTCTCAAATTACACTCGATAACCTTGATATCATTATTTTTTGCTAAAAACTGAATATTAAAAGGTCCCGATATACACAATTCTTTGGCAATTTCATGAGCAATTTTTTTGATTCTTCTCATGGTTTCCAAATATAGTTTTTGAGGAGGAAATTGTATAGTTGCATCTCCCGAATGGACTCCTGCAAATTCAACGTGCTCAGAAATGGCATACATAATGATTTCACCCTTTTCGGCAACTGCATCCATTTCTATTTCTTTTGCATTTACTATGAATGAGCTTACAACTACCGGATGTTTTTTGGAAACATTGGCTGCCAATTGTAAGAAATCTTTCAATTCTTCCTTATTAGAACACACATTCATTGCCGCACCCGAAAGCACATAAGAAGGACGAACCAACACAGGAAAACCGACCTCATCGACAAAAGCCTGAATATCACTCATTGAACTAAGCTCTTTCCAACGAGGTTGATCTATGTGTAAGCGATCTAACATTGATGAGAACTTATGTCTATCCTCAGCTTTATCAATACTTTGAGCAGAAGTTCCAAGTAAAGGGACATGCATGTCATCTAAACGTAACGCTAAGTTATTTGGAATTTGACCTCCGGTAGAAACAATCACTCCATGAGGATTTTCCAACTCTACAATATCCATGACACGCTCAAATGATAATTCGTCAAAATACAAACGGTCACAAGTATCATAGTCAGTAGAAACAGTTTCAGGATTATAATTTATCATTACCGAACGCCAGCCTTCTTTACGGATGGTTTGAAGAGCATTTACACTACACCAATCAAACTCGACAGAACTACCTATCCGATAGGCTCCGGAACCCAATACTATAATAGAGCGTTTATCTCCCACGTATTTGACGTCATTAGCCGTTCCTTGATATGTTAAATACAAATAATTGGTTTGTGCAGGATATTCAGCAGCCAATGTATCTATTTGTTTCACGACAGGAAGAATTCCTCTCTTTTTTCGATTATTTCGAACATTGAGTAAACTTTCTTCTTCTTCGGCATCATCACTTGTCAAACGAGCTATTTGAAAATCAGAGAAACCTTGCTCTTTGGCTGTACGAAACAATTGTTCAGGAATATCTTCCACTTTTTTGAAAGTTTCCAAATCGTTCGCCGTAACCACAATATTGTGCAAGCGTTGTAAAAACCAATTGTCAATTTTTGTCAATGAATGTATTTGATCAATCGTGTAACCCTTACGAAATGCTTCCGCAATAACAAAAACACGTTTATCAGTCGGTTCATTTAATGATTTGTCGATATCCGCTATTACCAATTCTTTATTGGCAACAAATCCGTGCATACCTTGACCAATCATACGAAGTCCCTTTTGAATAACTTCTTCGAAAGAACGACCTATTGCCATGATTTCTCCGACAGATTTCATACTGGAACCCAATTCGCGAGAAACGCCATGGAATTTTCCCAAATCCCAACGAGGTATTTTACAAACGACATAATCTAATGCTGGTTCAAAAAATGCAGGAGTCGTTTTAGTTACGGAGTTTTTAATATCGAATAACCCATAACCTAACCCTAACTTGGCAGCGACAAAAGCCAATGGATAACCGGTAGCTTTTGATGCCAACGCTGAAGAACGGCTTAAACGTGCATTTACTTCAATAACGCGATAATCTTCCGATTCAGGGTCAAGAGCGTACTGTACATTACACTCACCGACTATGCCTATATGACGAATGATTCGTATAGCTAACTCCCTGAGTTTATGGTACTCGCTATTGGTTAAGGTTTGAGAAGGAGCTATTACAATACTTTCTCCGGTATGAATACCAAGAGGGTCGAAATTTTCCATATTACAAACCGTAATACAGTTATCGAATCGGTCTCTAACTACTTCATATTCAATCTCTTTCCATCCTTTGAGAGATTTTTCAATCAAAATTTGAGGAGAGAATGAAAGAGATTTTTCTGCCATGGCATTCAACTCTTCTTCATTGTCACAAAATCCGCTACCTAATCCACCTAATGCGTAAGCGGCACGAATAATAATTGGATAGCCCAACTCTTTAGCAGCCTTACGAGCCTCAACCACATTATCAACAGCGACACTTTTTATTGTTTTTACATCAATTTGATCCAGCTTTTTAACAAAAAGATCCCTATCTTCGGTATCCATGATAGCTTGGATAGGAGTTCCCATAACACGTAAATTGTATTTATCAAGAATTCCCATTCTGAAGAGTTGCACACCACAATTGAGAGCTGTTTGACCACCAAACGCCAACAAAATGCCATCAGGCTTTTCCTTTTGAATAACCTTTTCAACAAAAAACGGTGTGATCGGTAAAAAGTATATCTGGTCAGCTACTCCTTCGGATGTTTGAATAGTAGCAATATTAGGATTAACTAATACAGTTGATACCCCTTCTTCCTTTAATGCCTTAAGAGCTTGAGAACCTGAATAATCGAATTCACCGGCTTCTCCAATTTTTAGTGCTCCGGAGCCTAAAACCAAAACTTTTTTTATTCCTTGTATTAGATTTTCGCTCATCAGTCTATCATGTTTATAAATTCATCAAATAAAAATTCAGTATCAGTAGGACCACTGGCAGCCTCAGGATGAAACTGTGCAGAAAAAAACGGTTTAGTTTTGTGCTTTACTCCTTCATTTGTACCATCGTTCATATTGACGAATAAAGGCTCCCAATCACTACTCAAGGTCTTTTGATCCACGGCATACCCATGATTTTGAGAGGTAATGAAACAACGGTTTGTTCCTGCCATTCTTACGGGTTGATTGTGACTACGATGTCCATATTTTAACTTGTACGTTTCAGCACCCCCAGCTTTTGCCAACAATTGATTTCCCATACAAATTCCAAAAATAGGCACTTCCTTTTGAATAGCTTTCTTTATATTTTCTACGGTTACAGCACACATAGAAGGGTCTCCAGGACCGTTAGATATAAACAATGCATCGTATTCAAGCGTATTAAAGTCATAGTTCCAGGGAACTCTTATAAGAGTCACATCCCTTTTAAGTAGACAACGAATGATATTATGTTTTACACCACAATCGACCAATACGACTTTCTTTTTGCCGTTTCCATATCGAATTACTTCTCTACAAGAAACTTTATCAACCTGGTTTTCCGCATTTACGTCAATAAATTCAACATTTTCTTCACCGAAAACAATTTTTCCTTTCATGGAACCTTTCTCGCGAAGGATTTTCGTCAATTCCCTTGTATCTATACCATAAATGCCCGGTACTTTGTTTTCTATAAGCCAATCGGAAAGCGTTTGTTTACCATTCCAATGACTATACTCAAAAGAATAGGTAGAAACAACAATGCCACTCACGTGTATTTTTTCCGACTCAAAAAAATCGGCAATGTGATGTTTTATATTTGAAGAAGGAACACCATAATTGCCGATTAAAGGAAATGTAAAAGCCAATATCTGACCCGAATAGGAAGGATCTGTGAGACTCTCCGGATAGCCCATCATAGCGGTGTTAAAAACCACCTCCCCAGCCGTGGATTTTTCATAACCGAAGGAGTATCCATGAAAAACGGTTCCATCCTCTAAAACCAATGTAGCAGGTTTACTTTTTTGCATACTAAATAAAAATTTTGGACAAGAGTGACATCCACTCAAAAATTGTACAAAAATACATCGTTTTAGTAAATAGAACAAATCTGGTCATGTGTATTTTGGAAGAGTTTTGAACAAGTTTTGAACATATTGTGTGGAAATTAAGAAAGACAAACTCATCCAATTTTTATGTTCTTTAATCCTACTATTTTGGAAATAATCCCGTACTTTTGCACATATCAAAGGGTTTTTATGGGTAACAATTCATTCTTTCAATTCAAACAATTTACGATAAATCAATCTGATTGTGCCATGAAAGTAGGAACAGACGGGGTTCTTTTGGGTTCATGGACGGAAATAAAGTCGGCTAATTATATTTTGGATATCGGCACAGGAACAGGTCTTATTGCTTTAATGTTGGCACAAAAGTCATCGGCACAGATTAATGCCATCGAAATAAACGAGCTAGCAGGCAAACAAGCTGCTGAAAATTTTGCCACTTCGCCATGGAATAAACGGGTGCAGGTTCATATTTGTTCGTTTCAAGACTTTTTTATTTCATCCACCGAAAAATATGATTTGATTGTCTCCAATCCGCCCTATTTTTCCGAATCATTAAAAAACCCATCCGAATCACGCTGCTTGGCAAGACACAACGACGAACTTTCTCAACAGGATTTACTTATCGGGGTACAACAACTATTAAGAAAAACAGGTCGTTTTTGCGTTATTTTTCCGGTAAAAGAAGGAAACAATTTTATTGATTTGGCAGAAAAAAATAATCTTTTTTGTACTAAAAAAACAAATGTGTATTCTAACTTCAATACTTCCATCAAACGATTGTTAATCGAATTTTCACCTACTCCGTCAGACGTGCCATTAATAAATAATTTGGTTATCGAAACAGGCGAACGGCATAGTTACACAGAGCAATACAAAATGCTAACAAAAGATTTTTATCTGAATTTTTGAAGCAATTTGCCTTGCAACAAGACACATAGCCCTTGTTAATTGTCAATTAATGACTAATTTTGCAGGCTATACTTAATGTTATTCATCATGAAAAAATTATCTTTCATTTGCACCATTTTATTCCTTTCCATATTTGCCTCGTGCAATAAAACAGAAGAAAAAGTAAACGTTGAAAAAGTCGTTGCAAAACCTGAACATATTACAAAAAACGATTTTTTAAAAAAGATTATGGATTACGAAGCAAATCCTACCGAATGGAAATATTTGGGAGATAAACCTTGTATTGTTGATTTTTATGCTTCTTGGTGTGGACCTTGCAAGAAGATATCTCCTATTTTGGAAGAATTGGCTGAAGAATATAAAGGACAAATTCATATTTACAAAGTAGATACCGAACAAGAAAAGGAATTATCTGATTTTTTCGGCATACAGAGTATTCCTACTCTTATGTTTTGCCCTATGAACAAAGCTCCGCAAATATCTGTGGGAGGAATAAGCAAAGCCGACCTAAAAAAGGCTATTGATGAAGTCCTTTTGAAGAAAAATCGGTAACCATTTAGCAGGGAAATGATAGACGACCTCATTTTTGAAAATAAAACAGTTGCTTATTATACGCTGGGATGCAAATTAAATTTTGCAGAAACATCGTCTATTGGAGAAAAACTGACAGAACAAGGTTTCAGAAAAGCAAAACCGCACGAAAAAGCCTCTATTTGTATTATCAATACCTGTTCGGTAACAGATAGTGCAGATAAAAAATGTAGGCAAGCCATTCACAAAGCCATCAAAGAAAACCCAAACGCATATATAATTGTGACAGGCTGTTATGCCCAATTAAAACCTCAAGAAATAGCATCTATAGAAAATGTAGATTTAGTTTTGGGTGCAAATGACAAATTTATCATTCCGGATATTTTCGCACAAAAAATAACTCTTAACGAAAAAATCCTCGCTTCCGAAACAACCTTGAAGACCGAATTTCACCATTCAAGTTCAAGTAACGATCGCACACGCCACTTTTTAAAAGTGCAAGACGGATGCGATTATTTTTGTACATATTGTACCATTCCTTTTGCAAGAGGCAGGAGTAGAAATGGTTCAATAGCTGATTTGGTAGCAAGTGCAAAAAAAATTGCGACTAATGCAGGCAAAGAAATTGTACTGACAGGTGTTAATATTGGAGATTTTGGGCATAGCACAAACGAAACTTTTTTAGATTTAGTAAAAGCGTTAGACGAAGTGCAAGGAATTGAACGTTTCCGTATTTCTTCTATTGAGCCAAACTTGTTAACAGACGAAATTATTGATTTTGTGGCACAATCAAAAAGGTTTGCACCCCATTTTCATATTCCATTGCAATCGGGTTGCGATGAAGTGTTGAAACTAATGAAACGCCGTTACGACACACAACTTTTTGCTCACAAAATAGAAAAAATAAAATTGACTATGCCACAAGCGTTCATTGGGGTAGATGTAATTGTAGGAGTACGTGGTGAAACCAAAGAATATTTTGATGCTGCATACCAATTTATCGAATCACTTAACATCTCTCAACTCCACGTATTCTCTTATTCAGAAAGAGCTGGAACACAGGCATTGAAAATTGACTATAAAGTCAAGCCTCAAGATAAAAAACACCGCAGCCAATTGTTATTGTCTCTTTCAGATAAAAAGACTATCGATTTTTACCGCAGTCATGTTGGTGAAAAGCATAAAGTTTTGTGGGAAGCTGCCAAAAAAGAAAGTAAAATGTTCGGATTTACCGAAAATTACATCAAAGTATCAAGAGATTTTTGTCCTGAGAAAATAAATACAATTGAAACTGTCATGCTAACAAGCGAAAACATTTGTATCGATAATTATACCACAGAAAATGGAATTTGAACTTCAATATACCGACCCCAAAAGCAACGCTCGTGCAGGACTAATTACCACTGACCATGGCACCATAGAAACACCGATTTTTATGCCTGTGGGGACGGTTGGATCTGTCAAAGCAGTTCATCAGCGTGAATTGAAAGAAGATATTCAAGCTCAAATTATTTTGGGAAATACTTACCACTTGTATCTCCGTCCGGGAATGGAAATTATGGAAAAGGCAGGAGGTTTGCATCAATTTATCGGTTGGGACAGACCTATCCTAACGGACAGTGGCGGTTTTCAAGTTTTCTCTTTGTCCCACAGACGTAAAATGGAAGAAGAAGGAGTTACTTTTCATTCTCATATTGACGGTTCTAAACACTTATTTACTCCTGAAAATGTAGTAGATATCCAACGTACCATCGGATCAGATATTATGATGGCATTGGACGAATGTACACCCGGAGATGCGGATCACAACTACGCTAAAAGTTCTATGGAGTTAACACACCGTTGGTTGGCTCGCGGCATAAAACACTTTGATGAAACGGAAGCAAAATATGGACATTCTCAAACATTCTTTCCAATTGTACAAGGTTGTATATATCGCGATTTGAGGGAGAAATCCGCCGAATTTATCGCTTCTCAAAACCGTGAAGGGAATGCTATTGGTGGCTTGGCTGTTGGTGAACCTACAGAAAAAATGTATGAGATGATTGAACTTGTCAATGCCATTCTACCAAAAGAAAAGCCACGCTATCTAATGGGAGTAGGAACTCCGGCAAACATACTTGAGGGCATCGAACGTGGCATAGACATGTTCGATTGCGTAATGCCTACGCGAAACGGAAGAAACGGAATGTTATTTACAAAAAACGGCATTATGAACATGCGTAATAAAAAATGGGCAGATGATTTTTCGCACATAGACCCCGATGGAGCCTCCGATGTAGATATTTTATATTCAAAAGCTTATTTACGTCATTTATTTATTGCCAACGAACTTTTAGCATTGCAAATTGCTTCTATTCACAACTTGGCGTTTTATCTTTGGCTGGTAAAAGAGGCTCGTAAGCACATCATTTCGGGTGATTTCTCTTCGTGGAAACCGAGTATGATTAAACAAATTTCACAACGATTATAATTTTTTTTTGAATGTTATACCCTATATTTGTCGGATGATGAAAAAGTACCTAATATTATTTTTCTTTCTTGCCTGTTTTATTGGAAAGGGAATCTCTCAAAATGAGAAAAAAGAACCTTCTGAAGGAGTTAAGGGATGGTATATTTCAGAGGATTTTGCTTCAGAGAAAGTTGCCGATGTCGATACATTCTCTCTAAACTACCAGAACCAAACAACGCCCGTGTATAAAAAAACAATAGGAGCATCTTGGTTGGGCAACTTGGGATTGCCGGAAGAGTCGCAAATCTTTTTTGACAGGGACAAGTATAATCAGTCTCGCGAATTTATTTTTAAAAATCCTTACTTAGCCTATTATTATTCGCCGGAGGATTATTTCTTTTTTAATACAAAAACACCTTACAGCAATGTCTCATATACCTCAGGAGGTTACTCGTACAAAGAAGAAGACCATCTTTCCGGATTATTTTCAGTCAACGCAAACAAAAAATTGAATTTTACCCTTCTGGGAGATTACATTTATGGAAGAGGTGCTTACGACTCGCAATCAACTAATGATTTAAACGGAGCCTTATATGGAAGTTACCGCGGAGATAGATACTCCATTTATTTTATTGCCTCGCTCAACAATTTCAAGAACTATGAAAATGGCGGATTAGTTAGTGATGATTTGAGTGATAACAGCATAGAAAGCTACAATCGAGAAGTTAACATGACTGAATCATGGTCTATTTTCAGGTCTTTTTATCTGTATGCGAACCAACAATACTCCATTGGATTTGAAAAGAATGATCCTAATAATTCGGAAAAGAAAATATTTGTTCCCGTAACGACCTTCGGGTACACTGCAAAATATGAGAATAATCAAAAAAAATATTACGAAAAAAGCATAACCGACTTTTATGCCAAAAATTATTATGATAGTATTGCCACTAATGATACTTGTTCGTACCAGTTATTAAAAAACGTTGCCTCTATCTCACTCAATGAAGGTTTCCACAACTGGGCAATATTCGGCATACGTGCCTTTGCTGAATTTGATGTAGAACAAAATATGTGTTTAAATGGGGATTCGGCTCTTTCTCATACCAACGATTATTTGCTTTATGTTGGAGGAGAATTATCTCGGAAACAAGGAATCTTTCAATATGATGCGACAGGAAAATTAATGTTGTTTGGTGATAAACGAGGAGAACTTGACTTGAATGGAAATTTTGAAACAAATATTCCTTTAAACAAACAGGTATTACGTATTTCCGGAAATGGATTCATGACAAACACACCACCTTCCTTTTTCAAGGAAAATTACTATTCAAACCATTTTATTTGGAATAACTCTTTCGACAATATTTTTCGAACACGTGTATATGGAAATATCGCATTGCCAAACAACTATTGTGATTTTTCCGTAGGGGCAGGCGGGGAAAATATTACTAACTACGTTTATTTCAACAAAGAGGCTGTGCCGGAACAATACTCGGGAAGCATTGAAATTCTTAGCGGTGATGCAAAACTAAATTTAACTTTATGGAAATTCCATTTAGATAATAAAGCAACCTATCAAGTTAGTTCAGAAGATAAAATACTCCCCCTTCCATTGCTTTCTTTATATAGTAATATATATGTTAAAAGTATTT
>RRZT011545136.1_pt1 | contig 12578 bp, 9 predicted proteins | sample 2165551 | NCBI WGS metagenome assembly RRZT01 (sample SAMN10456910, study PRJNA506462) | wastewater metagenome | biome: wastewater; feature: sludge; material: wastewater sludge; isolation source: wastewater sludge with Escherichia coli K12::gfp cells carrying plasmid... | place: USA: Moscow, Idaho ... | reverse complement strand
CGCGGATGGAAGAAGAGCGCGTTTTGATCGGGCGCTCAAAACGGCTTGCCCGCTTCCAGCAATGGCTCGACCGCGCCGGTCGTCGCCTGATCGGCGGCGCTCGCCGGCGCTTCCGCGCGAGTGGTGTTGCTGGTCTTGGTCATGTTGCCCTGGTAGCGGGCCACGCAATTGGCGTAAGGGCAACTGCCGAAATATTCGTAGTGGATGTCGATGATGACCGTCTGGGCGGGGAAGCTGCCCTGATACTGGAAATACGACTCGCCCCGGCAGCCGCCCGAGTTCTGCACTTGGCGCGCGGAGACCAGCGCGAAATTGCCCTGCGCGTCCACCGTTCCCGCTACCGCCAGCGCGTTGCTTTCGGTCCCGCTCAACTGTGAGCCTTTTTGGGTCAGCTTCAGTTCGCTCTCGGTCTCCGAGCCCACCGCGAACGCGCAGCTATTGCCGGTCCGGGAGACCTTCGAGCGGTAAGTGCCGCCAAAGTTACCGGCGGGCGGATCGTCCGAGGCCGTGCCCTGGGTGATGACGAACCCCTGCGCCTCGGTGCGCCAGTCCAGCCGCAGGTCGTAGGTTTTGCCGTCGGCGCTCACGTTCTTCAGCGAAATCGACCGGGCGTCGAAGCTGCCGGAAGCGCCGGACAGGTTGATTTTGGCCGGATCGGCGATATAGGGGTTGTCGAAGCGGGTCACGTTAAAGTTGACCGTCGCCTCCTGGCTGGCGCCTTGCGGGTCCACCGCCCGGACCCGGACCGCGTGGGGGCCGGCCGACAGATTGGAATAGTTGAACGCCATCGAAAACCCGGAATTGCGCGAGTCGGGAAAGCTGGGATATCGGTCGCCCACATCGCCGCGCAAACCGCCCACCGGCACGTTGGTCGCGAACGTCCCGTCCACGTACAGCTCCACCCGGTCGATGCCCGCCGATCCCACCGCCCAGCCGCGCAGGTTCGACACCCCGCTGTAGGCGCTGCCGGCGGTGGGTTCTTCCAGGGCCATAACGATTTCACCCGCCCGAGCCGCCGACGCGACCAGCAAGGCCGATCCGAGCGCCAGCGCGCCGAGCCGGAAAAAGCCGGTTCTTGAAGTGATCATGCCAAAGTCCTCCCTCTGCGCTGAATCGGTGATGGCCCTTGTGCAGTATATCAGGCCGACTCGAATCGACGGGCTGTAGCGAGCCGGGTATCCCGAGATCAACCGGGTTTCGAGTCTGTTCGCTCAAACGGGCCGCCGACCGGCGATAAATCTCGACGTTGCCGGGAGCGCCTTGAATGAACTGGCTATTCTTTTGAATTTAGAGTGTTTATTCTAGGAATTGCGCTTAGGTTTTCATCATGGCGCCGCTCGCCCTCGGCGCATCGAAAGCTCAACGCAACCCAGGATTACGCCCATGCCCAGCTACACCGCTCCCGTGCGAGACATGCAGTTCACCCTGCACGAACTGCTCAAGATCGACCGCTACAACGACCTGCTGCCCGGCTTCGCGGAGGCGACGCCGGATACGGTCGCGGCCATTCTGGAAAGCGCCGCGCAACTCAGCCAGGAAGTCCTGCAACCGCTGAACAAGGTCGGCGACCGCGAGGGCTGCCGGCTGGAAAACGGCGAGGTCATCACCCCGACCGGCTTCAAAGAAGCCTACCGCGCCGTGATCGAGGGCGGCTGGACCGGCCTGATCGGCGATCCCGAGCACGGCGGCCAAGGCCTGCCCTACGTGCTGGGGCTGGCGGTCAGCGAGATGATGGCCTCCGCCAACATGGCCTTCACCATGTACCCCGGCTTGACCAGCGGCGCCATGGAAGCCATCGAGATCGGCGGCACCGAGGCGCAAAAGGCGCTCTATCTGCCCAAGATGGTGTCCGGCGAGTGGACCGGCACCATGAACCTCACCGAGCCGCATTGCGGCACCGATCTGGGGCTGCTGCGGACCAAGGCCGAACCCCAGTCGGACGGCAGCTACCGCATCACCGGCACCAAGATTTTCATCTCCGCCGGCGAGCACGATCTGGCCGAGAACATCATCCATCTGGTGCTGGCCAAAATCCCCGGCGGCCCGGATGGCGTCAAGGGTATCAGCCTGTTCCTCGTGCCCAAATTCCTGGTCAACCCCGACGCCAGCCTCGGCGACCGCAACGCGGTCAGTTGCGGCGCGCTGGAAGAGAAGATGGGCATCCACGGCAACGCCACTTGCGTGATGAACTACGACGGCGCGGTCGGCTACCTGATCGGCGAGGAACACAAGGGCCTGCGGACCATGTTCATCATGATGAACGCGGCCCGGCTGGGCGTCGCGGTGCAGGGCTTGAGCCAGGCCGAAGTGGCTTATCAGAACGCCCTTGCCTACTGCAAGGAGCGCCTGCAAGGCCGCTCGCTGCGCGGCGCCAAGTATCCCGACAAACCGGCCGACCCGATCATCGTCCATCCCGACATCCGCCGGATGCTGATGACGGTCAAGGTGTTCAAGGAAGGCGCCCGGGCCTTGGCCTATTGGGCCGGCCTGACGGTGGACATCATCCGCAAGCATCCCGACCCCGAAACCAAACGGAAGGCCGAGGATTTGCTCGGCCTGCTGATGCCGGTGCTGAAGACCTATTTCACCGACATGGGCTTCAATTCCGCCAACCTGTGCCTGCAATGCTTCGGCGGCCACGGCTACATCGCCGAATGGGGCATGGAGCAGTTCGTGCGCGACGCCCGCATCACCCAGATTTACGAGGGCGCCAACGGCATCCAGGCGCTGGACCTGATCGGCCGCAAGCTGCCGGCCAACAAGGGCCGGGCGATCCAACTGTTCTTCGCGGTGGTGGGCGGATTCTGCGAGAAATACGAGGACAACGCCGCGCTGTCGCCCTTCGTCAAGCCGCTGACCGAGGCGCTGGAGCGGCTGGTCGAGGCCACCCAATGGCTGATGCAGCACGCGATTTCCAACCCGGACAACGGCGGTGCGGTGTCGATGGATTACCTGTACATGATGGCGCTGGTGACGCTGGGCTATCAGTGGGCGCAGGTCGCCCGCATCTGCGAGAACCAGCTTTCCAACCCCGATGACGACAGCTTCGACCGGGCGTTTTACCAGAACAAGCTGGTGTGCGCGGAGTTCTTCATGGAGAAGATGTTGCCGGAAACGATGGCGCACTTGGCCAAGATCCAGGCCGGCGCCGATTCGCTGATGACCCTGCCCGCCGACGCCTTTTAGGCCGAATCGGGGTCGGCAAAGCGCGTCCGGGGTGGTGGGCGGGCGGATGATTTCAGGGACTATTCATCGGACGGCACTACACTCCTGTCGAGGGCGGGATTCGGTCTCGCCCTCGGTCGCCAATAACGGTAGCTCTTCCGAGGGAAACTAAAATCATGCCCAAAATAACCACGACCCTGATCGCGATGGCCGTCGGCGCCGCCTTGGCGGGTTGCGCCCCTCCGCCTTACTCTTCGTCGGGACCCGGCCCGCAATACAGCCGGCAGGACCGATTACTGATGGACGCGGGTTTCAGGGTGCGCCCGGCCGATAGCCCGCGCCAAGCGGCGCATTTGCAAAAGCTGCCGCCGAACCGGCTGCTCGTGCGCTACCGCAACGACCGGCCGGTGTATCTCTACGCCGATCCGCAAGGCTGCCGCTGCCTGTATGTCGGCAACGAGCGGGATTATCAGAACTATCGTCGGCTGGTCAACCAGCAGAATTTGGCCGGCGATCAATACATGGCCGGTCGCTACGACGAGCCCGGCACCGATTGGGACGCTTGGGGATCGGACTGGTAAGCGCGTTTTCACCTGGCCAGCCGGGCAGCCGACAAATGGATGGGCGACCGGAAGCTCGATGAACGCGCGGCCTCGGTTCGCCATCATTTCGGCTGCCCGGTCTGGAGCAGCCGCGACTGGATCGGCGAGACGTTCGCCGGCAACGCCGAATCTCGTGGGTGCCTCGCGATTGCCTCGGGAACCGCGATCTTAGAATCCGATGTTCTCTATCAGGTACTCGATAATCGCCTTTTTTTGGGCGTTCATGTCAGTAAAATAAAGGCCAATATTGTTGTAGTCAGCGTTGGCATCACGGTTGCTTCTGACAACTTCTACTTGAATGTCAAATTCTTGTTGGTCGCTGGACCCTAACGCTAACACGGCCCGGAGATCGATTCGGGTCCCGAGAGCGATGAAATTTTTGCTGATCAGCATCGCCCCTTCCGATGATAGATCGACCAAATGACCGATAAACTGATGGGTCGCGCGGTCGTAAACATCCAAATAATAGAATAAGTTGTGACGCTTGAATTTGCGCTGGTCGATTGGTGTGTGACGTTTTATCAGCATGTTCTTTGCTCTGTTTCGATTTCACAAAGACATGTCAGGCGGGCGATCACTTCGATGATAGAGCGAAGTGGCGTCTTTGCTTAGCATCCGACGATTCATCGTTCCCAATTTTGCGAATATATCACAACAGGTGTAACAAATATACTTATTTGCTTTTTTTGATGGTGCAATAGGTTACATTTTATTGGCTAAGCGATTCACCATCGATCCGATAAAAATGCGGTAGTCAGCTCGGGGCAAGGTGTTATGTGAAAGGCATCAACGCTAAACTTTGCGCCCTGCCGCCTTTCCTCGGACCGCTCTGACCCCAATGACCGATGTCATCCTGATCGCCGGCGTGGATGAGGCCGGACGCGGCCCCTTGGCCGGTCCGGTCACCGCCGCCGCCGTCATCCTCGATCCCGCCCGCCCGATCATCGGCTTGGCCGATTCCAAGAAGCTCAGCCCGGCTCGGCGCGAACGGCTGGCGGAGGAAATTCGCGCCAAGTCCTTGGCGTGGGCGCTGGGCCGCGCCGACATCGCCGAAATCGACCGGCTCAACATTCTGCAAGCCGCACTTCTGGCGATGCAGCGGGCGGTGGCGGCTTTGAGCGTCGCGCCAGATAAAGTGCTGGTGGACGGCAATCGCTGTCCGAAACTGGTTTGTCCTTGCGCGGCCATGGCCAAGGGCGTCGCCAGCGTGCCGGCGATCAGCGCCGCTTCGATCTTGGCCAAGGTGGCGCGGGACGCCGAACTGCGCGACTTGCACGACCGCTATCCGCAATACGATTTCGCCCGCCACAAGGGTTACCCGACCGCCGCGCACCTGGCCGCGCTGCGCCGCCACGGTCCCTGTCCCGAACATCGCCGTTCCTTCGCGCCCGTCGCCGCCCTCTTGCAAGCCGTCATCGAGGAATGGCCATGACCGCGCCGTTCGTGCATCTGCGCCTGCACACCGAGTATTCGCTGGTGGACGGGCTGATCCGCATCAAGAGCCTGGTCAAGCGGGTGGCCGCAGCCGGAATGCCCGCCGTGGCCGTGACGGACATGAGCAACCTGTTCGCCCTGATCAAGTTTTACAAGGCCGCGCTCGGGGCCGGGGTCAAGCCCATCGTCGGGGTGGAGGCGTGGGTGCGGCGGAGCGAGGAGCCGGCGCGACTGGTGCTGTTGTGCCAAAACCTGAACGGCTACCACAACCTGACCCGGCTGGTCAGCCGAAGCTATCTCGAAGGCCAGCAACGGGGCATCCCGGTGATCGACCGGGCTTGGCTGGCGGGGAATACCGACGGCTTGATCGCGTTGTCCGGCGGCCGCGAGGGCGAATTGGGGCGGGCCTTGCTGAACGAGCAGCCGGACCAAGCTCGGGCGTGGCTGGCCGACTGGCGGGCGCTGTTCCCGCAACGCTTCTACCTGGAAGTGCAGCGCACCGGCCGACCGCACGAGGAAGCGCATCTGGAAGCGACGGTCGATCTGGCGGCGGCGAGCGGAACGCCGGTGGTGGCGACCAACGAAGTCTGCTTTCTCCAGCGCGAGGATTTCGAGGCGCACGAGGCGCGGGTGTGCATTCACGACGGCGCGACGCTGGACGATCCGCGCCGGCCGCGCCGCTACAGCGACCAGCAGTATTTGCGGACCCCGGCGGAAATGGCGGCACTGTTCGCCGATTTGCCCGAGGCGCTGGACAACAGCGTCGAGATCGCCCGCCGCTGCAATTTGCGCCTGGAACTGGGCAAGAACGTGTTGCCGAATTTTCCGGTGCCGGACGGGATGGACGCCAACTCGTATTTCTCGGTTCAATCCCGCGCTGGCTTGGAACAGCGCTTGCTGCGGCTGTTCGATCCCGCCGCGCCCGATTTCCCCGAACGCCGCCGATCCTACGACGCGCGTTTGGCGGAGGAACTCGGCGTCATCATCCAGATGGGTTTCCCCGGCTATTTCCTGATCGTGGCCGACTTCATCCGGTGGGCGCGCGAGCACGGGGTGCCGGTCGGACCGGGGCGCGGTTCCGGCGCGGGTTCCTTGGTCGCCTACGCGCTCGGCATCACCGATCTGGACCCGCTGGCCTACGATCTGCTGTTCGAGCGGTTTTTGAATCCCGAACGGGTGTCGATGCCGGATTTCGACATCGATTTTTGCATGGAGGGCCGCGATCGGGTGATCGACTACGTCGCCGAGCGTTACGGCCGCGACCGGGTTTCGCAGATCGCCACCCACGGCAGCATGGCCGCCAAGGCGGTGGTGCGCGACGTGGGCCGGGTGCTGGGCCATCCCTACGGCTTCGTGGACCGCATCGCCAAGCTGATTCCGTTCGAGCTGGGGATCACGCTCGACAAGGCGGTGGAGCAGGAAGCGGAACTGCGCCGGCTGTACGAGAACGACGACGAGGTGCGGACTCTGATCGAGCTGGCCCGCAAGCTGGAAGGGCTGGCGCGCAACGTCGGCAAGCACGCGGGCGGGGTGGTGATCGCGCCATCGACCTTGACCGATTTTTCGCCGCTGTACCGCGAGCAGGATGATTCCAGCTTGATCACCCAGTTCGACAAGGACGACGTGGAAGCGGCCGGGCTGGTGAAATTCGACTTCCTGGGCCTGCGGACGCTGACGATCATCGATTGGGCGGTGCGGACCATCAACCGGCAGCGGGCGGCGGCCGGCGAGGCGCCGCTGGACATTTCCGCGATTCTCCTGGATGACGCGGACACCTTCGACCTGCTGAAACGCCATCAGACCACGGCGGTGTTCCAGTTGGAATCCAGCGGGATGAAGGACCTGATCCGCCGTCTGCAACCGGACTGTTTCGAGGAAATCGTGGCGCTGGTGGCGCTGTTCCGGCCGGGGCCGCTGCAATCGGGCATGGTGGACGACTTCATCGACCGCAAGCACGGCCGCGCTCGCATCGAGTATCCCCATCCGGCCCTGGCGACCATTCTCAAGCCCACCTACGGCGTCATTCTCTATCAGGAACAGGTGATGCAAATCGCCCAGGTGTTGGCGGGCTATACGCTGGGCGGCGCGGATTTGTTGCGGCGCGCGATGGGCAAGAAGGATGCCGAGAAGATGGCCAAGGAGCGGGACGGATTTGTGAAGGGCGCGACCAGTCGCGGGGTCGAGCCGGAAACTTCATCTTATATATTTGACCTGATAGATAAATTTGCGGGTTACGGCTTCAATAAAAGCCACAGTGCCGCCTACGCTCTGGTCTCGTATCAAACCGCCTGGTTGAAGGCGCACTATCCGGCGGCGTTCATGGCAGCGGTGCTGTCCTCGGACATGGACAAGACCGACAAGGTGGTGGTGTTCGTCGAGGAATGCCGCCGCATGAATCTCAAACTGGCGCCGCCGGACATCAACGTGTCCGAATACCGTTTTACAGTCGGAGCGCCCGGCGAAATCCGCTACGGCCTGGGCGCGATCAAGGGCGTCGGGGAGGGCGCCATCGAGGCGCTGGTGGAGGAGCGGCAACGGGGCGGCCCGTATCGGGATTTGTTCGACTTGTGCCAGCGGGTGGATTTGCGCAAGCTCAACCGTCGGGTGCTGGAGGCGCTGACCCGTTCCGGGGCGTTCGACCCGCTCGGCCCCAACCGGGCGACCCTGGCGGCGCAATTGCCGGAAGCGCTGCAACTGGCCGAGCAGCATTCCCGCAACGACGCCGCCGGCCAGAACGATCTGTTCGGGCTGGCCGCCGCCGAGAAAACGCCGGCCCGGCCCGCGCGAGTGGCCGAGGTGCCGGAGTGGGACGAAGCGGAGCGGCTGCGCGGCGAGAAGGAAACGCTGGGCATTTACCTGACCGGTCATCCCATCAGTCGAGTGGCGGCGGAGTTGGCCGCGCTGAGCGCCACTCGCTTGCACGATCTGATCGAGAATGGCGGAACTTTGCGCCGGGGCGGCGACCGCTCGGTGCTGATCGCCGGGCTGGTGGTGAGCCTGCGCACCCGCAACGCCAACCGGGGCGGGCGGATCGCCTTCGTGACCCTGGACGATGGCAGCGGGCGGCTGGAAGTCCGCATCTTCCCGGAAGTCTACGAGCGGCACCGGCAGTCGATCGTCGAGGACGCCATCGTGCTGGTGCAGGGCGCGCTGGGCTGGGACGAGTTCAACCAGACCACGCGCTTCAACGTCGAGCGGGTCTTGGGGTTGGACGAGGCGCGCGCCGAATACGCGCGCCGGCTGGTGGTGCAGCTTGAAGCGCGGCAGTGCGAGGCGGGCGCGTTGCGGCAACTGGCGAGCATTTTGACCGAGCATCGCGCCGAGGGCCGCTGCGCGGTGTGGGCCGACTATATCGGCTCCGGCGCGCGGGTGGAGCTGGCGTTCGGCCCGAACTGGCGGGTCAAGCCCGGCGACGGGTTGCTCGAACGGTTGCGCGCCTTGGCCGGCCCGGAGGCGGTGCAACTGCGCTACGAGCAGCCGCCGAGCGCGGAGCGCGACAGCCTGGGTTGATGGGTGCCGATCATTGCATACAATCCCCATCCCCAGCCCCGCTCCCAAGGGGAGAGGCGCGTGCTGGTCGGGAGGGCATTGGAAGGTTTCTCAACTTCTTCCTTTCATCGTTTCCGCCAGGACCAGTTGGGTCCATGCCCCGGAGCCGGGTAAATTTTGGCCTCCGTCGGCGACGATCAGCGTGCCGGTGATGTAGGATGCCAGCGGCGAGGCCAGGAACACGCTCAACTGGCCGATGTCGTCCGGCGTGCCGAACCGGCCCAGCGGGATCATCTTCTTGAGCTTGTCGGCGCTGCCTTCCGGCACCAGCCGGCGCACGCCCTCGGTGCCCTCGATCGGGCCGGGCGCGATGCTGTTGCAGCGGATGCCGAACCGGCCCCACTCCAGCGCCAGATTGCGCATCATGTTGTCGATGCCGGCCTTGGCCGCCCCGACGTGCGCCTGAAACGCATACGGCATGAACGCCATGCCGGCCGAGATGAAGATGATGTTGCCCCGGGTCTCCTTGAGTTGCTCGAACGCCGCCCGGCAGGTGTGAAAACTGCCCAGCAAATCGATGTCGATCACCGATTTGAAGCCGTTGGGGCTGATCTGCTCGGCGGCCAAGGGGAAATTGCCGGCGGCGCCGCAGATCAAGGTGTGAATCGGCCCCAGTTCCTCCCGAGCGTCCCGCAGGGCCTTTTCCAGCGCCGGATAGTCGCGCACGTCGGCGGAATGGGCCGAGACCCGCGCGCCGAGCGCCCGCAGTTCCGCCGAGGCGGCGTCCAATTTTTCCTGCGAGCGGCCGACGATGCCGAGATTGGCCCCGACCGCCGCGAAGTTGCGGGCGATGCCGAGATTGATGCCGCTGCTGCCGCCGGTGATGAACACGGTCTTGCCCTGGAACAGGTCTTTGGCGAAATAGGAGCTAATGTTCATGGCGCTTCCTTGAGGTTCGGGTCGGTTATCGGGCAAGCCTAAACAAAATCGAACCGCCGCACATAGCACGCTTTGGCTAACTTGACCGTTCCGGCGGGCTTGTCGAGAATCGGAATTCGCCACCCATCACGTTTTTGGAGTCATTCATGGTCCTGACCCCCAACCCCGCTTCGCCGAGCGAACGGGGGAGAGAGCGGCTAGCTTGCGATCTGCTGATCGTCGGCGCCGGCATCGGCGGCCTGAGCATGGCGCACCACGCCGCCGCCGCCGGCTTGAGCGTGCGGGTGCTGGAGCGGGAGCGGCGAGCGGGGGGCTGTCTGCACTCGCATCGCTTCGCCGGCGCGCTGGAGGGGTTCTGGCTGGAGCTGGGCGCGCACAGTTGCTTCAATTCCTACGGTGACCTGCTCGCCATTTTGGAATCCCGCCAAGCCCTCGACCGCCTGATAAAGCGCGCCAAAGTCGGGTTTCGCCTGTACGCGGATAGCGCGGTCAAAACCATCCCCGCGCAATTGTATTTTCCGGAATTGCTGTTGGCGCCGTTTCGCTTGCTGGGGCTGAAAAAAACGGGGCGCGGTGTCGCCGACTATTTCGGCCGGATCGTCGGGCGCCGCAATTATGCGGCCGTATTCGAGCCGGCCTTCAACGCGGTGATTTGCCAGCCCGCCGGCGAGTTTCCGGCCGATTGCCTGTTCCGATCCCGCCCGCGCCGCAAGGACATACCGCGCGGTTTCACCCTGGCCGGCGGGTTGCAGACCATCGCCGATATTTTGGCCGAGCAGCCGGGTATCCCTATCGAACTCGGTCAAGCGGCGCGAGCGGTGCGGCGCGAGGGAGCGGAGTTCGTCGTGCGCACCGACGACCGCGATTACGCCGCCCGCCATCTCTGTTTGGCGACGCCGGTCGATGTCGCGGCCCAGTTATTGCGAGCGGAATTCCCCGAACTGGCCGAACGGCTGGCGGGCATTCCAACCGCCATGGTGGAAACCGTCGGCGTCGCGCTGCCGAAATCCCGTTTGAGTCTCCCGCCGCTGGCCGGGCTGATCGGCCGGGACGAGCCATTTTTTTCGGCGGTGTCGCGCGATACCGTGCCGGACGCCGGATTCCGGGGATTCACGTTCCACTTTCGGCCCGGCGCGCTGGACGAGGAAGGGAAGCTGAGTCGCGTCGCCGACGTGCTGAACGTGCCGAGGTCGGAATTCGGTTCGGAAAACGTGGCCACCAAGATCAATCGATTGCCGGCGTTGCGCGTCGGTCACGGCGATTTGGTTCGCGCCGTCGATCATCTCCTGCCGGGAAATCGCTTGGCGCTGACCGGCAATTATTTCACCGGCGTGGCCATCGAGGACTGCGTGACGCGCTCGCGCGGCGAGTTCGAACGACTGCGGCGCGAGGGGTTGTGAGAGCGGGCGAGGGCCGACCATCAGGTTCCCGATGGTCGGCTCCGCTTGTCCGGCTCAGGGGTCAGAAGGAAGGGCGTAGCGTCGTCGTTTCGCCGGCCGATGCGGTCATGTTGTCGCCGGTGGACCAGACCTCGTCGTTGATCAAGAACTTGAACGATACGGCGCCCTCGCGCACCGCGTTCGTGGTCCAGACCCACACATCGTTGCCGGCATTTTCCATCGCGGTCCCGGATTCCCAACTGAGGCCGGCGCCTTCGCCGCGAATGAACATGCTGTTGCCGATGCCCACATCGTATTTGGCGACGATGACGGTGACCGGCGCGGCGGCTTTGGCGGAAGCGGCCGGTTTTTTTCCTGTCTTGGCGGCGGGTGCCGGGGCCGCTGGTTTCTCGGGCGTGGCAGCGGGTTTCGCGGCCTTGGCGGGCGCTGGGGCGGCCGGTTTTTCAGCCGTCTTGGCGGGTGCCGGGGCAGCCGGTTTCTCGGGCGCCTTGGCGGGCGCTGGGGCGGCCGGTTTCTCGGGCGCTTTGGCGGTGGGGGCGGGCGCTGGAGCGACGGGCTTCTCGGCGGCCTTGGTGGTGGTTTCCGCCGGCTTGGCGGCAGCGGGTTTGGCCGCTTCCGCCGGCTTGGCGGTTTCGGCGGCTGACTTCACCGCCGATGGGGCGGCGACGGGCTTCTCGACCTTGGTGGGTGTCTTGGATTCCTTGGTGACCGGGGCTCCAGTCGGCTCTTTCTTTTTCGGCATGAATCAGTCCTCTGAATCGCTTGATGAATATCGAGGCACGGCATGGTGCCTTGCCCTTACCGCTAGATACTTGAGAATGAGTCTAACCCAAGCTTGAAGCAGTCTCCAAGCTGGCGACAGCAACATTTCACACGCAAGATAAATGTAGACCTTTTTACGACAATGTTTCGACACGATTATCCGTTCGATCCGACCCACGGTTACGGTCTGCGAGCTTTATTGGGCGTTACCGCCCCGCCGGAGCCGACGGACTTCGCCGCGTTCTGGCAAGATCTGCATGCCCGAGCGCGGTCGGTAACGGTCGCGCCCACGCTGCGCGAGATATCGAGCCCGAGCGTGAAAGCGCGCGTGTTCGAGGTGGAATTCAACTCGTTGGATGGCGTTCGAATCCGCGGTTGGCTGACCCGGCCTCGCGATGATCGCGTCGAGCGGGGCGCGGTGGTGGGTCACGGCTACGGTGGCCGGGATGGGCCGGATTTCCATTTGCCGCTCGCGCGGGCGGCGCTGATTTTTCCTTGTGCCAGAGGGATTTCCCGCAGCGCCCGCGCCGACATTCCCGCCAATCCCGACGCTCACGTTCTACACGGGATCGAGCGGCGCGAAACCTACGTCCACGGCGGCTGCGCGGCCGATACGGTCTGGTGCGCGGCGTCGGCTTTGCTGGAGCTGTTCCCGATGGCGGGGCGGCGCCTGGATTATTTGGGCATCAGCTTCGGCGGCGGCGTCGGCGCGCTGGCCTTGCCGTGGGACGACCGGTTTCGTCGCGCTCATCTCAACGTGCCCAGCTTTGGCCATCATCCTCTACGG
>RRZT010894593.1_pt1 | contig 12579 bp, 14 predicted proteins | sample 2165551 | NCBI WGS metagenome assembly RRZT01 (sample SAMN10456910, study PRJNA506462) | wastewater metagenome | biome: wastewater; feature: sludge; material: wastewater sludge; isolation source: wastewater sludge with Escherichia coli K12::gfp cells carrying plasmid... | place: USA: Moscow, Idaho... | reverse complement strand
GTTATAATACTGATTTTAAAAAAGGAACTTCCTATCTTTTGAAAATACAAAGTTTCCTCGAAAACAAATCATATTATCTCAATCTAATTTTTTTTAAACAAATATACATACTAATTAAAATATATAAAGTTATGAAAACAACTACTAAAAAACCTAGCACAAAAAAATCTTTCAACGAGCCTAGAGAGGACAGATTTATTACAAAAATACTTGAAAACCTAGATTTGGTTAAAGTTTCAGAATGGGAACAATACACCAATTTAACAGAAGCAATGCCAACTAATTTATTTACTCAAAAACCTTACGCAGGTTTTAACGTTTTAGCCCTTACCATTGATAGCATGGTTAGAGGTTTTTCAACCATGAGATACGCCACTTTTAAAAGTATTGCAGAAGCAGGAGGAATTTTAAAAAAAGGTTCAAAAGGTTGCTTAATCGAATTTTTTACTTTTATCTACAAAGATAAAGAGACAGGAAAAATTTATAAAGAGGAAGAAGTTCGAGCAATGACAACTACAGAGAGAACCGCAAAGGTTCAAAAAATTCCATGTCCTAAAACGTACACCGTTTTTAATTCTGAACAAATCGAGAATCTTTCAGAACTTAATTTGAATTTTGTTTCTAATGATGAACCGCAAGAAAATGAAATTTCAGAAATCGAAAATTGCGAAAATTTTATTTCTAAAATCATAGTGAACGGAAATCTAGATTTAAGATTTGGACAAAAACCAACCGCATTTTATAGCCCTAGATTTGATTTTGTGGAACTTCCAAAAAGAGAATTTTTCGTTTCAACTTCAAAATATTACAGCATATTATTTCACGAAATAATCCATTGGACAGGTCACGAATTAAGACTTGACAGAGAAATGAAAGGACACGGCGACCAAGAAAGCTACTCATTTGAGGAACTTATTGCGGAAATGGGTGCAATGCTTAATTGCTTACAGTTTGGAATCTTTGAAGAGTTTATAAACTCTATTAGATACCTAAAAAGTTGGGCTTATGCAAACTCGCAGAATCGAGAAACAGCAATTCGTAAAGCGTTTACGGAATCTAAAAAGGCTAAAAAATTTCTTGAAAATCTTTAAAATAATAAGCCCCATTTAGGGGGTTTTTAATCAATATACATACTAATTAAAATATTTAATGTTATGAAAACATACATTATTACTTACTACGAAAATCAACAAGGCGGAATTAATAATCTGCAAGTTTCTAGGGTTGTTTCTACTCACCCATTTAAAGGAGTGAGTATTTTAAAAACTTTTATAAGTTTTAAAATGTTGGCAGATAAACGAGCAAACGCATATCTAAAAAAAATAAAAAATAATATATGTACTAATTAAAATATTTAGTACATTTGTTTAACTTCTAAAATCGTTAATATGGAATCCATTGTAATGCACAGAATTTTGAACTTTATCTATAATAACAATATTGATATTGTTGAGGAAGTTTTTAAAGATAAAGTTTCAGACGGAATGTTGAATCATCTTTTGGAAAAAAAGGAAAGGTTTAAGGCTGAAAGAAACGACAATATAAAAGCATGGTTTGATTTTATAGGTCGTTTAGATGGCGAAAATTCATCTATTATGTAATAATAAAGGAAAATCGTAATGGCTAGAATTAACACACGCCCCGACATTATCTATATCAAAGATATGTCCGAACAGGATAAAGATTTTTTTGAAAAAATCTTGAAAGATTTTGAAACTACCAATAACGGAGAAGCTGTTAAAAAGCTTTTCCGTGAATACCATTTACTTTGTGAAAGGTTGGAAGAAAAAACGGCGAAAGTTTCAAGCCTTAAAAAAGAATTGGCACTAGCTGAAAAAGAGAAATTGAACTTTCTTAATAACACCGAAAAATTAATTAAATCTATTTCAAGTGTTGAAGAAAATTTGAAGTCTGCAAAAATGGAACTTAAAAAATTAAAATAACGATGGAATATTCAGAATTAAACTTTAAAGAAGATTTACTATTTATATCTTCTTATGTAGCAATGGAAGAATCTAGCTTATCAAAAGTTAAGACCTTTCTAAAAGAAATTTTACCTGCAAAAAAAATTGAGCATCTATATAGTTCATGGGTTGGGAGATATGATAAAGATAATAAAATAGGGCAATTTGGCTCATTTTTTATCAATATTGAGCATAAAACACAGGCGTTATTTTTAATGAGTTGGGGAATTGATATTCCAAATTATAAAGAGTATTTGGAAGAATTGGAAAGTACGCCTATCGCTTATTTTACAGCAACACCGCCACTTTTAACAGAAAGATTAAATTATTTACTTGTATTCTTTTTGAATCATGGAATTAATGATATAGAGGGATATTCATTAGTTGACTTGCCAAAAGAACGCTATGGCAATTCTTACAATTGGGGAAGTTATATTTTATCACTAAACCCAATTGAGCAATTTAAATTGTTATCTCATTTATCACTTTATTGTCATGAACAAATTGATAAAAGTAGCAAGAATAGAGAACAGCTTAAAAGAGCAAAATTGAAAACCACATAAAAAAATAGTTCGTTATTTTCTCCAGGATATCAGCTGTAACTTCAAGATCTGGAGAAAGTTTAACGAACTAAAATTAACCTTATGAAAATTATTACATCAGTACACCAAAAAGGAGGGGTTGGAAAGTCAACGTTGACTTTCAACCTTGCTAATAATTTACGCAAAAATGCAAAAATTTGCATCATTGATGTAGATTATCAAGGCTCATTGTATGAAACTAAAAGCCTTTCGGAAGTCGATACATTTCATATATCGGAACTTCAAACGGCTAAGGATTTACAATATGATTTTGCATTTGTTGATACTCCACCGTATCTATTCGATGGCGCAAAAGAATTATTGCAAATGTCTGATATTATCATTGTACCAATTAAAGCGGGCATTTTCGACACTTTATCCGTTAAAAGGACAATTGACCAATTAAAAGATTTTGAGTGCGAAAAAAACGCCTTAATTGTCTTTAACATGGTAAAGCATTCTACAACATTAACAGAGGATATCAAAGAAGAAGTAAAAGATTTCGGAATTGATGTTTCTAATAATATTATTTCTGATTTAGTGGCTTTTACTCGCTCTAGTCTTACCAATGGCGTAGATGATAATAAAACCGCACAAAAACAGTTAGACGAACTAACTAAAGAAATACTTACGAAAACGCTTATAAAGGCTTAATTATGGCTAAAAAAACGGAGATAAAAAAAGACTTATCTAACTTGGTTAAAAAATTAACCGAAGAAAAAAGAACTGTTCCAATACAAAAGGTTGTACCTGTTGAAATAAAAGATGAACAGGACGAGGATAAAGTAAAGTACATTCCTTTTGCTTTCACACTTGAAAAAGAACTTGTTTTGTTTATAAAAGAACTTGTTTTATTTCGCATAAAAGAAAGTTTGGATAATTACTTTTATAATGAGAGTGAAGCCATACGAGAGGGAATAGAACTAATGAAACTAGCTTTTCCAATGGAAAAAAGACCTGTTGAAATTTCAAACCCAACAAAAAGCGGAAGAGGTGCAAGTTTAGATAAGTCTATTGAAAGGGTTAATACTTCTTTTTTGTTACACGAAGAACATAAAGAGTATATCTATGATTTTATTTATCATAAACAAGAGGGAGGAGGGCGTTTTACAAAAGGGGAATTTATTACTCTAGTTGTAGAAAAACTCAAAAGAAAGTATAAGTTTTAAATTTTTGAAAAATGGCTTTAATTAATTGCCCAGAATGTCAAAAACAAGTTTCTGAACATTCTATTAACTGCCCTAATTGTGGTTATCCAATTAATCAATTGGAGAAAAAAACCGTAGTCAAAGGAGAGGGATGTTTTCTACAAACATTGAATTTAGGTTGTCTGATTTTTTCTATAATAATCGGACTAGCTATAATATTTAGTTTAGTAATGGCAGGAGGAAGTTTTTTTAAGCATTTTAAGAAAAATGAAGCTAAGAAAATCGAACAAAAAAAAAGAGCAACCGAAGTTGCCCCAAAACATAAATGTTTTTTCCTAACACAAATATAAAAATAAAATGGATAAAGAAAAAGGTTTTTTTTGCGTTGTTTATTTCATTCTGAAAACAGAAGATAGAAAAGATAAAGAGGGAAATGTAAGAACGGTTATCACAGAGGGAAGAACCGCTTATTATCATTCGCAATGGAATCCATCAAAACTAGCAAACGCACTAACTCAACCATTTTTATGGATGAAAATTTATCTTCAAAAAGAAGATTATAAAAACAACAAGGATAATTTTTATAAAATTTTTGATAAAAATAATTCTGTACATGAATTTACATACGCTCAATTTTACGGTAAATACTTGAAATAATGGAAAAAAATAATAATTACTTAATTCAATCAAATCTTTTCAATGAGACAGTTTTAAGTGACCTAAGTGAAATTCAAAAGGATATTTTATACTATTTACAAGATGTTATTGATTTTCGAGACAAAGAAGCAACAGGGGAGGTTTATTTTGATTATAACAAGTTTTTAGAATTTAAAAATACTTCTAGAAATCTTAGTTATTCACCTAAAGAAATTCAAAGTTTCTGTAAAGAGTTAACATCGCTTAATGGTGTTATTTACAATGTTAATACGGAAAATATTGAGTTTTTTAATATTATAGATAAAGTCACTGTTAATAGTCGTGACCCCGAAAATTTCATAGTACGTTTTGCTTCATGGGGAAGAATTTTCTTTTTTGAAAAATTTGCGCTTGAGTATGCGCAGGAATCACAAATCAGATATACGCAGATTGAAAAAAATATTATTGATCTGCAAAGTGTCAAAAGAAAAAAGTTTTTTGAATTGCTTTCTCAATACAAAGAAACAGGTCTTTATATAATTTCTTTATCTAAATTAAAAACATTACTTGGTTTTGTAATTTATGATTTTGAAGCAGAACCAAAGCAACTTAATTTATTTGATGAGGGTAGAGAACCCACCAAAGAATTTTTAAAAACGTGGTACGACTTTCGAAAAGTGTTCTTAGACCCAGCCGTTAATGAAATTAACTCTAATACTTCTTTAGATATTTCAAATTTAGAATATATCACAATAAAAAAAGGAACTAAAATAGTAAGTTTAGAATTTACATTTAAAAAGAGAATTAGAGCGAATCAACTATCTCAAGAACAGAAAAACGCACTTGTCTATTTACAAAAATATGGACTTAATGAAAGTCAAATTTTGTTTTTATTGCAAAGATTAAGTACAGGGGAAATTTTCACTCGAATAAATCAACGCATTACCTACAACAATCATTATGATAATAAAGAATCTCCTAATTTTCGCCGTCATGTATGGTTTGAGAATGAGACAGGGGCAGAAATTAAAAATTTAGGGGGATTTTTGTATGAGAGAGTTTTTGGAGATATTCTAGCAACTTAACATAAAATTAAGGATAGACCTCCGTAGTTTAAGGATAGACCTCCGTAGTTTAAGGATAGACCTCCGTAGTTTAAGGATAGACCTCCGTAGTTTAAGGATAGACCTCCGTAGCTTTAAGGATAGACCTCCGTAGTTTAAGGATAGACCTCCGTAGTTTAAGGATAGACCTCCGTAGTTGGATAAGGATAGACCTCCGTAGCTTCATTTAATGTTTAAGGATAGACCTCCGTAGCTTCATTTAATGTTTAAGGATAGACCTCCGTAGCTTTAAGGATAGACCTCCGTAGAAATCTTTGCAAAAGCCCTTGTTTAGATATGTTTTCGGAGGCTAAAAAGCTACTGAATTTAAAAAGCATATATTAAAAAGCATTTGTTTTTATAGACGGATAAATCCATTAAATGGAGTTCGCTTACAGCTCACAGTTTTTATTGTCTTTCAGACATTTTTTATAGACGGAAAAAACATGAGTTTTGATAGATTTCATCTATCAATAAAAAAAGAAAAGTTGCGCTAAAAGAAAAAAAGAATTTTTCTTTTCTTGAAAGATTAGAATGTTTTTATGTATTAATTAGTATTAATTTTTTAATTTTGAAATTAGAGTTATGTTTAAGTTTATAAATATTTTTTCTTCATCAATTTTGATGGAGTTCAAAGAACTACTAATAAATTATGTTAAGAGATTTAAGAAAGAAAACCATTGAGAAAAAAGATAATAAATCGTTGGAAGAATTTTTGGAAAAAAGAAGTCGAAAATTTTACCTCGAAAAAAATTATCAGAAAAATTTCTTTTTTAAATATCTCTATTTCTTAAGAGCAAACGGAGCAGATTTAAACAGCTTCTTTGATAATGAAATCTCACAAAAAAAACCAAATGAATAAAATTTTAATTGTATCAGTTTTTGTGTTATTTATTGGATATACAATAGCACAACTTTTTGTAGAAATTCCGAAAGTGTTTAATAATATTTTCTTTGGAATAATTACAGTTTTTGCAGTGTATTTTGGAATGTTCCATACCGAAATAGGAAAAGGTATAAAATCAAAATTTGAAGAGAATAGAAGCAAAATTAAAGAGAAAAAATAAGTATTTTTAAATTATGAAATTTTTAATATATGCTATTTTTTACTATTGATTTAGTATTCAGTAATTTTTTAAAAAAGTGAGTGTTGTAATTTTACATCGCTCATTTTTTTTTGCTTCATTTTAATTTTAGCGCAGGACGAAAATTTTATGTATCAGTTTTGAAAACAGTTCTGTTTTTAATAAGGAAGTTTACAAGATTAATTTCAAAAAGACAATCTTTTAAATTAATTTTCTAATTGTCATTTTTTAAAACAAAATGATTTTTCACATTGAATGTTTTTTCCGTCTATAAATCGGGTCTGGGCTTTGCCCAGTCTCCGAAAATTTGAAGCGAAGCGGAAAATATTAGGAGAAGCAAGAGGGAACCACGATTATAGAATCGTAGTTCGTTAGTTGTTTAGTTTTCAGTATATTATAATTTTCAATAAATTCATTTTTATAAAAATTTTATAAATTTTATATATTTTATTTCAGTTTACATTTGTAATGTACTGAAAATAAATTTATTTATATTATATTTGAAGTATTAAAATATTATAAATATGTCAAATTCGTCTATATCAGTAACCGTTGAGACTAAAGATATGTTAACTCAATTTCAGTCCAAATTTGGCTTGAAAACGTATGATAATGTCATAAATACAATGGCGGTTTTTATGATTAGAAATGAGATAAATCCAAAGGATGATTTTATAGGAGATTATAAAATTGAACTCATTAGACTTGAAAAAAGATTACTCCAATCTTTTGAAGATGCACATAAAAAAATCACAAAAGATAATGCAAGTTTAAGAAATTGGGTAGGTGGAATTACTAAGGATCATTTGATACCAATTAACGAAAAATTATCCGTTTTAGATAAAATAAATGATTTTCAAATTGATAAGTTTAGAGAGGAAAGTTTTGAAAATAAGAAAGACTATAACCCTTTAAATTTAGGTGAAAATTCAGTTCAAGAAGTATCAAATAATTCTAGTGAAATTGTATCGGAAGAATTAGAAAATCAACAGGCAAAGTTTAAAGATTTGTATTCAAAATATGATGCTCAAAAACAAGCCTTGTTTAAGATTTTTAATAATTCTAAAATCGAATCGGGAGGGATGATGTCAAAGGATAAAATTATAATTAATTTGACCATTGAAGAATGGAATACATTTCAACAATTATTGTAAAAAATGCACGTAAAATTTATTCGTCACGATACAAGTAAATCTATTTCTTCATCTAATACAATGTTGTATTTGGATAAAGAAAATCAGTTCGAGAAAGTCAAAAATCAACATCTTATTTTAGATGGTAGAGAGGACGAAATTGAGCCGTATTCAGTTGAAAATTTTTTCAATCAAAATTTTAATCTGTATGATTTGAACGACCCAAATTCTAATATTGATATTTATAATGCTTCTATGAATATTGATAAAAATAGAGGAACGCAAAAATTAGATGCTAGTAATTTTTTTATGCTCAATATTAGTCCAAGTCAAAATGAACTAGAACACATGGAAACGATTGCGATAGATGAACTCAATAATCGGGGATTGTTTTTTGAGGATGTAAAAGACAATGAAACAGGTTTAAAATTTTATAATGAGCAGAAAGATCAATTAATGAAATTGCAAATGAAATTGTTTGTTTCGGATGTCATGGAACAATACGCATTGCAAATGGATAGAGAAATTTATGCAGACCAGAATAATTTACCTAGCAATAATGAGAGAAAAAAAATGCAACCCGAAATAGATAAATTGTATTCTGATTTTTTGATTGAAAAAGGTTTAGAAAATCCAAGCTTAGTTCCTAACATGATTTCAGTACAACAATTTAAAGTTGCTAATGAATTAGAACAGGGTACAATTTTTAAAATTTATTCGGAAGAAATTAATAAAAACGTTTCTCTTTTTGTTCCAAATAATAAATTCACTTTGGAGGATGATAAATTGAATATTGAGGAAGAATATTATATCAATAAGTACGACAGTATAATTGAAGCAGAGAAAGAGAAATTTTTACAAGTAGAAATAAATTCTACTTATAGCCAACGCAGTAATGAAAACTATACAGATTTTGTTTTAGAAAATAAAATTGAAATAAGTCACCAATGGGATGCATTTGACAAAGAAATAAAATTGCATTTTTCAAGTGGCGAATTTATTACAGAAAATGGCATTGCTAAAGTCTCTAAAACAACGTATGAAAATGCTTTGCATAATGCTAAAAGCAAATTTTTGAGTAATGAATTTAAACAAGTTAGGGAGGGTATTTATAATAAATTGGTAGATAAAGAAAAATTTGACCTTACTAAAATTGTTAATTCAAAAGGAAAGGAAGTTTTTAAGAACCCCAAAAATGCACCAAATAAAGAAGATTTAAAAAGGCTTGAAATCCTTACTTCTGTAGAGTTTAATAAATATTTGGAATCGGAGGGATATTTGGAAGCTAGGGAAAAAACTGAAATTACCGATTGGGATAATAGAACCTTTATTACAGCCGAAATACAGGCAGAAAGTGAGAAAGCAAAACTATTGCTAGTTAAAGATGCAAGGTTAGACGAAGATAAGCAATTTTGGATGCCAAATTTTGCCTTAATTGACAAAGAAACAGGAGAGGTAGAGAAAGATGAAAACGGAAAAATAAGTATTATTTCAGAGTTTTATAATAATAAAATTAATGAAATATTAGCCCTAGAAAAAGATGAAAAAATTGAATTTCAAGAATATAGGGAATATGAAAAATTGGAGGAAAAGAATATTAAAAATTCCGCAGGAATGGAATTTACTTTTACAGATACAGGACTTAAAGAAGATTTGAAAATTAATGTTCAGCTTACCGATTTACACACTAATTCAAATGGCGATTTTACAATTGAAAAAAGATTATTGGAACATAAGTTTCAAATGAATCTTATTAAACAGGCGAAAATTGAATTTTCCGAAGAATACAAAAAAATTAAAGAAGCGGTTAATGTTGAAAAACTAGAAGCAAAAGACTTTGTTAAAAATCAAGAGATTGAACGCCAATTTAAAAATTTTCTTGTTAGTAAAGATATTTTAAAACAAGATTTGAAAAATGATAACTATACAATTAATGCAAGTATAGTTGAGAAGAAAAATAATTCTACTCTTATTGAATACAAAGCAGACAATGAGGAAAAAATTCGCCTTTGGGTGAATAATAAAAGTATTAGCAGTTCAACTAAAGAAACAATTTCTTTTCGTGATGAAAAACAAATTACTGAACTTTTACAGAAAGCCATTGATAGAGATAAGGAGCAAAAAAAAGTAGTAGAAATATCTTTCGATACCGTTAATTCTAAAGACATTAAAGGGAAAGAAGAAAACGAAAAAGATAAACTTTTAACTTTTTACAAAACGGAAAAAGGATTAACAGAACCAATTGCTTTTTCTTTTAAAGAAAGTGAAATAAAAAAGGAGGGGGATAAATATTTTGTAGAAAAATTCAAGCTTGATTTTCGAACTAAAAAAGCAAAAGAAAACGGTATCAATATTGAATTTGGAGATATTAAAGAAGATCTAAAACATCGAGTTTGGAAAGAGAACGGTTTTAGTACCGAAAAACGAAAAATTACTGCAAAGGACTTGCTTTATTATGGTAAAGTAGAAACATCAAGAACATATAAGCATACGGATAAATCAGTTATTAAAAATAAACCGATTTTGACCGAAATTAAAAAACTAAAACTAGAAAATAATTCATCTTCTAAAAAGAAAATTGCTATTCTAGAAAATGAATTGCTAAGAGATAAATTCACTAATGAAATTATTGACGAGGGAGTTAAAAAAGGAGGTTTAAATTATCATTCTCATATCGTGATTTCACGGCATGACCAAACAAGTATTAATCCTAGAGATAAAGTTTCTATGTCACCCGATGCCAACCATCGGGAGGGGAAAACTAATAATGGTGCAAAAGTAGGATTTAATAGAGATCAGTTTTCTGAAAACGTTCAGAATATTTTTGATAAAAAATTTGAATATAATCGACCAGAGAAAGAACAATATTCTTATCTTAAGTTAAAGAAGAATTTAGGCAAAGAAGCACAAAATAAAGCTAAAAACCTTGTCAAAGGACGTATTAAGCAGGAGATAATGAAACATACAGGAATGAATATTGTAAAAAATGAATTATCGCCAACGCAGAAAATAAAACAAGAACTCATGCCTTTACCAATTCCAACAAGTTTTCCAAAAAGCAAATTGGATTTAGTGGTTAAATTGGTAAAAATGGCTAAAAATTTAGTTGTAGATAAAGGAATGCAATATTAAAATTATTATGGAATTACCTACATTTTTAAACAAAGAAATAATTATAGTCTTTCTAGTAATCTATGCGATTGTTGGACTTTTAGGCTATTTAATATCATCAAAAAGAGGGAGTATAGGATTAATATGCTTTTCATTAATCTTACTTTTTGGGGCAATTACGCACTATTTCTTTAAAATATCATTTATCCCAAAATTACTTCCTTATGCTTTTCTTCCTGCACTTGTTTTGGGATTGGTTTTAGGGCTTACCAATTATGAACCAAAGGCAGAACCTATTAAAGATGTACGAATAAAAGTTAGAGGGAGAACAATAACTATTAGAAATGTTTTTGCAGGGGTTGGAATTTTCGGAGCTTCCCGAAGTGGAAAAACAGCATCGGTAATTTATTCGCTATTAGTGCATTTTTCAAAATTTGAATTTTCGGGATTGGTGTATGATTATAAAAACGGAGAATTAACAGAAATTTGTTTACCGCTTTTTGGTGAGCGACTTAAAATTTTTGCTATTCATAGACCCGATATAGGTATTAGATTAAATCCTATTAATCCGAAATATTTAGAAGATGAAAAAAATGTTACTGCGGTAGCAAAAGTTTTATTAGATAATCTAGGAGGAACAGAAAAAGGCGATGGCGGTTTTTTTTATGAAACTGCGGAAAGTTTATTGAGTTCGTTAATATTAAAATTTTCTTTGCATCATCAACATTTTTGTACTATTCCTCATGTTATAGCATTTATTCTGTCTGTTGATTTTGCATTGAAAAAAGAAGAAGCAAGTAATAGGGGATTACAGCAAGATGCCTATGATACATTTTTAGGATTGAAAAAGTTTTTAATTGAAGATAAAAGGGTAAGAATACAAGCATCTTCATTTATTTTGGGACTTGCTTCCGAAAAGCAAACCGCAGGGGTTATTTCAACATTAGCCAATGCACTAAGAAAAATTTCTTTTCCCGAATCTTTTTGGGCGTTGAGTGGAAATGAATTAAGCTTAAATCTTAATTCAAAAGATAATAAAACCGTTTTAGCCGTTTTGAATGAGCCTAAAGATGATGGACCTTTATCTCCATTTTTAGCAACAGTTATACATACAATTACTAATCAAATGATGGTTAGGAATCAAGAACCTGCCTTTATTCTTTTAGACGAAGCCCCTACAATCAAACTTCGTAACATGGCTCGAATTTCAGCCACAATGGCAAGTTTTAAGATTGTAACAGTTTATTGCGCTCAAGATATATCACAAGCGGTAATTCAGTATACTAGAGACGGTTTTAAAGCTATTTTGGCTAACTTATCAACTTTATTTTTTGGTAGAGCCAATGACCCCGATACAGGGAAATTTTATGAGCAGTATTTTGAACCGAAAAAGATTAAAACACGTTCAAGAACTACAGGAAATTCGTCATCTACAACAATAGGAGAAAGAGAAATTCCAAAGGTTCGAAGTCACGAATTTACCAAGTTTACACCAGGAAAATTTGCTTTTATTTCGGGAGGAAAAGCAGAATTAATACGGTTTCCCAAGTATGATATAAAAGTAGAACCACTACCCGAAAAAGAAAATTTACAAAAAAAGATGATTGAAAATTATAGTGATATTATTGATGATGTAAACTTATTTGCGGAACAAATAGGAATATCTTTAGAAAAAAAAGTTTAATATATTAAACAAAATTTGTATTTTTGTTATAGGAAAAAAACATAAACATTTTAAAAAAATCATATATGAAAATGAAATTTAGCCAAAAAGCAGGTCTTTTGCTTTTTATGTTATCGGCAACCATTGTCAATGCT
>RRZT010124085.1_pt1 | contig 12580 bp, 11 predicted proteins | sample 2165551 | NCBI WGS metagenome assembly RRZT01 (sample SAMN10456910, study PRJNA506462) | wastewater metagenome | biome: wastewater; feature: sludge; material: wastewater sludge; isolation source: wastewater sludge with Escherichia coli K12::gfp cells carrying plasmid... | place: USA: Moscow, Idaho... | reverse complement strand
GTCTTCACAAGTGCGCAGGCGAAACATCTTCTGCAGCAGTTGAATGCTGTCACGCACGGCCCAGGCGGAGGGAAAGGGCCCGTAGTAATCGGCCTTGCGATCCGGATTGCCGCGAAAGAAAGCGAGCCGGGGAAACTTGTCGCGCGTCAGCACGATGTAGGGATAGGACTTGTCGTCGCGAAACAGAATGTTGTAGCGCGGCGCCAGCGACTTGATCAGATTGTTTTCCAGCAGCAGGGCTTCCGCCTCGGTACGCGTCGCCGTCGTCTCGATATGGGCGATCTGGCTGACCATGTGCGCGATGCGCGGACTGGGAAGGTTGCTGCGGAAATAACTCGCCACCCGCTTCTTCAGATTCTTCGCCTTGCCCACGTAAAGCACGGCGCCATCGGCACCCAGCATGCGATACACGCCAGGCAATTCGGTCAGCGTGGCAAGAAAGGCGCGGGCATCGAACAGCGGAGCCGGGCTATCCGGCCCGGCAGCTGGCGCAGCGGGCAATTGCGGGGCAGCAGCAGATTCTGTCATGGCCGGGATGTTAACATCGCCCCCCATGCAACGCACCCACCCCCCGCTCCAGACTTGGGACATTTTCTGCCGCGTCATCGACAACTATGGCGATGCCGGCGTCTGCTGGCGTCTGGCGCGACAACTGGTGCGCGCCCACGGCAAGAGTGTGCGACTCTGGATTGACCAACCCACCACCCTGCGCGCGCTGTGCCCGATGCTCGCGGCAGACGCTGACCGGCAGCAGCAGGAAGGCGTCACCGTCTGCCACTGGCCAGCACAATTTCCGGCAACAACCGCGGCCGATGTCGTCATCGAAGCCTTCGCCTGCGATCTGCCGCCCCCCTACCTGCAGGCCATGGCGGCACGCAGCACCCCGCCTTGCTGGCTCAATCTTGAATATCTCAGCGCCGAACCCTGGATTGCCGACTGCCACGGCCTGGCCTCACCGCACCCCAGCCTGCCGCTGACGAAATATTTCTTCTTTCCCGGATTCACGGCCCGTAGCGGCGGATTGCTGCGCGAAAGCACGGCCACCGCTGCCACTGCTGCCACCGCCGACAGCACCGGCCAGCCGCCCAGCCTCAACCTGTTCTGCTATGCCAACGCCCCCGTCGCAGCGCTCCTGAATGCCCTGGGCAACACATCCTGGCAGATCAACGTTTCTCCCGGTCAGCCACGGCAGGCGCTTGGCTCACATTTCGGTGGCGACGGCCCCTGGCAGCACGGCCACCACCACATCAACGCCCTGCCCTTCCTCGCCCCGGACGCCTACGATGCACTGCTGTGCCAAGGCACGGTCAATATCGTGCGCGGCGAAGATTCCTTTGTCCGCGCCCAACTCGCCGGCCGGCCCTTCCTGTGGCACATTTACCCGCAGGCAGACAACGCCCATCTGGATAAACTCAACGCCTTCCTCGATCTTTACAGCGCCAACCTGACCGCCGATCTGGCACATATCGTGCGCGCCATCTTCCTCGCCTGGAATACGCCTGTTACCGCCGCCCACCTCGCCGCCTGCTGGCACGACTTCCACGCCGCCCTGCCAGCGCTCGCTGCACACGCCCGCTGCTGGCAAGCGCACTGCCAGCAGCTGCCGGAACTGAGCGCCGCACTGGTCGATTTTTGCCAAAGACTGCCCTCTGGCCACCCCGGCCTCACGGCCTAACTGGCTCCCGGCCCGGTCGCGACAGAAGCCGCCGGATGCCGGGCGCCGTAATCGTACAGGCGGAGGGTTGGCCTTCCATTCAGCATCGGCCACGGCTGACCCTCAGTGGGGAATCGGCTGAAAACCGGCATCGTCAAAATACTTGCCGTAATTATCGAGCGCCCCGATCACCTTGACCGCACCCTCCACGCGCTTGCCCTGTTTCACCTTGCCGCCCATCTGTTCGGCACCGGCCAGCAAGTCTGCGACCACGATGTGCAACTGCGCATCCGCTGCCGGCGGCAGTTTGCAGTTGGCAACGATCTCACCAACCGCGCCTTCCACCTGTTTCGCCAGTCCATCGTAGCCCTTGGCTGACATCTTGTTCGCGTGAATGGCATGCAGCGCGGCAGCCATCGACTGGCGGATCTGCCCCATCGCCGCCCGCAGCGGAGCGTCGGTCTGCCATTTCTTGCCGGCATTCAGCTGCAAGCTGGCGGGCGCCGTACCGTGATGGTGCTCGTGGGCATCGGTAGCAGCCAGGGCGGGGCCGGCGGCGGCCAGGGAAAGCACGGTCAGGGCAACGAAGGTATAGGGTTTCATGCGGGGTAATCTCCTGATGGATCAAGCGTTGAAATTGATGCGTAGCGACAACAGCGCCGCTTGCCCCACTTCAACGTTTCTCACCGCCAGATGTTCCCGTCAGTCGCGATGCAGGCGCTCGATCCCCGAGGGGCCGGCCGGTTGCGCCAGCAGCAAGGCAGCCAGCCGGTCGCGTTGCGCCGCATCGAGCAGAGCCCTTTCCTTGAGCAGCTGCTCGATCACCCGTTGCTGCTGCACATCCTGCAGCCTGGCGATGGCAAGCCGCTCGGCATCGATGCGGGCAGGATCGGGAACCTCGGCAAAGATGGCTTCGATCAGCCGGACACGATGGGTTTCGATTGCCTGCGTCCCTACCGCGAGCTGGGCCAGGAAATCCTGTTCCGTTGCATGCCACTGCTGCGTCTGCGCAGGATTCAGGCCGAGATGACCGGGCAACCCCGGAAAACTGTCGGCCATCAGCCCGCGGTAAGCAGCCGCCCCGAGCACGCCGGCGTTAATGAGCAGGGAAAAAATCAGCACCATGCGCAACAGTTGAGGTTTCATCGGATCACTCCCGTGAGGTTGGCGTGTCGGGTGTAGCAGCTATCCACACCAAGACAGAGACTGCCCGGTGGCAGCGGGACACAAACCTGCATGCAGGCCACGCCGGGGAGCGCCGCCCCCGTGCCAAACAAGGCGGCGCCAAGAGCAAGCCCGAGCGCAACGGAGGCGGTGGCACCGATCCCGACCGGCAGCAGAGCACGCCATCCCGCCCAGAAGGTCGGCCGGGATGGCGAAACAATCGGCGGCAAGCGACCCAGAATGACGCCGGTCAGATCCACCTCCGGCGCCACCGACGGCAAGCGGCCAAGATCGGCAGCGAGATCGGCAAATGCCGACAGGCGGTCGGCACAGCGCGGACACGCGCTCAGGTGCGCCGCAAGCTGCTGGCGGGCCGGCGCCGCAAGCTCAGCGTCAAGATAGGCGGACAGCTCATCGTCCGTCACATGGGGGGCAATAGGGGGGGGATGTAAATCACTCATCGCGATGCGCTCCGGTGTAATCACGATAATGCAGAAGGGCGGCGGCCCGTGCGCGGGCCAGGCGAGACTTGACGGTGCCCTCGTTGACGCCGAGCGTCACCGCCAACTCGGCATAGCTCATGTCTTCCAGCTCACGCAGCAACAGGATCTCGCGCTGCTCGGCCGGCAGCGCTGCCAAAGCGCGCTCGAGCAGGCGCAGGCGCTGCCGGTCGGCACACTGCTGCTCCGGTGACGGCGCAGGGTCGCCCGGCTCGTCAGCGGGGTTTCCGGCATCGTAGGAAACGAAATCGATGCGCTGCCGCCGCCGCAGTACGTCGAAGGCGGCGTTGCGCCCGATCTGGAACAACCAGGTACTGAAGCGCGCCGCCGGCTGCCAGTCCGGCAAAGCACTCCACGCCTTGAGAAAGGTATCCTGCGTCAGATCGATGGCCTCCTCCCGACGGCCAAGCAGGCGCAGGAGGAAGTTGAACAGGCGTGCCTGATGGTGCCGGACCAGACTGGCGAACGCCTGCCGGTCGCCGCCACGGGCCGCCAGCGCCAGGGCACGATCCCTCGCCGCGTCATCACTCTTAGCGTCCATCACCCTGCTGTCCTGGCCTGTACGCCATGCCTGCTCCCTCGTGCCATCGCCAGTATTCATCTTCTGTCAGCGCTGAAACGCATCACGAGCGCAAAAGTTCCCAAGCTCTGCCCACAATCCATCTGCCGGAGCAATCGCAGGCGCTGATACGTCAAGCACCCGGCACCGAAGGGGCCGGGAGGGCACGGTTGGGATCGTGTGCATTCACATAGGCCAGCAGTTGCTCGCTTATGGCCGCATGCACATGGATGTTGGCGTAGTCGATGGCAGGGTCGATCAGATAATGCATGAGCAGCCGATCCTTGCCATCGGCGGCGGGGGCGATGCCGGTGAAGAAAAAGCCCATCGTCTCCAGAGCCGGCAGCTGGCGGGCGGTTTCCGCTTGCCACAGCGACAGGACCAATTCCACCACGGCAAGATGCTGTCGGCGCAGCTGGATCAATTGATGCTGCAGGGCCTGAACGCAGTCATTGCCCCAGACCTGCACTTCGAGAATGGCCAGATCGAGGCCGCTGGAGGCACTCATGGAGAGTTCGGTGCGGCCAGTGAGCGGTCGGGCCGAAGGAATTTCGGGGCAGAGTATCGTGCGCCCCATGTTGGCGTAGAGCGCCAGAATCATCTCCCGGTGATGCGGCGGAAGGTAGAGCGTTTGCTCGCGGATGGATGCGATGGGGCGTTGCGCCAGAATGCAGCTTTCGCGCTGCACCAGATGCTCGGCAATGCGGCGGAATTGCACGCTGGCCGGCGCATGCGCCGGCAGCAGGGCACAGTCACTGAAACCCAGGGCATGACAAAACTGCTGGGTGTAGGTGTGCGCTGTAACCGCCTTGGTGTAGACCATCGCCAAGCCTTGCTGCTGGGCCAATTGCAAGAGGAACTCCCCCAGCTTGCGGGCGACCCCCTGGCCCCGGTATTCAGGCCGCGTCACCACAATCGCCAGCTCGGCACCGCCATCCTGGTCATACACCAATGCCGCATGACCAGCGATCTTGCCGCTGGCGGTGGTAGCCACTGCCGAGCTGATTTCACCGCTGGCATTGAGCGCAACGACCCGCTCCGGGTAATAAATGTGTTCGTAAGGGTAGGAGTAGCCGTAGGCCTCATAGACACAGCGGGCAATCTCGATGGCTTCGTCTGCGCGCATCGGGCGTACCGCCTGAATTGCTTCTCCCACGAGAGGAAGGCTCGGGGCAGGCGGGGCGGCATAGTCGCCGATCAACTGCTGCTGGCGGTGCTTGATCAGGCAGGTTTCCTTGCCGTCCTTGCCCAGGTTGCGGAACACCACCTGATCGAATACCTGTTTCATCAGGAAGGTGCCCAGCCCTCGTTCCAGAGGCGCATCCAGCACATGTTCCGGCTGAAACTCCGGAAGCTGCTCCGGATCGAAGGGCATGCCCTGGTCGCGGATGCAGATTTCCAGGCCCAGGGCGGTGGGGCGGCAGATGACCTGAAAACTGTTGAGTTCGTCCGAGGCAAAAGCGTGCTGGACGACATTCGCCGTCGCTTCTTCGACCCCCAGCTCGATGGCGTCCTGTTCTTCGCCGTTGAAACCGAGTTGCGCCGCCACGCTGCGTACGTGAGCACAAGCCAGCGCTGGCGCGCTGGCCTCGTTGGTCAGGGTCAGGCAGCTGTAACCCGAAATCAGGGGTTCAACTGCCATGGCGCTGATCGAGGACGCGTTTCAGTTTGCCGGTGCGCGGATTGATGACCAGGGCGCTGGCGTCCACCCACTCCACCTGCAGCGGATGTACCAGTTGCTGCTGCAGCAGGTCGGCGTACATGGGCCGGCAAGCATAAATGGCGGATTTCACCCGTTCCGCGGCCTGCGCCAGCGCTTCCGGCGTCGCATGCGCGACAATGCGCAGCGTCATCTGATCCCTCTTGTCGTGATGGGTCACGAGCATCTGGAAATTGGCAATCGCCAGCTCCTTGTGGAAGGGTTCCAGCACATGCAGGACGTCTTCCACATACAGGGTCATGGGGCCGACTCGGGCTCCTTCCTCGGAACGACCGAGCAGCTTGAGTTTACGATCCGGGGTGCCGGCCGGTTCGAGCCAGACCGCCCGGTCACCGGCAGGATAACGGATGATGGGCATCAGCAGGCGGGTCAGATTGGTCACCACAACCTTGCCTGGCCGGCCCATCTCTTCGATCACCTGGCCCGTTTCCTCATCGAGAATTTCGAGGTGGGTATAGCGATCGAAGGCCCGGTGCTCATCCGGGCCGCAGCTGAGATCGGCGTACCCGAGCAGACCGGCATCGACACTGGCGTAGCCGACGGAAGCGGCGCGCGCATTGGGGAAGGCCTGGCGCAGGGTATCGCGCTGATCGGGGTAAAGGGATTCGCCACCAAACAAAATACGTTTCAGGCTGGGCAGGGTTTGCCCCTCACTACGCAGGTATTCGGCCAGATTGACCAGGGTGGTCGGCACGCCCGCCAGCACATCGATATCGAAATCGCTGATGGTGTGGGCAATCATCGGAAAATCCGCGCGCCCGGACAAGGGAAACTGCACACAGTTGGCGCGCGCGTGATCGAGCGACTTCATGACAAAAACGAAGGAGGAATACAGCTCACCGGCATAGAAAATATTGGCAACGCGCTCGCCATCCTTGAGTCCACCTGCTTCGAGGGCTTCGCCGAACGCCTCGGTAAAGCTTTGCCACTCCGTCTTTCTGAATGCCGAAAATTTGGGGTCACCGGTCGTACCGCCGCTCTTGAACACGATACCGTCCTGCAATGGGCCGGTCAGGAGACGGTTGTTGCGCACCGTATTGGCTTCCCAATAGGGTTTCTGTTCAACCACCGGCAGGTCCGCGAGCTGAAAATCCGCAGGCAGATCGGCATAGAGCTCACGATAAAAAGGTGACAGGCTGCGGGCAACCGCAACCAGAGTGGGCAAGGGGTAGATGTTCATGCAGGGCTCCGCAGGTCGACGATGTGTTTGAGTTTGCCGGTACTCGGGGTGGTGGCGAACTCGCTCAGGGAAATGAGGGTCACTTCCAGGTCAGTGAATTTCACTTCATTGACGAACTGGCGCAGGTCCGGGTAATGGTCGAGCAGCAATTGCCGCACGCTTGCCGGGGCCAGGCCGCTTTCTGCCTCCAGCAGCACCCGGATCTGATCGTTCCGGCCGGCGTGGCTGAGCTGAAGTTGCACGGCGCCGGCGTAGCCGGCATGGTCGGCGAGCACGCGGCAGAAGGTCTGGTAATTGAAGAAATTGGGGGCGCGGAACAGATCGCCGGTGCGGCCCAGCAGTTCAAAGCGGGGCGACTGGCGGCTGCAGGGGCAGGGTTCGGTGACCCAGCGGCCCATGTCGCCGATCTCGTAACGCGCCACCTTCTGGCCGCGCCGGGCCAGGGAGGTGAAGATCAGCCGTCCTGCTTCCCCCGGAGCGACGGGGCGATCCTCTTCCTGATCGACGATCTCCAGATACTGGGTCTGACTGAGGACGTGGTAGACATTGCCGACGCAGTGCGGGCACTGGTAGCCGAGCGGACCGGCATCGTTGCTACCATAGGCGCCGGCACGAATCAGCTCGACACCGAATTCCTCGGTCAGGCGCTGGCGCAGCTGGGCATTCATATGTTCGCCGCCATAGAAAATCTTCTTCACGCCCTTATAGGCACGCAGCACGTCGGCTTGCTGGGTGAACAGGTTGTTGAGGTAGAAAGGCATGCCGAGCAGGGTGTTGACCCGCTGATTGACGATGGTGTGGGCTACTTCCTCCAGATCGTCGATCCCGGTCATGGGGAACTGGGTGGCACCCAGGTGTTCGAGAATGCTCCAGAAGCTGATGAAGCTGCCGTACAGGTGGCCGGAGAAATACAGGTTCATGACCCGGTCCTGAAGCGGGTCCAGGCCGGCAGCGTAGAGGCCGTCGGCAGCGGCGCGCATCTGGGTGCGGTAGTCGTCCCAGGAGTAAACGGACAGTTTCGGTGCCCCCGAACTGCCGCCGCTCTTGAAAAAGAGTTGGGCATGCTGGGGGTCGTGAGGCAGGGCCATAAACCCATCCTTGGTCAGGATGGGGGTGCCCGCGCCGACCGGGGAGGTCGGAATCTGCAATTCGTCGAAGCTGGAAATCCCCCGTGCTGCCTTGGGTAGTTCAAAGCTGACACGGCGGCAGTAACGCTGCAGGGCATAGACGCCATCGTGGGGGCCGCCTACATAGCCGCCCAGTTGTTCGCCGACACGAGTGACCCGGCTGACGCCGGCTGACACCAGATGTGAAGCGATCTGGGCAAAGCGTCCCAGATCGCAAGCCAGGCCCGCCGTCTGCAACCAGGGCCGCATCGGCCGCAGGGTGCGGGTCAGGGCTGGTAGCGGCAACGGCTTGATCCACAGCGTGCGAAATAGGGGCGAGGCGCGCAGCACCGGTTCGTCTTCGGCCAGTATCCGCCAGCTGTAGTCGGGTGCGGTAATGACCCGGGTGCTGCCGGAAAAAGCGGCTTCAACCCGCGCCACTTCACTCACCGAGGTGATTTCCGCCCGCTCCTGGGTGCCGGGTTCGAGGACCGGAAAAGTGGCAGAAACCCGGGCCAGCACCTGGGCAAATTTTTCCGCCAGGACAAACAAGGTGTCCCGCTCCGAGGTTTCCACATAGAGGCACTGGGGGCTGGAACAGGCTTGCTGTTCGATCAGGCAGACCTCCCGGGCGACGGCTTCCAGGGCGGCGTCATCTGCCAGCTTTTCGGCGGCCAGGTAGGCGAAGGAAATCTTGTGGCCCCAGTCCACCACCCGGCAGCCGCCGGGGGCCATCTCGCGCACAGCGGCAATTGCAGCTTCGCCTCCCCAGGCGGCAATACCGTCGGCGCAGGCAAAGAGTTGGCGCAGTTTGTCCGACTCCCGGGAGGAAATCCGGGCGGCGTAGATGAAGGGGGCCAGTTCGCCGCTGGGGTCGTGATCCACCAGAGCCTTCAACAACAACTGCGGGAACAGGGTGGCGTCGCTGCTGGTTTTCAGGAAGTTGATGTTGCCCGCCAGTAGCCCTTCAATGACGGACAGGGGTGCGACCGAAGACACATTGCCGGGGGCGATGTGCACCAGAAAACCGAGGGGCGCCCAGGCCTCAAAACGCTCATCCTCGTAGGTAATGCGGCGCGGGGTGAACGGGGCGGTGCTGCCCAGTTCGCGCTCCAGCTTGTATTCCAGCGGTTGGCGCTGGAGAAAGCCAGCCACCGAGTCAACCACAGCCAGAGCGTCAGCGTGACGGGCTTCCGGCGCGGCAAGCAAGGCGTCGAGCAAACGCTGGCGCAGCCCCCCCTCCTGCTGCAGGCTCTGGCCCAGGGCCTGCGCCGCCTGGAGCAGGGCGCTCAGGGGCGGCGGGCGATCCAGGTCGGCGGCCAGCTGAGTGGCCAGATGGGGTAGCTGATTTGCCAGTTCATCGTCATCCAGCCATTGGCCGCGCCACAGATGAGGCTTCATGCTGCTCTCCCTTGCAATAACTCCGCTGCAGCAATGGCGCAGCTTTTATTTTTGGATACCCCGGCGCGGCCCAGGGGGACGAAGAACGGCGTGTCCAGGCCACAACTGCAGTCGCTGCCCGGATGCCAGGCCGCCAGATCGCCCATCAGGACGCTGTGTACGGGCACCGAGGTGACGTAGGGCGTGACGAAGTTGAGGAAGCCGGGAACACCGGGAGGATTGGCTTCCAGGGTCTTCACATCGCGAATGAAGATGCGCGACCAGACCGGGACGTGGAAATTGTGGGCGGCACACTCCGCGTAGGGCACGCTGTGCTCCACCGAGCCATAACCGTCGCGGATGCGCTGATCGGGAATGCCGAGCTGGCGGTGGATGGCGCCATAGAGTTCGGATTTGGGAATAGCCTTGTCGGCCTGACCTTTCCAGCCGCCTCCGAAAAACACCAGGGAGTCGGGATGCAGCTTGAGCGGCGGCAATCCCAGTGCCTGCATGCGCTGCAAGGTGGCATGCAGGAAGGCGGGGAACCCGAAGATGCGCACCGGCAGCCCGGATTCGGCATACTCCTGCAGGGTGCGCAGGGTGCCATAGACATCAAATTCGTGACTCCCCTGGCCGGTACGGCGCAGGGCGTAGTTGAGCTGATGGATGGGGGCAAAGCTGCAGAGGAAATTGGCGGTGTAGGAGGTACCGACCTTCCAGTTGGTTTCCGGTTCGTAATTGAAGAGCAGGTAATTGACGGGGTGTTGCGGCGTGTTCCAGCCGTAGTAGTCAAAAATATTGCGCACCATCCGTTGCCCGGCGCCGATCGACCAGGCATCGAAGAAAATCTGCGACTTCTGCCCGGTGGTGCCGGAGGAGGTCAGGTGCAGGGTGATGGATTCCCGGGGGACGGAGAGAATTTCGTGGGTTTTGAAGAAGTTGGCATGGATCAGGGGCAGGGCGGCGCAGTCGCTGGCCGTCTGCAACTGCTGGCTGGAAAAGCCCCGTTCCTCCAGCAGGCGGGCGTAGAAGGGGGAGCGCGCCTGATGCCAGGCGACGATCTCGCGCATGGCGGCAGCAAACACCACATCGCTCGCAGCACTGGTTACGTAGGGATCGGTCTGATCGCACAGCGACTGGACCTGCAACAAGGCGGCGGGATCGGGAACACTTAAAGAGGCTGTAGGCATGGCTGTGTCCGGCATGGTAGAGATGAATAAAAGAAAGACTGCAGCCCCGCCTCAGAGTCAGGCAGCGCCGCCACCCTCCCTGGGTAGGCTGAATCCGATTGTGAGCACATTGCGGTCAGCGCGGCGTTGATAGGCCACCGAATCGGCCAGCTGACGAGTCAGAAAAATGCCCAGGCCACCGATCGGCCGATCGGCAAGCGGTAGGCCGGTATCCGGCGCCGGGTGGGATAAAGGATTGAAGGCGATGCCGTCATCCTGCACCTCAAGCTGCAGCCGCTGTGCATGGCGTTCAAGGCGTACCTGGATCAGTCGTCCGCGCCCCGGAACGCCGTGCAGGATGATGTTGCTCACGACCTCTTCCAGAGCAAACAAAACATGAAAAGCCGTTTCCGCATCCAGCGCCTGTTGGTCGAGAAATTGCTGCACCCCGGCCTGCGCCTGCTCAAGCGCTGCCAGGGAGTTGCCGATCACGAGGTCGATGGAGGCCATGGCCGGCTACTCAATCCTGATGACCTTGTCGAGGCCTGCCATGACAAATACTTTCTCGATCGCCGGACTCGGTGCCGTCAGGGAAAACCGCTCCGCCCCCAGTTTGCGCACACTCATCAGGCACAAACGCAGGAACGACGAGGCAATGAAGCTCACTTCCTGCAAATCGAATACAACTGGCAGCTCCGTACCTTCAATCTGCGTCATCAATTCATTCTGAATGGTGGAGCATCTGGCCGTATCGAGCCGACCCGCGAAAGCGATCCGCAATTTATCTGCCTGCAGGACATAGGTCACCATAAACATCCTTTCTCGCATGGAGGTCTTGCCGTCGCTGGCGACAATGCCGCACAGCCGCCGCGCCAGCGCATGCGCCTGAATTGCAAGCACAGCACCACCGGTGCGTGATTTTCATACAAAAAGTCGACTCTGTTGAATTTTTCTCACATGCCGGTGCAATTTCTGCGCTTGCAAAACGTCCAGGGATGGCAGAGGCGACAAATCGGGGCGTGTTACCATCGCCGCAAAAGGACTCCAGCCCAGAGGGCAGACGCGGCGGTGCATGCCAACCCAGAACACGATGCTGTCACAGCTGCTGGCGCTGCCGCAGCCAGCCAGGACACGATGACGTTACACAAGGGCAGCCGACTTCTGGGCAGCCGGCTTCTCCCGCGAACGATTGCGGCACGCCTGATTCTCCTGGTCACGCTGGGCACCTCGCTCATCCTGGCGGGCATACTCGGCTTCAGCCACCTGCGGGCACGGGCGCTGATCGAGGCCGAAGTCGCCAGCAGCGCCCGTTATCTGGCGCTGGCCTCAGCCCATCGCGTCGAAGCGGCGCTGAGCACCACGGCCAGAGTGGTCGAGATCATGGCGCGGCAACTCGAACAACAGAACCACAACACGAGCGATGCGCCAGCCCTGCAGCGGATGCTGCGCCGTGCGCTCGAAAACAATCCGGAAATCTACGGCGCAGCCATTGCCTTCGATACCGACGACAGCGCTGACGCCCCACACCGCTACGCCCCCTATCTTTACCGGCAAGGCGGGCAGATTCACGTCATGCAACTGGAAGAGGTGTACGACTACAGACGCCAGGACTGGTACCAGATTCCGCGCGAACTTGACCAAGCCGGGTGGAGCGAGCCGTATTTCGACGCCGATGCCGGCAACACCCTCATGGCTACGTACGCCGTCCCATTCCACCGCGGTAGCGGCGCCAGCCGCCGCATTGCCGGCATCGTGACCGCCGATATCGCCCTCGACTGGCTGGCGCAGACAATTGGCGGGATCAAGGTGCTGGATACGGGATACGCCTTCCTCCTCTCGCGCCACGGCTCAATCCTGACGCACCCGGTCAGTGACCACATCATGAACGAGTCCATTTTCAGTCTGGCTGAGGCTGCCGACGATCCGGTGCTGCGCGAGCTTGGCCAACGCATGTTGCGCGGCGAAAGCGGTTTCGTGCCCTACCACGGCTTTTCCGGCATGCCAGCTCGGCTGTACTACGGCCCGATTCCAGCAACCGACTGGTCGCTGGGCATCGTTTTCCCTGAACACGAACTATTTGCCGGCATCCGGGAAATGACCCTGACCGTCGCCGCGATCGGCCTGCTCGGCATCCTCCTGATCTGCCTG
>RRZT010874401.1_pt1 | contig 12581 bp, 10 predicted proteins | sample 2165551 | NCBI WGS metagenome assembly RRZT01 (sample SAMN10456910, study PRJNA506462) | wastewater metagenome | biome: wastewater; feature: sludge; material: wastewater sludge; isolation source: wastewater sludge with Escherichia coli K12::gfp cells carrying plasmid... | place: USA: Moscow, Idaho... | reverse complement strand
TACTTGAGCAGAAGTTATTGCCTCAATATTTGGTGTTTCTAAAAGTTTATCAACTAAAACTTTATCAGCATTTAACTTATCTGTAAATTCAAGAACTTTAATAGATTTTACCATTTTTGAAAGGTCAAGAGCAGCTTCTACCCCCGAATTTCCTCCACCTACAACAGCAATATCTAATCCTTTAAAGAAAGGACCATCACAGATTGCACAGTAACAAACACCTCTTCCTCTTAATTTATCTTCTCCGGGAACGTTAAGTTGTCTCCATTTGCTACCTGCAGCAATAATAACAGTTTTTGCTCTATATTCAATTCCATCAGATAATTTGATAAACTTTATACCATCTTCTACCCTAATATTTTCAACAAAAGTATTTTCTCTAAAGGCAATTTCAAATTGTCTAACTTGACTAGAGAACTTTGTAACAAGTTCATCTCCTTCAATATAGTTATATCCCATATAGTTTTCAATTCCTTTTGTATCTCCAACTTGTCCACCAATTTTACCTGCAACAATAGCTGTCTTAATTCCTTTTCTCATTAAGTAAACAGCAGCAGTCATGGCAGCTGGGCCACCACCGATAATAAAACTCTCATATATTTCATTTACATTAACATCTGTTGTATTTGTTTCTACTCCAAGACCTAAATCTAAATTAAATTCCATTTAACACCACTCCTTAAATAAAAACATTTTTGTAATCATTACAAATTTAATATAACATAAAATCTTTTCTATGTCAATAAATAAATTATACTTGATTTCTCCATTTTCTGTAGTAAAATTTAAATATATAGTAATAGCTAGTTGCAAAACTAAAAAATTATTTGCATATAATCACAAATAATTGGCATTGGTTTTAGAGGATTGGCAAGGATGCTTCCTTGCCGTGGGTTCGGGCTTCGCCCCTACCCCCTCTTTTTCCCCATCGTAGGTGGGAGATGTATAAAAAACATAGTTTTTTATATAAGTATAATCAAGCTGTTGCAATTTTGCAACAAGCTAATATATAGCAATGAAAGGAGATAGCATAATGAACCTATTAACACTAGAAAATATAAAGAAAAACTATAAGTTAGGTGAAACTTCGGTAGAAGCTTTAAAAGGAATAAATTTAAAAGTAGAAAAAAGTGATTTCCTTTCAATTATAGGTCCTTCTGGAAGTGGGAAAACAACACTTTTAAATATTATTGGTTGTATAGATAATCCTAGTGATGGAAAAGTAATTTTATCAAATGTAGAAATAACAAATTTAAATGATAAAGAAATTACAAATTTAAGACTTCACAAATTAGGATTCATTTTTCAAACTTTTAATCTTATACCTGTATTAAATATTAGAGAAAATGTTGAATTTCCTTTATTGCTTATGAAAAAATTTTCTAAGAATGAAATAGATGAAAAAGTAGAAAAAGTTATAAAAGAAGTTGGATTAGAAAACTTTATAAATCATAGGCCATCAGAACTTTCTGGAGGACAAAGGCAAAGGGTTGCTATTGCTAGAGCTTTAGTTACAGAGCCAGAAATAATATTAGCAGATGAACCAACAGCAAATTTAGATTCAAAAACTTCTGAGCAAATATTGGAACTAATGAAGGAATTAAATGTTAATAATAAGACAACTTTTATTTTTTCTACCCATGACCCTGATGTATTAAAATATGCCAATAGAATTGTAAAGATAAAAGACGGATTATTAGAAGAATAGGAGAAAACTATGAGTTTATCTAGTAAAATCGCATGGAGAAATATTTGGTTACATAAAAATAAAAGTATAGTAATAGGAATTATCTTATTTTTAGGTGCATTTTTAATGACATTAGGTAATGGAATAGTATCAGGAATGGAAAAAGGCTTAGAAACTAATTTGAAAGATTCCTTTACAGGAGATATAGTAATAATTCCAAATTCTGAAGTTACAGATGCTATATTTGCAGATATAACAGGAAGCACTAGAGAGATTATTCCAAACTATTTTGAAGTAGAAAAAACTTTGAAAAATTATAAAGAAATAGAAAAAATGTTGCCTTTTGCTTTTGCAGTAAACTATGTTTTAAATGAAGATTCAGACATGACACCTATTGGAGTAGTGGGAGTAGACATTCAAGAGTTTAAAAATTTTTATGCTGACAGATATATAATTACAGAAGGGGAATTTTTTAATAAAGATGAAAAAGGACTTCTAGTTGGAAATGTTTCAAGAAATAAATTATTAAAATATACAGACACTTGGTATTCAGCAAAGAATGTTCCTTTAGATAAGGTAAATCTTAGTAAAGAAGCTAAGGAATTTAAGGATAATTTGATTATAAAAGATGAAATAGTATTAATGGGAACAGGAAAAAATACAAGTTTTGATATAAAAATTCCAGTAACAGGAATATATAGATTAAAATCTTTGGATAAACTTTTTAGTGATAATTTAATAATTGATATAAATAGTTTTCGAGAGGCTAACGGATTAGTAACTGGTGAAAATAAGGTAGAAAATCTTTCAAAAGAAGAAGAAAAAGTTTTAAGTGAAGGGTTTTCTTTTGATGAAACAATAGTAGAAAGTAATGAGGGTACTAGTAATTTAGACAGTTTAGAGCAAATATTTAAGGAAGAAAATAATTATTCCAAGAATATAAAAGTAGATAGTGGAGCTTATAATGTCATAGTTATTAAAATAGATAACAAATTAGATGAAAAAAATATGATAAAAACCTTAAATAATGATTTTCAAAAAAATAATTTGGAAGTAAGAGCAATAAGTTGGGCAGATTCTTTAGGATTTATTGGGAAAATTTCATTGTTAATTAAAATTGTATTAAATGCTTTTATTTTTATTATTTTCTTTGTAGCAATAATAGTAATTATGAATACTTTATCAATGACTGCACTAGAGAGAACTTCTGAAATTGGGATGATGAGAGCAATTGGAGCTCAAAAGTCTTTTTTAAAGATAATGTTTGTAAAAGAAACAGGAATTTTATCTTTTCTATTTGGTGGTTGTGGAATTCTCTTTGGGATAATAGTAATTTTAATATTACAAGCCTTGAAAATACATTCATCAAATGAATTTTTACAAATTGCTTTTGGAGGAGATTATTTATATCCTTTAATACAATTAAATGATTTATTAATTGGATTTTTTGAACTTTTTTTTGTGACGATATCCTCTTTACTTTATCCTATAAGACTATTAGGAAAAATTACTGCTTTAGATGCTATTTCAAGAGACTAGGAGGAAATTATGAATATAATATTTAAAGTAAGCTTAAGAAATCTTTTAAGGCAGAAAAGAAGAAATTTTCTTTTGGGCATAGGAATAGCTTTTGGAATGTCTATACTTGTAATTGCAAGCTCATTTTCTCAAGGACTTGTAGATGTATTAATTAAAGATTTAATAAGTAGCGTAGCAGGTCATGTTCAAATTAATGGAAATGAAAAATCCAAAAGAATAATAAGAGATAAAGAACCAATTTACAAAGTTATAAATAAATATCAAGACAAAATTCTTAGAATTGATGAGAGTGTAGGGGCATATACAAGAATAATTGGGAATGGAAATTCTATAAATGCACCTATTGTGGGGGTGAAAAATCAAGATGGATTTTTCGGAAATTATTTAAGAATAATTTCTGGAGATACAAAAGATTTTGATACAAATACTTTCGAGTATCCTATAATTATTTCGCCAGATAAGGCAAAGTCATTGAAGGTTAAAGTTGGAGATGTTGTTAAAGCAAAATTTACAACTGTTACAGGTCAAATTCAAGCAGTGAATATGCAAATTATTGCAATAGCAACAACAAATAGTAGTTTTACAGATTTTGTTTTATATATGGATGTTAATAAAATGAGGACTCTTTTGGGATATAGACCTTGGGAAAGTGGTCCAATACAAATAGTTCTTAATAATCCTAAAAAAGATACTATTTTTATAGCAGATGAAATTAGAAATGAAATTAAACCTAAGTTACTTAAAGGGAAAGGAACAATATTTGATAAACCTATTGAAATATATGCTTTTAAGAAAGATGATAAAAGCATAGAAAAGATATTTAACGAAATAAAAGTTGTAGAGGGAGAAAAAAAAGAGTATACAGGGAAAAAAGGTTTTTTAATTAGTGAAAGTTTAAAGGAAAAATTAGGAATAAAATTGGGAGATAAAGTATCTTTTAAATATATGTCAAAATATTCTGGAGAAATTGAAGTAGAAGCAAGTGAAGTAAATGGAATTTTTAAGAATACAGACAAGTTTAAAGAAAATTTTATTTTTCTAAATGGAGAAAAGATATATAAAATTTTTAATGAGGACATTCCAAAAGACTATAAAAGTGACAGCTTTACTAAAGCAGATAATATCTACGATTCTTTTGCTAAAAACTATGAACTTTTGGAAAAAGCAAAGACTTCTGATGAACTGGATAAATTAAAAAGGCTAGAGAGAGCCTATAAATCAGACAGGCCAGCTTACTCTGTGGAAACTATGTATGAAACAGCAGAACGGGTTTTAGCAATTCAGTATGCACTATCTCTTATTACATGGTTAGTAGGACTTATTTTATTTTTTATTATTTTAATTGGGGTTGTTAATACTCTAAGAATGACAATAAAAGAGAGAACTATTGAAATAGGAACTTTACGTGCCATAGGAATGCAAGCAGGAGAAGTTAAGAATGGATTTATTCTAGAAAGTATATTATTAACTTTAGTATCTTGTGTATTTGGAATAATTTTTGGAATAGTTGCTATTAAAATATTAGGTTCTATAGAATTTGATAGCAATAATCCCCTTTCTTTTATATTAAAGAATAGAAAGATTTATTTTAGATTTAGTATTTTGAGTACTTTTTTTCAGATAGTAATTTTAACTTTTGTTACAGGAATTACAGCATATTTTCCTGCAAAAAGAGCAAGTAAAATAAATCCAAACGATGCTTTAAGGCATGTAGAATAGGAGTTAATTATGAAAAAGATAATTGTTGTTATTATGATTTTAATAAGTCAAGTTACATTGGCAATTACAGGAAATGAAATATTAAATAAAGTGGATGAATTAGGAAGTTTAGACAGGGATACTACGGCTAAAGTAAAATTGACAATTAAAGAAAAAGGGCAAGGGATTAAGGTAGAAGAATTACTTTATTATAGGAAAGATAGTGCAGATTCTTTTCTAATAGTATTTACAGCACCTTCTAATGAAAGGGGTAATGGATATTTGAAAAATGGAGATAATATTTGGCTATATAAAAAAAATACAAGAACATTTCAGTTTGTTAATAGTAATGAAGTTATAGGAAGTTCAAGAGCTACAGCTGAAGATTTTGAAGAAAAAAAATTAGCAGATATGTATAATGTTGTAAAAGATAAATCAGGAAAAGAAATAATTGAAGAAGTAAAATTGGGGAATAAAAATTGCTATAAAATAGAAGTAAAAGCTAAAAATAATAAAGTTAAAAATCCTAAGAGAATATATTGGATTGATAAAGAAAGTTTTTTGCCTTTACAAGTTGAAAATTATTCGTTATCAGGAAAATTAACAGAAACTATTCAATTTGGTTCTTATAAAAAAATAGAAAATAGCTATATTTCTACAAAATTATTGATTACAGATGAATTTGATAATGAAAATAAAACTTTAGTAGAAATTTCAAATATTTCAACAGAAAAAATACCAGATAAAATATTTACAAAAGCTTATTTAGAAAATCTTAATAAATAAATTAAGGAATGGTGAGCTTATGAGAAAAATTTATATATACATACTTGTTAGTATAATTTTATGTGGCTTTATAAGAGGTGATGAATTAGGTTTTGAAAATTTTTCAAATGAATTTGAAATTGATGAAACGGTAGAAGAAACAAAATATAATTTTGAAAACCCTTATGAAAAAACCTATAATTTTTCAGGAGAATTAGTTTTGGAAAGTGATTATTATAGTTATTCTGGAACTAATTATAAAGACAAAGTGTTTAGTCAAATATATTCAAATTTAAATTTGGAGGGAAGATTTAAAAAAAATTCAAAAATTTATACGAGTATTAAAGTACAAGATACAAATGATAGTTCTAAAGATGATTTGGTAGGCGTAAATGAAATGTTTTTGGATTTTAATTTGTATAATAAAGTATATTTTAGATTTGGGAAACAAGTTCTAGCTTGGGGAACAGGGTATTTTTTTAGTCCAAGTGACCTTATAAATGTAGAGAAAAAAACTATAGAAGATATGGAAAAAAGTAAGGGAAATTTGGGACTAAAAATTCATGTACCTAAAGGAACAGATAAGAATTTTTATAGTTATATTAAGGTAGAAGATAAGGAAAAAATTTCTGATGTTGATTTAGCATTAAAATATGAATTTTTAATTAACAAAACAGAGTATTCTTTAGGTTTTTTGAATTTAGGTGAAGAAAACAAACAAATATTTTCTTCTGATTTCTCATCATCTTTTAAAGGTGCCATGACTTTTGGAGAATTAACTATAGAAAATGGAGAAAAAGTTCCTTATTACAAAAATGGTGTTCTTGGAAATCTAGGAAATAAGGCAGTTTTTAAATTATCTCTGGGTTATTCGAGAGTTTTTGATGACATAAGTACCAATAAAGATAAAAATATTCAACTTATTCAAGAAATTTATTATAATGGGGCAGGCTATTCAAAAAGTGAAAAAAATGGAATTCCTATAAATATTTATAATCCTTATTCCCAAGGAAAATGGTATTTAGCAACGTTTATAACTTTTTCAGAATTTTTAGGAGATAAAACTACTATGATTTTTAATGTTCTAAGTGGATTTACTGATAATGCTCATCAACTGAATTTAACATATAATTATGATTTTACCAGTAGATTAACTTTGGGGACTTTTATAACAGGGTATATTTCTAGTGGAAGTAAAGAAGGAGACTTTTATTATCCAAATGGAGTAGTTGGGATTAAAGGTAAATATGAATTTTAAATTGTATAGCAATTATAAAATAAAGGGACTCCACTTGAGTCCCTTTTATGGGTAAATGAAAATTAAACATCATTCCATAAAAAATGATTCCAAATACTTAATTTATCATTTTGGAGTTTAAAACAAATATACTCAAAACGCTTGTAATCTTTATCGTTTTTCAAAGCATATCTTCTACCTAAAAGGTAACTTTCAGAGAATCCTTTCCAGTCTTTAAATAGATGATGACATTCTTTTGAGATTTTCTCTAATAAAATCCAACATTCGTCAATTTTTAAATAATTTGCTTTATAAGCCAATTTTAATAAGTTAACATAATTTGTCATATCCCAACCAGTAATTCCATACTCAAAAAGATTAGACTGTTCTTTTTTTATAAATGAAAAATCATTCTCCAGTTTTTTATAGAATTTAGTTTTTAAAAGGTCTTTGTCACTTAAACTTTCAATTTTTTCAATTTCGTGAGAAAAACTTATGTATTGAGAGGTTTCTAAAAGATCTTTGATATAGTTTCTTACTTCATCAATATTAAGTTCATCATGAGTTTGAAATTTATTAAAAACACTGTGTAATTCTCTTCTAACACCATTTTTCTTTAGAAAACTTAATGCTTTAAAAATACTTTCTCTATTTTTTAGTCCCCAAGTTTTTTTAAGAACTCTTTTGGCTTTATCGCTATTCTCTTCAACAATGGAGATATCTGAAAAAGATGAAATATATATTTTTATTGTTTCCAAAAATTTATAGTAATTTTTAGAGTCTCTGTCTTCCAAGTTTTTATTTTTAAACATTAAATCTAATTTCTTTAATATATATTTTTCTTTTTCAATGTTTACAAAATCCATAGCTAAAAGAGTGATGAGTTTTGTATCATTAGTTGAGAGATTTTTATTAAAAAAATTATAATTTTTGATAAACATATATTCAATAGAGGAAAACATTTAGGCCTCCTAATTTTAATTTAGACTTATTATATTTTGTTCATTACCTTTTAATGGTTCATCTTCAGGAATTTTATCTAAAGACTCATCTATTTTATCACTTTCATAAGAAATTTCAAGCCCATCAATTTGTATAGCAAAATCATCTTTATGAATTTGTATTAACCCATCTTTTTCAAGGATAGATTTTTTAATAATATCACGATTTTCCATACTTACACTTTTTCTTCTTTCAAAATATCCAAAATTATTTTTTTTATCAATAATTTTAGCAGAATAAGTTCCGGGCAAAATGTCATGATTTACTAGATAAATTCCATTTGACAATTTTTTATTAATTACAGGTTTATAAGTATTTAAATTAACTTCTTCTAAATCAACACCTTGAATTTTAAGAGCCTTGTCAGTTTCTTTAATTTCTATAAAACCATCTGTAGAAAAAATTCCATTTGCAATAATATTATTGTTGTCAGAGGAATTTCCTTTTAGTCTTACAACATATCCCATTCTTGCTGGGTTTAATAATTTAACTTTATAAATTCCTTTTTTAAGTTCTCTTCCCACTTCATAAATTCCTTCAGGAAAGTTTATTTTCTTAACCTCAACAACAGGAACTGTATTTTTAGTATTTTTTTCATTTTCTTTATTTTCTTTCTTGCAAGAAATTAAAGTAGAAAAAATTAAAATACAAAACAAAAAAAGTAAAGTCCTAGCTAGTTTCACAAAATCACACCCCAATTTTTACTTATATTACTTTGTAATTTTATAGTAAGAATCTAGAAGTGTCAATAGTTTTATTTATAACTAAACAAATAATTTGTTTTAATTCCTTGAAAAATGATGTACAATAAGTATATACGCATTCAATTATTAAAGTAGGTGAGACTATGTTTGATTTTAAAAAATTATTTCAAATAAATATAAAAAAAAATAAAGATGGGAAATTTTATCCTTTAACTTCTTTTTTAATAAAAAAATTGTTGATAGGTAATTTTTTTATTTTTTCTTTTGTTACAGCAATACAAATGATTTTTGATTATTCATATGAATATAATAGAATTCATTCTTTGATGGAAAAAACAGCAAATAGGCTAGTTGAGGCTAATGTTTTATATATAAATCCTAAAGAAATATCTTTTATATTAAAAGATAATCCAGAAATTAATGAGATAATAGTTATTGATAAATATGGGAAAAAATATAATTTAAAATCTGATAAATTATATTCTTTAAACAAATATATAAATGTATCTAAAAAAACAAATAATTATTCAATTCAATTTATTGCGAATAAAGAAGAAATTTTAAGGGAAATAGAAAAAAAATTTAAAAGTATTGCAATAACAAACTTATTAATAGTGACTTTTTCAACAATGGTTATTTATTTTTTTAGTAAGAAATTTCTAGTTAAACCTTTAGTGAATTTTTCAAAAGAACTAACTCATTTATCTTCAGAAGACAATATGCCTATGGTAACGTTAGGGGACATGGAAGTTGATGAAATTCATAGGTTAAAGGATACAGCTAATATTTTTATTCAAGAAATTTTTGTCTTAAAAGAAAGTTATAAATTGCTAATTGACGATATTATGGAAAAATATGAAGTGACATTAAAAGAAAATCACCAGTTAGAAGAGGTAATTAAAGATAAAGAATTTAAATTTCAAAGTATTTTTGAAGAATCTAATGTACCTATGGCTATTTCTGACATTGATGGATATATTGTTGAGTGTAATGATAGTTATATAAAATTTTTAGGATTTTCTAATAAAAAAGAGATTTTAGGCTTAAATTTTACTGATTTTACTCACCCAAAAGATATAAATCAACAAAGGGAAATAATTCGTAATTTAGCATTAGGTAAAGATATTAATAAAAGGGTTGAAAAAAGATATATTTCTAAGTCCAATGAAGTTTTATGGGCAGACATAACATTTAATGAAATAAAAAATAATAAAGGAACTCTAGTAAATTTTGTGATAATGTTAGTAGATATTACTGAAAAGAAAAAATATGAAGATGAACTTAAAAAATTATACAACCTAGCTTTAGACTCTAATGCATTAACAAATTTACCCGGAAATAATAGTATTAGAAAGAAAATTGAAGAGATATTATTATTAGATACAAGTAAAAAATATAGTGTTGTATATTCAGACTTAGATAATTTTAAAGCTTATAATGATAATTATGGTTTTGCAATGGGAGATAAAGTTTTACTTCATACTGCTGAAACCTTTAGAAAATCTGCAAAATCTTTAAATATAGAAGATTATTTTTTAGGGCATATAGGAGGAGATGACTTTGTAATAGTTATCCCTACAGATTTCTTAAAAATTTATCTTAATTTAGTAATTTCAGATTTTGATGAGAGTATTAAAGGATTTTATTCAAAAGAAGATGTAAAAAACGGTTATATAAAAGCTCAAGATAGAGAAGGTATAATGAAAAACTATCCAATCATATCAATAAGTATGGCAGGAGTAATTTTATCACAAAATAATTATAAATCTTTTTTAGAAATTAATGACTCTTTATCTGATGCAAAGAAAGTAGCAAAAAATCATTTAGGAAGTTATTTTCATCTTAAATAGAGTTCAAAAAATGAAAATATTTTCACAATTTTGACACATTATTAAAGTAAAATAATTTTGTTAAGGACGTCATCATCCTTAACATATAAATAATCTGTTAAGTTATTAGCAGACTTATTTTTTTCATAAATCCTTTAAAAAAGAGACCAAGTGGTCTCTTTCTTAAATTTTATCAAAATTCCAATATTTTTCTAATCCTCTTAACTTAAATAAATGCTTTAAAATAAAAAATGACAAGTCCTTATTTATAGGATAATTTAGAGTTTCTAAGATTTCAAATCCCTTTAATGCCCTTTGAATACAGTTATTTAAGTATATTTTGAAAAATTCAGGGTATAGGTTTTCTAAATTTGTAAAGTTATTTAAATTTTTATCTTTTTCTAATAATATAGATATTCCTAAATTAACTTTTCCAGCTTCATAATCTTCTTCCATATCACATAAATCATCAAGTGCTTGTAAAGCCATACCAATTTCAAATAAAGCCTCCATATATTTTTTATTAAAGTCTTTTTCTAAAATAGAGGGTAACCATAAAGATAAATTAAGTAATTCTCCACCAATTCCACTATGAATTTCTTTTATTAAAAATTCACTATTTGGATAAGAGTCATACAAATTTCTATCTCTTAAACCTTCACTTTTAGCAACAAAATGAATTTTATCAAGAATAAAGTTAATAGAATCAATTTCAGTAGTCAATTCTTTTGAAATATTTGTTAAAATATTTTGAAAAGTCATTAGAAGTAAGGTATTATTAACAATAGTATTTTTTATATTGGTTAAAAATACGACTCCTTTTTTTTCATTATCAATAATATTATCAGTACATGTTATAATTGTTCTAAGACAAATAATAATTTCTCCGTATTTCACAAGCCTTTCTTCTTCAATTTTGCTATGTTTAAGAATACTAATCATTAAAAATGTGAAAAAGTTTTTCTTATAACTTTCTAAAAAATTTCCTTCAGTGGACACAAACGATATTTCCTTAGAATAGGAAAATAATTCTATACGCTTTTTTATTGAATTTTCTGCTTTAATATATATTTTGTAAGAATCTTTGATTAAGTTTCTAAATTCTTTTTTTTCAATAATAAATTTTCCTAAACTAATAATTTTTTTCATAGTTCACTCTTTCTTTAGTAAGTTAATTTAATAGTTTTTTATCAATTTCATATTTCCCTGGCTGACCTTTTTCAGCTTTGTCTATTAAGAATTTCATCATTACTTTAAATTCATTAACTGTATCAGTAGCGCCTGCAATCCCATCAATTTTATCAATGTTTCCATTAGCTTTATAATAGTTCTTTGGTAATTTATCAGAGTAGTCTTTTGGATTAGTTTTATTCTTTTTTAACATACTGCTATTATAACTTTCATCCTTTGAAGCTAATTCCCCTTTGCTATTAATTCTATCAGTAATAACTTCAGTAATCTTTCCATTTTTAACAGTAATTTGTGTAAATGGCTTCCAACCCCATGTACCTTTATTGGCAACTACATAGTAAACCCCATCTTTATACTGATTTGCAAATACAGTAATTGATGATAAAACAAAGAATAATAGTAATAATTTTTTCATAATGAATCCTCCTAAGAATTTAGTTTAAATAAAGTTATTAAGCTTTTTTTAGTTTAGTTTTTATAATTGTAAGAACCACAGGCAATAAAGAAATTAATACAATTCCAATCATAATATATGAAAAATTATTTTTTACAAAAGGAATAGTTCCAAATAAGTAACCTAATGTTAGAACAAGTGTAACCCATAAAGTTCCACCAATTATATTGTAAGTACTATATTTATACGCTGTCATCTCTCCAATTCCTGCAACAAAAGGAGCAAAAGTTCTTAAAATGGGGAAGAATCTGGAAAAAATCACTGCTTTACCCCCATGTTTTTCAAAAAAATCGTGTGTATCTTTTATGTATTCTTCTTTAATGATTTTTCTTAAGATTTTATTTTCACTGTGTAAAATAAAATGACCAAAATGCTTTCCTATAAGATAATTTGTGGTATTTCCTAAAAAAGCAGCAATAATAAGCATAATTCCAAGAGCAATTATGTTTAATTGCCCCTCAAAAGCCAATGCTCC
>RRZT010163577.1_pt1 | contig 12581 bp, 9 predicted proteins | sample 2165551 | NCBI WGS metagenome assembly RRZT01 (sample SAMN10456910, study PRJNA506462) | wastewater metagenome | biome: wastewater; feature: sludge; material: wastewater sludge; isolation source: wastewater sludge with Escherichia coli K12::gfp cells carrying plasmid... | place: USA: Moscow, Idaho ... | reverse complement strand
GTAATTTATTAGCTCCACTGATTTGTTATATTTAACCTCTCTTAAAAGTGGATATATCTTCCCATTGATTATTATAATCTATATAATTTGTAATATAGTTCACATCTGCATTCATAGGAATAATACCTTTTTCTATGACTCTATACTTCAAAGTATGTTCTAAATCAAAATTACCACTTGGCTCACCAAAAATATAATGATTTCCTTGAATCATTGAACAATGTTCACAATGGTTAGCGATATATATGCCACCTAATTTAGATTTACCTAATTTGTAAGATGGAAACTTATTTTGAATAATATTTTTAAGTATATTATTCAAATTATAATTTAAGTTGGAATATAAGGCATAGTATTCATTTTCATCTATGTCTTGAATAGTCTCATTATATTCTTTTATTTCCATTAAAATTATTTCTTCAGCTGTCATGTCATTATATTTTTCAGCAAGCTCTTCAATTAATGATGATAATTCAAAACATTGATTAGAAGAAAAAGCAATGATATCAGTAATTTGTTTGCATCTAAAACATTCTTTAGTATCAAGTAATAAATATAAAGGAGCAATAATATTTAAAGATGGTATCCATTTTTCAATACCAAACTTTGCACCATAACCATCTGTATACCAAAGCTTAGATTCTTTATCCCATTTTGCACCGTATTGTTTTGCTTTATCTTTTTCATCATATGAAATATTTAAATAAATTTTATTTATCATTCTTATCCCTTTAAATATTTCTCTCCAATGTTTTGTTAAATTTTTATTCATCTAACATATGCAAATGTTTTCTTTTATGATAAGACAATAATATACAGTACTTCAATGCTTCAAAATCAATAACATCATTGTTTTGAAATGGTGTAAATTTAGAACCTTCTTTGAGATATAACGTTTGAAATGAGCTAATAAATTGCCCGTAGGATAATTTATTGGCTCCACTGATTTGTCATCTAACTTTATCTTCAACAATCATTTGTCTTAATATTTTTGGTTTAAAATCAAATAGTTCTAAATCATATAGTAGCTCTTTCATACCAAATCCAGGAACTAAATTATTTTCATATGAAAATTTGATTATTTCTAGACATTTGTCTTTCACTTCTCCCTCGGCAATATCTACTAAAAGAGTAGATATCATCGTTAATTGAATAGTTTCTTCTTCATTTCTTGAAAAATTCAAAATAAATTCTGAAAAGATCTCAAGAGCTGTTTGTAATTTTATTTTTTTATCCAATATTAATTCAGTTAGTAATTCAGGAGTAATGTTGTCAATTTCCCCTTCACAAAACTCAAGGCTTGATAAAAGTGTGTACTTTTTTTCTTCAATGAAGCTTTTTATTTCACTGGCTGTTGGTTCTAATTGAGAAGCTAAAAAATCCCATTCACCCTTCAAGTATTCAGTATTAATATAAAGTGCTATTATTCGAGCACTCAGACAGCGTATTGTATCGAGTGAATATTTTCTGTTTTTGATCAAAGGGAAGAATGGGGGGAATGGTATTATTAGTTTATCTTGAAAAACTTGACGACCATGTGCAACAGAATTCCTATCATCTGTAATTTGTGTAATAAATGAATTTAACCTATCTGTAAGCAGATCTTGTTCATTGAGCATATATAGGATTTTACTTTTTATTGGTAAGTTTGTTAGCAAGATTTCTCTAATAATCTTTTTTTTAGCATTCATTTCACTTTCTAATTGTTGGTCGGTCAAAAAGTTAATCTCTTTCAAAAAAGACATTAAAAATGCATCAATTTTATTGAATGCCTTGTCTTTTTGTGTTTTATGATATTCAGTAGAAAGAAGTTCTAGTATATGAAAGTACGATAATATGGCTTCTTCATCATGGATCATGTTTTCTTCGCTTTCTTTCTCGAGATAAAGAGCTTTTCTCCATCTATCAATTAAGGAATAAAATAATCTAATTTTATTTTCTTCCTCCTCCTCAAGAAACTTTATAATGCTTTTGAAAATATGAAGAAAGTCTTTACTTTCATAAATAAATATTTCATTTTTTACTTCCGACAATTCACCTAAACTTGATCGGGTCTTATTTGCATCGATTGGTGTAAATGCTTCTTGAGTTAAAAAAGAAATAATACCTAGAATAATGAGAAACCTAGATCTAGCATACAATGGTGCATCTGCAAGAGATTCAAAGTTTTCTAATTCAACTTGAATTTCAATGCATAAGTTTAATTTACCTTCAACCTCTGTTGTATAAACTCTACTATCTAGTATGTTAATATCAATTTCCGCATGGCATTCTAGTTCAATAAACTTCATTAATATGTTTTTTGTTTTCATTTTAACCTTTATTCAATATTTTTTCTTATAGTCTTTAAAAGTAACTCGATAATTGTCATAAATTAAATCAAACAAAATCTTAATATCATTAAATAAGTTTTTGGATTTCTTGCATTGATTTGTTATGTGACTTAATAATCAGTATTTTCAATCATATCATTATACATATTTTCATTTTGAATAAATTCTTCAAATGCATCTAAATCACTTAAATATTGTTCTACTTTTTGAAAAAATTCATTTGAAAAAGATAACGACAAACCACTCTCTGCATATTTCCATGCAAATTGAGATGATTCAAGTTCAAGCCATTTATCTATCTTATCAAATTGTTCACAAATTTCTTCATATTTAATATTATCAGTTGGTACAAAATTAAAATGGGGACTATCTTTAAAATTTGATAGATTTGCTGGTATCATCCCTACATTATCAAGTTTAAAATAAAATGGTTCACCATTTTTACTGAACATACCATGTGAAAATGTATTTCTATACTTTTCTTTTATCATATTTATTTCATCATAAAATAGTTTATTTTGTTGTATATTTAACGGAAAAATTATTTTAAATTTTTCTGAAAAATCTTTTTTATAAAAATTGTAAATATTAATTGTTCTATCAGTATTAAAAAATAAACAGTAAGCTAGAAAATGTTCAAAACGACTAAAATAAGCTTCAATCATAGAAAAAGTATTATAAAACCCTGTATTGCTATTTGTCATTACATTATTAAAATAAGTTGATATATCATCAGTATTAAAATCACTTTCTTTTTTACTATAAATTTTATTTGCTTCATCTTTGAAATAATAATACATATTTGATAATTGATTAAAATGATTTGAAATCATTAAGTTTCCATTTTGCATTTGTTGTTTAGCATAATCTTGTAGTATATTCTTCTCAATATAATTGACTGCTTTATTTATTTTCTTTATTATGTTTGAATAGCTATCTTTATCTTCAAGATAAAGTCTTAATCCAAATTTTTCTAAGGCAATTGCACATTTTTTATTTTCATAAGAAAAATATAAAATCCAGTGCATTTTATCATGCCTGTATCCTAATTTAAATTTCATACATTTATTTAATAAAAAAAATATGAGTTGAGGAATGGGAAGAGATTCTCTTTCAATTTTAATTCTAGTTTCATTTTGATAAATATTTGATTCATCACTATATGAAAAACTATTTAAAATATCTTGTAAAGTATTAACATGAATTTCTGCTATTTCCATTTTTTACCTTTCTCATAACGTTTTAAATGAGCCAATAAATTGTCCTCAGTGCAATTTATTGGCTCCATTAATTTGTTATGCTTCTCTAATTTTGTCACATTTCAAAAAAGCTTCACCAATTTCATTTTCCATTTCTAAAATAATTTTCATAATAACTAGCCTATCAATATTTGGTTCTATATTTAATAACTCAATAGTTATTTGAGCAAGAGAAATTGCAGAAGAATGTGCGGGGTCTGTCATTCCTGAATTGCTTTGTCCAACTAAAAGAAAATCTTCTGTAGCTTCACACATTCCTAGTTTATTATTGATACCTTTAGTCCCAGCATGTATATTTTGACTAGCCCACTTATAATAAGGTCTCATATGGTCTAATAATACATCTTTCTCTATATCAGCAAAAGTGACACGTTTATTTGTTATAAAATTAGAAGCCCAACCATATGGTTCTTTAAAAGTTTTTCCATATTTTGCAATTACTGCATTATATGATTCTTCGCATTGAAGTATTTCTTGTTCTGAATTTCCTTTTTCATTTAATCTATGCTCATACTCTTTATGTTGAATCATCCCTTTGTATGATTCAACTATATCATACCAATAAAACCGTTCTGCACATTCTTGACCATGTTTTAATATAAACATCGCAGTAACTGTCACCTCATGTAATGCACGCCATCTTGCATGAGCTCCATCTGCAAATCCAGATTTTAGTAAGCATAAGATTTCTTGAGAAATATGACATGCTCTGGCATGGTGTCTAACGACAATATCAAAAACGAGATTATTCTCTTTTACTGCTGTAGAACGATATGATTTGTTGAATTCTTCACCTGCTTCAGTACATATAACAATAAATGTTTCAATTAAGTCAAAAGCTACATTCCACCTATTGTAATTTCTTTTGCAAAATTCTGAAAATAGTTTTCTTCTTTCCTCAAGCATTTTTTTGGCGTTTGATAATAATGTTTTTTTTATAGATTTTACTAAATCAGGTATTATTTCTTGAATCATACTTTCTTCTAAATTATTAACTTCATTTTCATCAAGAGAAACTAATGATTTGTTTAGCTCATCTTCTAGTGTTTCATAAAATGCATGAGTTAAAATTTTCATGTGTATAGTCCTTATTATGCATAACTATTTATTAAACACACATTGTATACTAGATAGCCTGAGAATCAACAAATAACATACACAAAGATGTTATATGTTGAAACAGCGAGAAATACCTTAAATAAGGCAGATGTAAAACTTTTTATTAAAAAATATTATAAGTATAAATATTTTTTCAAGTAATTTTAATCTTTATATCTATGTTTAGATGAAAATAGGATATTAGTATATATTTTAAAAAGGATATCGTAATAGACCTACAAAATGCTAAATCTATTATTTTTTGAACAAGCTTTTTGTTAGTAAAAACTACTCCAAAAATAAGAGGTTATGGAACGTTCCTCTCATTTGTTATGTTTTTTTGTCAGTTCCTAACATTTTATTACTTATTTAATAATAGACACAAACTTCCTTGCATATTTTTAAGTTAATTCTCTAGAATGATAATCATTAACCCATGATTCAAATTTATTAGTGGTGCTTTTGGTTCGTCTATTCAAACCAAACTCATTAAAAATGTAGTCAACGGGATCTTTTGGTGATTTTTCTAAAGCATCTTGAACTAAACCAAGCCTTTCAGGATAAGAAATTGTATTCCATTCTCTAGGAATACCAAAAGCATTTACACCACGCCATTTTACTAAATGTTCAATCTCATTTGAAGATTTCCATACGGTTTTTTCTCCTGATTTATGTTGAACAATTCCTGCCCAAGGACTAATTATTGATTCAATATGGTCAAGTTGTTTTATAGTTGTTCTTGCAAAATTGTGCTTCCAACCAATATTAGATACCAATTCATGTAAAGAGATGGCACTTTTTTCATCTAAAATTTCTTTAGCCATATTTTCTAATGTTAGTTGGTAACTGTCATGAAAATACTTATCAGGATTAATGTTTACAGTACTATTTTGTTCTTCAACTTCTTCAATTGCAAATAAACTAGTTTCTTCAAACTCATCATTTTCTTGAGTTAAATCTAAAGCCAATAGCTCACTTAGTTGGCTATGAATTGTTTCTATAATTGAATTTTCATCTATAAAATAATCGGTTGACCATATTCGAAATAATTTCCAACCAAGATTTTCTAATATTAAATGTCTTACACGATCCCTATCCCTTGCCGCTGGTGAACCGTGATAAGTTGCACCATCACATTCTATTCCCGCCAAAAATTGACCTGGTTTATCAGGGTGAATAATTCCTAAATCAATTTTAAATTTGCTTACTCCTATTTGAGTCTGTACTGTCCAACCTCTTTCTCTTAAGGCGAAGGCAACTCTTTCTTCAAAGAAACTGTCAAATTGATCAATACCATAATTTGCTTCTGCTGTTTCAGGTAATGCAATAGGACCTTTCTCTGCATATTCCAAGAAATATTTAAGGTGCTTTACTGCTAGGGCACTGGTTCTGCTTAAATCAATCATTGTATAGTCAAAACTTGAGAATACATGAATTTCAGTAGTCGCCCTAGTAATTGCAACATTAAGGCGTCGTTCACCACCTTGTTTATTAAGTGGTCCAAAATTCATACTCATTGTCTTAGCTAAAGGTTCTACAGGTCCATAGCCTAGACTTAAAATAATAATATCTCGTTCATCACCTTGAACAGATTCAAGATTTTTGACAAAAATAGGATCGTAGCTTTTATTACCTTGAAAAAATGGTTCTAGATGAGGATGCTTACGGCGACGATCATCTAAACAATCTTCTATGCAGCGTTGTTGCTCTGAATTTAATGTAACAACACCAATTGTATATTTCTTTCTCTTATCAGATAATCTTTCGACAATATAATCAGCAACAGCATAGGCTTCTTTTATATTATTTCTTTCTTTCCCTTTAGCATACAGCCCTTCTATTTTATGTAGACTAACTGCACTTTCTTTAGTTTCTGCACAAGGGAATGTCACTAGAGAATTTTCATAATAGTGACTATTTGAAAAAGCAATCAAGCTTTCATGACGGCTTCGATAATGACCAGTTAATCGATGGTGAGGTAATCGAGCTGAGAGTGCTTGATCTAAAATACTTTCAAGATCTGCTTCATCAGTTAAATCATCCGTACTGCTTTTTGAAAAGAAATTTGTTGGTGGCATCTGTTTAGGATCGCCAACAATAATTACATTCTTACCTCTGGCAATAGTACCGACAGCATCCCAAACCGTTATCTGAGAGGCTTCATCAAAGATTACTAAATCAAAAGCATTGAAGTGAGCAGGTAAAAATTGTGAAACAGAAAGAGGTGACATCATAAAACATGGTGCTAAATGAAGTAAATTTTCACCCATTTCATTAATTAGTTGTCTGATAGGTTTATGATTACTTTTTTTATTAAACTCTCGAGAAAGAACACCATATTCAGCAGGAGATTGGGGAGAATTTGGGTCAGGTGTGCCAGCAGCAACTATAGATGAAATATATTCCGCTGTTGTATTTGCAACTAATACATCAAGCTTTCTAAATTCTTCAATTAGGTTTTCATGTTGTGACGTTCTAAATGTTCTCAAAGCATTAGATCTATCAATTAATATTGGCGCTAACCATTTAGAAACAGCATTTGTTGTCTGGTGTACTGTATCTTCTGCTTTAATTATTCTACTTTCTAAACCTGTAATTACATTATGAAGACCTTTATTACTTGCTACTTTTTTAGCTTCAAGCCAATTACACCAAGCATTTATTTTGGGCTCTAATGCAATGACTTCATTACAAGAATGAATAAACTCAGCTATAGTTTTTTCTGCTGGAACATTTCCTCCAAGAGTAATGAAAGCATCAATGTCCTTTTTAAATTCAGAATAACTTTCTGAGTAATTATCACAGGCGTTAGCTAAAGCAGATGATTGGTAGAATTCAAAATTATCTACCACTTTTTCTTTTAAATTGTTAATTAGGGCTGATGGGTTAGACAATCTTCCCGCTACTTTTCTAGTGATATTAAATAAACTCTTAGCCTTCTGATATTTAGCATTCAAGCGCTCGCTAGACGTATCCCAACCTTGCCATATTTTATCTTGTTCGAAGTCACTAATGTTCTCAGAAACTTGTTTAGCAGTATTATTTATCTCATCTAATAATGATAATTCTTCAACTGTAATTTCACCGTGTACACCAAATATACTTATTGTTTTTATGATTTTTCTTTTTGCAAACCATTTCAATGGCCAAATCTTTTGATGTGCTACTTGAAATGATAGAAGCCAATCTGAGGTTGGGTGAGTGGATATTTTATCTAGTGCGAATTTTAATTTAGATTTTCTGACTTGTTCATCAATTGATGCTTTATATTCTGCTAATGAATTAAGCTTCTCTAAATCATCTCTAGCACTTGACTTATAAATGAAACTTAGTTGAGATGTTTTTTGTTCAATTAAAGAAGAGCTTAATTCATACAATTCTGAATAGTTTTCATAGTATTCATTTAATTCTTTCAACTGTAATAAATTTACTAATTCTCCAAAGTGCTTATTCAATATTTGAGATGATTTTTTGACCTTTCTAATCGTTAAAATTAACTCCGATTGCCAAGCATTTGACCAATCATTGTTTTGTACAATGGATATATCAGAAAGATTCAAGTGTTTTATATCTGAAAATGCTAAACCTAATTTTTTGGCTGTATTATATAAATCATCCAAATCGTTTTTAGAATTTAAAGGCGAATTTTCAAAAGAACTTCCCCAACCTAAATCAATTTTTGTTGTATCTTTATATTTTACATACCTTGATATCGCTTGCCTTGGTGTTATACCAATAGGAGATTCTTTATGAAGTTCATTAACATATTCATTCAAACTTTTTCGTATATTAAACAACTTATCTGCGTTAACATTCCAATCATGATTAGAAGCACTTTCCCGTGTCACCCATGACTTTTTTAGTTGCTCTAGTATCGCTCGTTTATTGGCTTTATTACTATGAAGCTCAAGGCATAAGTGATCTAAACCTATTTTATTAAGGCGACTATACACTACATTCAACGCAGCCATTTTTTCTGCCACGAATAAAACTTTTTTACCTTTAGCTAAATTATGACAAATAATATTTGCTATAGTTTCTGATTTACCGGTGCCTGGAGGTCCTTCTAAAACAAAGTCTTGTGCATTAGCTGATGCATCTATAGCAATTAATTGAGAGCTATCGGCATTTAAGGGAGCAAAAATATCAGAAGGTTTTAAAGTATTATCTATATCATTCTGATTTTGGAATTGAACATTTTGTTCGTAGGTTTTGTGAGGATTTTCTACTAAGTGTTCAACAAAAGGATTAGATTTTAAATCATCAACTCTGTCCTTTAAGTCTTTCCACATTAAATACTTTGCAAAAGAAAAGGTACTTAAAACAAGTTCTTCTACAACTTCAAATCCTTTGATATCTTTAATTTTATCTCTTACAACTGACCAAATTAAATCTACATCAATACCACTTTCATCTTCAGGTAGTACTTCATTAAATTGAGATAAATCAACTTCATAATCATTCTTTAAAAATTCTATCAAAGTAGCATTAAAAATAGGATCTTCTCCCTCTCTTTGCTTAATTTTTATTTTTGACTGTGCACTACTTCTTATAAGCTCCGCAGGCAAAAGGATTAACGGTGCCTGATAAGTTCTATCGCTTTCAGGAGTTTCTTTCCATTTGAGCATGCCAATTGCAAGAAAAAGTGTATTGGAACCACCTTCTTCAATGTCTGTTTTTGATTTTCGGAATAAAGAAAGTAAGTCTTTTTCTAATTTTTGTGAAGAATCATTTGCGATTAACGTATTACTTTTTAATTGTTCTTTTGCAAACTCCGTTTGCAAATCATTACCAACTTTAAATTTAAAAAGTTCTTTATCTCGTGATTCATTGGCATAAGGAGTATCACTAGCAGAAATAAAATTAAAACTTTGGTTCGATGCTAATTCATCTTCTAACAATGCTATATCAGGACAAAATAATTTGATAGCAACAGCAGTATTAGACAAGTTTAAAAGTTTATTTCTTTTTGTAAGGTCAAGTAATTTCCTTTGCCATTGTTCGACTCGCCCATCTGGTGTATCTGCAACAGGAAGTTCTTCCTTTCTAACAGGAGGTAATGAAGGAGGAACTGGTAAAATTTGAACCTTAGTATTAGATTCATTGAATTCAACCGATAGAGTATTCTCTCCGATTGTAGGAATTGGTTTGATTTGTCTTTTTCTTGCTTGTGTTAAATCTATTGCATATACAAATGCATCTTCAGAATCCTCTGAAATTATTTGATTTGCATATTCTATTGCTTGACCAAATGTAATAGGTGAATCAGAAGTAGCTAATGTCGTTTCAAATAGTACTATATCTTTTGATGCTACACGTTTTCGAATATCCATTGCATCGTCATTGGTAAGTAAAGGAAAACATTCATCAATCAACCACAGACCACAGCATGCATGAGTATCAGTAATAGCAATAATTGAATTAAGTCCAATGTGTTCTAAACAAGCTGAGAATAATAATGACAAATCTAAGCATGCCCCAGTTTTATGATTTTTTATATCATTAGGTAACCTAATTCGTTGACCTGAATAAGCAAAGCTAGTGGGTGGATTAACATAAGCTATCGACTCATTAGAAACTACATTCCACAATGCTGCTGCCATCAAATAGGGTCTTTCTCTTGTTTGTGATTGATAACCATCTAATTTTGATTCTTGCCCTGCGGATTTCATTATATCTGAAGCTTTTTTTACTAGTTCCGATATGTAATTTGCATTAGGAGTAGAAAAAGCTGCAAGCAATTCAGCCATTCGTTCCTCTCCACCCCAGAAATTTTTAGGTAGTAAATTAGTTTGGTATGATTGTGTTGCCAATACTTCATCAGAGCTATAAAGAGTGAAATTCATATTAATTTCAATCTGCTCAGTTAAGGTATCTAAATATTCATTTGATATTTTCAGAAGTCGTTTTTGTAATAACAGGGTATGACCTAGCTCAAGTGAATCAATATACCATTCTTCAGGAGAAAACACTTCTGGATCAGATATTAGAACAAGTTTTAAATTTGTATAAGTTTTATGAGAATCCTCAGGAATAATCGCTTTAGAAAAATTCAATTCAAGGAATGATATAAGTGGATATTGATTTTGTTGAAAAGCAAAGGAGTACACTTTAGCTATCTCTGCATTAATACTTAAGTTTTTCATCGATTTTCCTTATTTAATTTCATCATAGTTTGTCCAATTTCTTAATACTATATGGTTATGATGATTTTTTAATGCTCTATTCTCTGAAACATAACGGTTGACTTGAGACAATAAATAACCTGTAAGGTATATTCTTTTGCTTTGATAAACCATATAGAATCATTTATTTAATTTTTATGACTTATAAACAGCTAGTGCTAATATAGCGACTATAAGCCAAAATATTATTACAACACTAATTGATTGAGAAACATAGAAAAATAACATACCTCCACCCAATCCAACACCTACAGTAAAACCAGACCAAAAACACTTCATACTATTCCTTCACATAACGTTTGAGTTGAGAAATATTTGAGCCGCAGGGTCAAATATTTCTCTCTAAGGTTTTGTTATACTTTTTTCAATTCTTCAAATATAGTATCTATTTTTTTATCAATTTCCATTGAAAATGTTGTAGTACCGACTAAAGCATCATCAAACACTTCAAGAGCAAACAAAAGAAGTACTCTAGCAAGATTTTTATCAATTTTATCAGATGGCACTATTAATATGTCTTTTTCACGTTGAAAATATAGTGAGCTTTCTCTTAACTGTACAAAACCTGAATTTTGTGCCATATTCATCATTCGTTCCAACTCAGTTTTTCCAATTGCTTTTTCTAGTCTACTACCAATCGGTATTGTAGGCATTGCAGCTAGCATATGCTTTGTTTTATGGTCACGAAACATATTTTTTGGTTTACCATTTGAAGTTTTCCCATCCGTAAATGGACCGAGATGAGCTTTGGCTACTTCTTCGCATGCAGTTATACTTAGGAATACTGATGATGAGAAACTGTTGTTTGAATATAATATATATGAATCAGATAATAATTGCACAATGTGCTTAATGGCTTTATCAAGTTCATGAACACTTCGTACAAGATTTTTATCAGTATTGATATGTTGTTTAATTAATTCAAATTGGTCCATTTACTTCTTCTATATTTTAATTTTTATGTATGTGTATAACGTTTAAAATGAGCCGATGAATTGCCTGCAGGGTAATTTATTGGCTCCACTAATTTATTAGCTTTAATCGTCATTTTGCTTGTTATTTGTTAGTTTATTAGAAGCCCAAGGTTGAGATTTTCCTGAAAATGAACCTAATGTCTCTTGAGTTTTTTTCTGTAGCTCACTTAATTCTTTCAAAGCTTCTTCTTTGCTACTGTTCTTATTTCTATATGTTATTGAAGTTGTATGTTCTCTTTGTTCTACAATAAGACCATCAGTAGCTAAAGTTGCAGTATTTGTTGTTTCGTTTCTGTAAAAAGTATCACCTGTTTTAAAAGTTGCTTTTTCGATTCCCATTGCATCTAAAATTGCAGTCATTTTGGATGCTTGTTCAATCGCAATATTTAAGTCAATCTTAGACTCTTCTATTTCTGTAAATGGCACAACTTCTTTTTTATTATCATTCATGTTTAACCTTTTTTAATTATATCTTTTCAAAAATTTATTTCATTTCATAAGTAATACTTACAAAGTTTTGCACAATTACTTTTATACGTTAATAATATCATATCTAAAACGCGTCACAGATCACGTCACAGATTTATTCTTATATAAAAACTAATATGTTGTTAACATCTGTTTTCCGACACCTTCCCATAAACCAAAAAATCCCCTAAAAAATCCCAAAATAATATACGATAAACACTATCGAATTGTGAAACAATACGAAAACTATATCAAAGATGTTTT
>RRZT010870256.1_pt1 | contig 12582 bp, 6 predicted proteins | sample 2165551 | NCBI WGS metagenome assembly RRZT01 (sample SAMN10456910, study PRJNA506462) | wastewater metagenome | biome: wastewater; feature: sludge; material: wastewater sludge; isolation source: wastewater sludge with Escherichia coli K12::gfp cells carrying plasmid... | place: USA: Moscow, Idaho ... | reverse complement strand
TGCCAGATACGCTTACAGTTGCCTTTGAATCATTAGGAACTGCACTTACTGTAAGGCTTGCACAGTCAGCACCAACAGATGTTGTATAAGTAGTTACATCTGGTGAAAATGCTGGAGATAACACACCAGGACTTATCTGTAATGAACTTAATGTATTATCTGATGAATATGAAGCTGGTGCAGAAGCTGTAACTGAACCTGACGATTTGGATATACTGCACGCCTGCATATCTATATCAATAACCTTGGAATCACCTATAACATTAAGGCTTGAAGTACCAGCTCCGATAATCTTAAATGTTATTGTCTTTGACTGGCTGCTTGCTGTACTTTCGTCCATAAAGCTGACCATCGCAGTTCCCGAATTACTTGAGCTTCCGCTTAATGCTAATATTGATGGGTCATAGGATACATATATTGTAGCTCCGCCTATTCCGCTCGATGCACTGATTGACACATCTATGGATACTGTATCGCCTACCGTACCACTTGCTGAACCAATTGATACTCTTGCTGTTCCTGCCGCTAATATATCTGTCTTATTCACAAAAGCCATTACAGCACACATACATATAATAAGCAGTGCTGAAATTATCTTTTTAACCTTATTCATATATGTCCTCTCTTCTTGCAGTCACTACTGCTGGATATATCCTATATTTAATATGTGTCTTTTAATAGCAACGAAATCATACAAATCTATAACTCCGTCCCTGTTAATATCCGCAGCCTCTTTATAACTGCCCTGTGGCTGTCCAATTCCAAGAACTGCTCTCTTAATAGCAACGAAATCATATAAATCTATAACTCCGTCACCATTAACATCTCCATATATAACTATAGAATATTCATCATATACACTTCCGTCTGCCTTGTATACAACTAACTTATCACCAGTAACTACTGTGTCGCCTCTCTCGCTTCCGTCATTCTTTAATATTTTTCCATAACAGCCATTGCTGTATGATACATTATCAAGAACACTTGATGCCTGACTTCCGACACCTATCTTAGTCATTATCTTCTTTGATGAATCGACATTATAATCTGTCTTAAAACCATCTGTATTACCACCAGATTGTGCAAACTTTCTTGTTATATTGATTACATATGTCTTTATGTCACCATTTTCAGCCGTTACAGTAATATTGATTACATTATTGCCAACGCTTAAGCTGTGGCTTCCACGTCCGCTTACTGTTGCATTGCCATCTATAAGTCCTGCCGATACATTAACACTTGTAATATCATTTTCTACAATGAGACTGTAATCAGTATTATCAGATGAAAATGTAGGAGTTAATGTATAACCATCTACTGATAATGAACTAAGCCTGTTATTCGCACTCTGGTTGCCATCTGGTATTATACATCTTGACGATGGCATATTATCATATACCGGAATGTTAAACTTAAATGTTGTATTATTAAGCGTGTATGAACTATATGCCTTCTTAGCCCTTGTCGCTTCTGACCTTGGTGCAAGCACATTAGTCATATACTGGTGTGAGAAGTTCTTAACATCAAACTTCTCATAATATATAGTATCCTGACCCTTGTTAATGTACCATTTTCCAAGATTGACAGCACCACCTACAACAGCCCTGTAACGCGAATTCCAAGGCCTCATATTAGAGCTGTCGGTCTGTCTGGCATATTTCAAACCATTCTGGACTGCTGACAGACCGCCGCTTGCATAAGCGTTCTGGCTGTAATAATTATAATAGCCCTCGTATCCGCTTACATTTCCAGATATCTGGTTGCCTCGTCCGTCTGCACCCTGTTCCTGAATAATTCTTGTTGCAAGGTGATATGGGCTTACCTTGGATACTTCACCTGCATACATAAGCAGTGAAGCATAGTCATAGCCGTCAAGATTGTGGCTTGAATTCTCCATAAATGTTCCGCTTATAATATTGCGCACACCGTCTATATTATGTACTGATGAGTCATAAGAAAGACTTTCAAACATAAATATGTATGTATCATCAAGAAAGTTTCTTGGGTCAAGTGCATATTTCACAAGTCCCTCAGATGCCTGAACCCAGCCACCACTGTCAAGCTCTGTATACTCACCTGTATTCCAGTCATAACAGCCATCAGCCGTAGACTTCCACGAAGCATCTGCCGAACTGTATATAAGGCTTCGTCCTAATACATTCTGGGCATTAACCATAGTATCCCAGTCCCTTCCATTATGGTCTGCTACAAATACCCATAATGGATATGCACTGTGAAGCTGCCTTAAGCTTTCCCTGTAGGAAGCCGGGAAATTCTGTGCCTCAAGATAATCTTCAAAATTATTATCTGGTGTATAATCTGACTTTGCTTCCCTGGTAGTATACTCTGATGTTATATATCCTCTTGTGTATTCACCGTTGAGATAAAAACCTATGCTGTACCACTTATATGTCGCACTCGTATTCACTTCTTCGTATATATCGAACTTAAATCCACCATCTACTTTAGTAATTACACTTCCATTAACAGGTGCTGTCCTTATTCTAAGGCTTGTTACATCATAATTAACATAACCTGTAGCAATAATTGTATCATCTGCTTTAGCGGTAAATGTATACGAAAATCCTGTCACCATACATACAAGAATGACTGCCATAAGTACTATGGCTACTGCTTTTTTTATAATCTCTCTGTAGCTTACGTTCATCTAATCACCTTGTTCCTTATTAAATCTGCAATTTAGTTGTTCTTTCCAAACTCAGATAACTTAAGTCCCTCATTACGTTCAAGCACCATATTAACTGACCAGCTGTTAGCAAATACCAATAACGGATTGCCCTTAAGGTCTTTAATCTTCTTCATATCAGAAGTACCGACAATTCTGTTCACATCAACTTCTTCTGGATTTTCAATCCATCTGATATGTTCATATGGAAGCGGCTCTAACTTTATATCTACATTGTACTCATTCTTAAGTCTGTATTCAAGAACTTCAAACTGAAGTACACCGACAACGCCGACAATAATTTCTTCCATTCCAGTGTTATATTCCTGAAATATCTGAATAGCACCTTCCTGTGCAATCTGGCTTATTCCCTTAATGAACTGCTTACGCTTCATTGTATCAATCTGCCTTACTCTTGCAAAATGTTCCGGTGCGAATGTAGGAATTCCATCAAACTGGAACTTCTTATTAGAAGTACATATAGTATCACCTATTGAGAATATACCCGGATCGAATACACCTATTATATCTCCTGCATAAGCTTCTTCTACAATGTGTCTTTCCTGTGCCATCATCTGCTGTGGCTGTGAAAGCCTTATCTTCTTGCCACCCTGAACGTGGTTAGCTTCCATACCGGCAGTGAACTTTCCTGAACATATACGCATAAATGCAATTCTATCTCTATGTGCCTTATTCATATTAGCCTGTATCTTAAATACAAAAGCAGAGAAATCTTCCTTAAATGGGTCTATAAGACCTACTGACGAATTACGTGGAAGTGGTGATGTAGTCATATCAAGGAAATGCTGTAAAAATGTCTCTACACCAAAGTTAGTAAGTGCTGAACCAAAGAATACAGGTGTTAAATCTCCTGCCTGAACCTTGGCAAGATCAAATTCTGCACTTGCACCATCTAAGAGTTCTACATCTTCTTCAAGCTTAGCCCAGTAATCATCACCAATCTCTGCCTTAAGCTCATCATCATCTATTGATATATTCTTAGTATCTACTTCCTTCTGTCCATTCATTGCCGCCTTAAAGAGTGATACCTCTTTCTGCTTTCTGTCATATACACCCTTAAATGCCTTACCACAGCCTATAGGCCAGTTGATAGGACAAGTAGCAATTCCAAGTACATTTTCTATCTCATCAAGAAGCTCGAATGGGTCGTTGGCTTCTCTATCCATTTTATTAATAAATGTAAAGATCGGAATATGTCTCATAACACATACTTTAAAAAGCTTAATAGTCTGTTTCTCAACACCCTTTGAAGCATCTATAACCATTACGGCTGAGTCAGCAGCCATAAGAGTTCTATAAGTATCCTCTGAGAAATCTTCGTGTCCAGGTGTATCAAGAATATTAATGCAATATCCATCATAATTAAACTGAAGTACTGAAGATGTTACAGAGATACCTCTTTCCTTCTCAATCTCCATCCAGTCTGATACTGCGTGTTTCGCTGTCTTCTTACCCTTTACAGAACCAGCAAGATTAATAGCACCACCATATAACAAGAACTTCTCAGTAAGTGTTGTCTTACCAGCATCCGGGTGGGATATGATTGCAAATGTCCTTCTTTTCTTAATTTCACTTGTAATATCTGACATAATTTCTCCATTTCTTAAATCATTTTACACTTTAACTAATCTAGTATATAGTATCCATCAATTTAATTCAACTACTTAGTGCCGGACTATTTTATAAACTACTCAGTTTATTCTATTACCTATTCCAGATAATTACTCTACAGTTAAGCTTCTTCCCAGTGCAAAGGAATATATTACTTTTTCTTTAACCTTTAAGCCTGTTATCTGTGACAGTGCCATAGCATAGTAATCAAGCTGGATAGAATATCTTCTTCTAAGCTCGTCCTCTCCTGCCCTGCCTCTTAACACCCGGTCAGTCTTATAATCAACTATAACAAGCTGTCCGTCCTCAATAAAATACAGGTCAATGACCCCCTGTACAAGCTGTCTGTCATATTCAAATACAAATGGCTGTTCCCTTTTCACCCCGCCGTAAGCATATGCACGCTTAATTCTTTCACCTATTGATGAACCTGCAAATGTATCTATATCCTTAAGCTTTATGCATTCAGCTTGTTTTAATGACAGCTTTTCTTCTCTTACCATTCTGTCAATTTCATTCTTTATATCCTCAGTGCTTCCAGCTTTTGAATAATTCAGACATTCCATAACCCTGTGGTATGCCGTTCCACGTTCATTACTTACAAGCTCTTTTTCTTCACTGCTTATAAACTTAGGAACTGTTGGAATATATTCGTCTGCAGCTTCAGGTTCTGTCCCGCCGTCTGCTTCTTTAACACCGCCAGCCGCTTCTTTAATTCTTTCTGCCTCCATAATGCCCGCAGCCTTTTTGATACTGTCTGCCGCAAAAGCATTTTGCTCGTAATCTGCTTCATTCTGCATTTTCTTTAACTCACTGACAGTTACTTTTACTTTTCTGTCTGCATCAGGGTCTTTAATATATGGCGGAAGCTCCTTTAAAGGCGAAGTTCCATAGGCTGTTTTTTCGCCTACCTGACTTTCATCTGCCGCTTGGATTCCGGTCTGGTCAATGTCCGATTTGTTCAATAAAGAATTAATTTCTTCCACACCAATAAGCTTTATATTGAATTCTCCTTTATTGTATTCCTTTCCAGTAAGTACAACTGGAATTACCATATCTGCGAACTTGTCTATCTTCTCGCAGTCAGCATAAGAATATATTCCAGACATTCTAATCTCATCAGCAATTGAATTCCAGCCTGTCATTGCCTTGTCTGTGTCAGTGACATTTCCCATCATAATAAGCTTTTCCCTTGCTCGTGTCATTGCAACATACAGAACTCTTTCTTCCTCGGATATTCCATCTCTTACAATCTTTCTTGCAATCGCCCCTTTTATAATAGTAGATGTCTTGGTCTTGCGGTCAAGATTAACATAATCAGCACCTATGCCCAGCTCTTTATCAATAACAATCCTGCTTCTTGCATCCATTTTATTAATCTGCTTGTTAAGTCCGGCTACAATTACAACCGGAAACTCAAGACCTTTGCTCTTATGTATGCTCATTACCCTTACAGAGTCGCCGTTATCTCCCATACCCTGTGAGTCGGTTATATCTATGTCGTATTTCTGCAATCTTTCTATATATCTTAAGAAATTAAAAAGTCCGCTGTAGCTTGTTCCCTCAAATGAAGATGCCCTGTCAAGAAGCACATCTATATTAGATTGTCTTTTAGCTCCTGCCGGCATAGTTCCTGCGTAATCATAATAACCTGTGTTGTATACAATCTCCCACAGCAAATCATAGATAGTCATTATTCTGGATTTATCTCTTAAGGCATTAAGCTTATCAATAAATGCACTGCATTTCTTATAATCGCAATCCTCGTCCTCATTCTCTGCTATGCTCCCCATCTGCCTGATAAGAAACTTCTGTGAATATTTCTTTCCTGATATTCTTATCTTGCATAATTCATCTTCCGTAAAACCTCCAAAGTATGACAGAAGCACAGAAGCCATAGGTATATCCTGCAATGGATTGTCTATGCAGGTAAGCAGGCTTATAAGGACCTTTATCTCCCTTAATTTAAAATACTGCTGTGCAGTATCTGCCATAGCCGGCACTCCGCAGTCAAGCAGTTCATTGACAAGCACATCTGCCCAGCCTGTAAGCGTTCTTGTGAGAATAACAATATCACCATATTTTATTCTCCTGTAATCTTCAAGGTCAGCATCATACACGTAATAAGCATTATCTTCTGACATAAGTTCTCTTATTCTTAATGCGGCATATCTTGCCTCTGCCCTTATTCCATCGCCGTCCTCATCACCCGACATATCAACAAGCACAATATCTGTGCTTTTCTCACTGTCCTGCCCGAAGTTTCTTTTATCCTCACACGCTGGATAATCTAACCCACAGTTAAGCTGCTGCCTATCATCATACTGTATGCCGCAGAAATTCTTATTCATAACACGGAAGAACACATCATTGGTACTATCAAGAACATTACTTCTGCTTCGGAAATTCTTCTGTAATTCTATCTTACAAGAACTTATATTCTGCTCACCACCGCCAAATGATGTATCTTCGCAGTCATTATACTGTGCTGTATCTTTGCAGTTATCATTCTGCGATGAATAATTATCATACTTGCTCATAAATAACTCAGGACACGCAAGTCTGAACTTATATATACTCTGCTTAACATCTCCAACCATATATACATTATTGAAATAATCGGACATTCTCTGCCTTGATACAGCAGTAAGTATTTCTTCCTGTAACTGGTTGGAATCCTGATACTCGTCTATTAATATCTCATCAAAGCCCTCTGCAAGTTCATCTGCTGTCCTGGTATACTCAATAATACCAGCATTATTCTTTACAAGAATATCAAGTGCAAGATGTTCCATATCATTAAAATCTATTATTCCACGGTCTTTTTTCTGTTCTGACATTCTTTGTGCAAAATCATTAGAAAGCTTTACCATCATAGCAATCATTGGTGCATTAGCTTTCACATCTTCCATTAATGTATCAATATCTGCTGTGAACACACCACTGATAAGGGAATTAATATATTTCTTGAAATTATTTCTTTCATTCTTGACATATTCTTTTAAATCTTCCCTCGCATCAGGCATTTTCTTATTGCTTAATCTGTCAAATACCGTCTTTCTTATTCTTACCGAAAGGTCATCAAAGTCTGGTGCTTCAAGTATTCTTTTGATATTCATATAATCTGAATTGATTGCATCAAGATATGACACCGGACCGTCTACGTGCTGGCAAAGTTCAATCATATATTCATATTTGCGGCAGTAATCACTCAGCGAATTGATAATGCTTTCATACAGGTCAGCTATCGCCCTGTTGTTAGAATTATCTGGTGCTTCATACATATCAAGCGTTTCCTTATACCATTCAGAAGGCCATGGATTGCTTCGTGCAAGATTATATATTTTCTTAATAAGTTCTTCTATATTCTGGTCATTACGTCCTGTTCCATAAGCCTCTACAAGATTAATAAAATCCTCATCTGCCTCTGTATAATAGTCCTCAAGAAGCTCCTGCATTACATCATTCTCAAGAAGTGTAATCTCTCCATTATCTGCCGCCCTGAAACCGGGGTCTAATTCAATCTCTGAAAAATGATTTTTTATTATCCACAGACAGAAACTATCTATTGTTGTTATATGTGCATTGTTAATAAGTGCAATCTGCTTTAAAAGATTGGTATCTGCCTCATTATTGTCAAGCATATCATCAAGCCTGTTTCTTATTCTTGCTTTCATCTCTGCCGCGGCGGCCTTGGTAAATGTAACAACAACAAGTCTGTCTATATCTGTGCTGTTCTCACCTGTAATCATATTGATAATTCGTTCAACAAGAACCGCTGTCTTTCCTGAACCTGCGGCGGCTGACACAAGTATATTCCTGTTCTTAGTATCTATTGCCTTAAGCTGTTCATCAGTCCATTTCTTTGCCATCATTACACCTCTGAATTACTGTCAGTTTCTTTGTTATATTCTTCACTATCGTTATACTTTTCTGTACTGTTATGCTCTTTACTACTGCTGTACGCTTCACCGCTGTTATTCTCATCTATTAATTTCCATATATCTTCTTTGCTTAAATTGGAAAGTCTTCGATAACTTGTACCCGGCATATCTGTGCTAAATCCACACACACTGTTATACTGACAATAAGTACAACTGTTCTCATTACCCTTAATATACGGATTGATATTAATGCTTCCATTAAGTATCTTTCCTGCGTTATTGACATTTTCTTTATCAACATATTCACCAAGCTTATCGAACTCATCAGTTGTCATAACCCTGCTGTATCGCATATCAAGTTCACCAGATTTATTATAACTGACAGGAATATTAACAGATGAACCCTCTGTTGAATCCATCATACTTATAATATTCTTATTAGAATTAACAACGCCTTTCATTCTTAATTCTTTTCTTATAAGTGCCTCGACCTCGTCATCATCTTTCTTCGCCTCAACTATCGGGTCCTGAATATTATAATATAAAAGCCCTGCTGGAATTATATTCTTGTCACCATATTTCTTCTTTTCATATATCATTGCTTCCCTCATATATGTAAGGAGCTGGATTTTCAAGCCATAATATGTCTTTAAAAGATTAAAATCTGACTGTCCTGTCTTGTAATCCACGACTTTGACATATAAATTTTCGTCATCCTCGCACACATCTATACGGTCTATCTTGCCCTTCATATAAAATAGTACATCGTGCGGAAGTTCTTCTATCTGTGTAAGAAATCCCTTCTCAAATGCATCTGGCCTGAATATTCCGTCAGCAAGCTGCTTTCCAATTGCCCACAGTGTCCTGTCAGCGTAATTCTTCATTCTCTGTATAAGATACTCATTACGGCTTGAGTCCTTAAGTATCGTATTGCCATAATTCTCAGCTATTGCATTGATACTCTCTGATACCATCTGGCTTCTTTCCTCATCACTTAAAAGCACGAAGGATTTATTGTTCTGCTTTATATTTTTTGACACATCTTCAATTACAGCGTGAAGAATTGTACCAAAGTCATTAACCGCAAACTGATATTCTTCCCTCTCTTTAAGCCCAAGTCCATACTGGCAGAAATATGCGAACTGGCACGAAGCGAACTGTTCAAATGATGTTACGCTTCCTGTAAGCTCCCTTCCATATAATTCAAGTGCAATTCCCTCTGCAAGCACTTTATTAAGATTGCCCTCGCTCCATACAATGTCTGCTTTTGGAATTCGTATATATGCGTGTTCTGCAAATGTATCCTCTCTTGCGTACTCTTTAACAAGCGGAAACATTTTCTTAATCATTCTTATTATGTAAGAAGGAAGAACCGCTTTCATATCCATGCCATTGCGTGCATAAGTTATATAAAGCTTTTCTGATGTCTTTGTCATAATAAGGTATAAATAAAATCTCTGAATAAACGCTTTTTCCCTGACTGACATTGATAATGATACGTCCATACCCTTAAGCCTGTCCCTGTCTGTTTCTGAAAGAACGCTTCTGTTGTCGCTTTTTTTTGGAACATACCCATCATTAACGCCAGCAAAGAACATTACCTTTATATTATCAAGTCTTGTTCTCTCAATATCACCTATTACAACGCAGTCGTTAGCCGGAGGTATAAGTCCTATCTTAATCTCATCCAATCCAGATGCTATAATATGATTGTATTCTTTTAATGTAACCTTCTCACTGCCTAATAATTCAACTATCTTATCTAATAGTTCTATTATCTTCTTATATATCTGTCCATATTCTTCACTATCCACATCTATAGATGACAGCTTTCTTTCACAATCAAGTCCGGCTATGAATTCATATAAAGCCTTGGTAATGGCAGCTACATTTCCATCTGCCTCCTTAATATCTTTGTGAAGAACATCTATTGGAGTAATGACTTCGCGTCTTAATCTGTTAAGAAGTCCAAGGTCTGTATCTTCCCTTCCTGTCCTGAACTTTCTTATCCATTCATTGTTCCACTGCTTCCTGCCCTTTATGCCAACCGCAAGACAATAATTATCAAGAATATCTATCTCATCTCTTGTAAGTTGGGTAAATCCTGTTCTTAGATATCTGAACATACTGTCATAGGCATAATTCTTCTCGATAATATCAAGTACTGCGGTAATCATTTCCACTAAGCAGTTATCTGTTATATGACGTTTCTGGTCTAAGAAAAATGGTATTTCATTCTGGGAAAATATATTAGCGGCAAGCTTTCCATACACACCAATATCACCTGTAACAACCGCTATATCACTGTATCTGTAGCCTGACAGACGTGTAAGCTCAAGTATCTTTCCTGTTATATACTGCAATTCGTCCTTCGGCGTTGTCCCTGCATACAAAGCTATATCATTTACTTCACCATTATAATGCCTGCTTCCAGCCCTGAATATATTCTTTTCAAGAAATGCAAGCTCCTTTGACGACTTAAAACGTGATATATTATCATCATCAATCATCACAGCATTTTCTATATTAATATGCTGTTCATCACATATCTTATACAAATGTGCCACTGTATCCTTAGTCATATAGAAAAGGTTCTCAATGCCCTCATTGACATTAACCTTCTCACTTGTATCTATAGTCAGTGCCACCTTAATATCCGTGCATATATCAAGAAGCAGACCAATAATCCGGTACTGTACAGGCGTAAAACCAGTAAAGCCATCAAGTGCTATCACACTGTCTTTAAGCTTTTCTGACTCCTGCACTTTCCTGCACAGAAGATCAAGTATCTCCTCTGATGTAATGTAATTATCTTTTATAAAATTCCTAAATCCACTATAAACAACATTAATGTCACTTAATTTCATTCCAAGCAGACTGTTATTATCAACAGTTTTATTAATTTCATCTATCTTATCAACAGTTATATCATACTGTAACATCTCTGATATGACTGATTTCATCTCAGCCACAAATCCGGTATTGGATATATTACCACTAAAGAATCGAAGTTCTTTCTTGTGCTGTTCTAATATTCTTCTTACTATAAGATTCTTTCCTGTATCATCAAGAACCGGATAGTCAGAAGCCCCGACCTCCTCAAATACTCTATAAGCAAGCCTTTCAAAGCTTATGACATCTATATTAAGAATTCCCTTTCGTGGGTGAAGCTCAACTACACGCTTCTGTGTTGCCATAGTGTACTGCTCTGGCACGATAATTATATAATCTGTGTCTGGATTGTTAATCGACTCCTCTATTATTGAACTATATAAATATGTTGACTTGCCAGCACCCGATCCTCCAAGTATAAGTTGTAATGACATAATAATCCTCATTTCCGTGCACATTTTTATTCAATGAAACTCATTTAAGTATACCATATATAAGTTCTATTTATATATGAATGCTCATATATTTTATCAAAATAAATGTGTGTTATATGAGGGGGATATATGAGCGGTTCAACCAGGATTGTGGTAATTCCACTTAAGAAACTGATAATTATGGTATGCGTAATTGCTGCTCTTATTATATTAGCGGCAATATTTATATTTGGCGGAAGCAGTTCAGATGCTGCCAAAAGTACAGGTGTTAATATAAGCACCAGCACTGACACAGTAAAAAAGAATACATCTTGTCCTACATATTCACCAGGTGTATACACTTCCTCAATACTTCTTAATGGTACTCCTATCGATATTCAGGTTACAGTTGACTCCGACAATATCAACAATATCGAAATGGTTAATCTTTCAGAGTCCGTGCAGACTATGTATCCTATGCTTAATTCTTCATTTGATGAGATAAAGACCGCCGTTATCAACAACGGCTCAACAGATAATATCACCTACAATGCAGGTAGTAAATATACAGCAACTATGCTGTTATCAGCTATAGACAGTGCACTTGCCAAGGCAAGGAACTAACTGCGTAAGGCATTTAAGTCTTTCAGATAAACTTTTTACATCAGACACAGCCGTCTGTAACACTCTTTCTATACAGACGTATGTAAAAACTTCGGGTAATCTATATCCAGTTTGTTCATAGATTACCCGAAGTTCTATTTTAATTATTAGTTCTCAAAATAACTTATCCCGTCATCATTACTTACATTAATAAAGCCTGCATAACCTCTTTCTTCAAGTTTTCCTAAGAACTTGCCCATCTTCTTTGGCTTAACATAAAGTGAACATATCTTGCCTTCTGCCCTGTACTTTTCTGCAAGCTTATAAGCTGCTGTAAGCTCGCCCTCATCATACATTACTGCTATCTTAATGATCCTACGAGCAACGTGATCTACACGGTGCATATCGATAGAGGCGATTCATGCGTATCCGAGAGAGGTGCCGGCTGCACTCCCCCGCTGCCGTAGGAACT
>RRZT010868253.1_pt1 | contig 12582 bp, 8 predicted proteins | sample 2165551 | NCBI WGS metagenome assembly RRZT01 (sample SAMN10456910, study PRJNA506462) | wastewater metagenome | biome: wastewater; feature: sludge; material: wastewater sludge; isolation source: wastewater sludge with Escherichia coli K12::gfp cells carrying plasmid... | place: USA: Moscow, Idaho ... | reverse complement strand
GTATATCAATATAATATATTTGTATATCAAAATTTATCTATATTATACATGTATACAAATGTCCCATAAGTAATCTTATGGGACACTATTTTTTGTTTTTCCCAAAAAAACACCTAAGAAGAAAAGCATTTTAGAAGAAAATAGGACGAGTTTCTTTTCATTTTAAAGGATTTATTATAATCTGTAAGGGATGAAAGAATCATAAGAGAAACAAAAAGAGGATCTTATGGCAAAAAAGCTAGAAGACATCAAATTCATTACACTTGGAGAGAATTTTACATCAAAGGGGCTAAGGTTGAAATTTCCTTGCTCTACTTACCCAATGTCGGCACACAATAATTAAAAGAAGCTTGTTGATGAAGATTGGGTTACAAAACAGCTAAATCGGCGCCCTAAACCAATATTTTTATATAGACTTATGAAATCATACAGTTTGAATTCATGTTATTTGAATAACTTAATCAGTTGAATAAGGATCTCTATCTTTTTCTCTTTCTGCTTCAAGCTTATAGGAACTAGCAAGCTCCCTAAGCATGGTTGCAAAACGTCCATACCCATTTGCTTCAACCTCTTCTGCTTGGATCCTGTATTGATTTGCTAAATCTTGCTCAGCTTGTCCTGATGTAAATGTGAACACACCACGAGAATTGAAGGAAGCTGTACGATACCCACTTCTCATATCTTGGGCGTCTGGACAGTTTAAAATTGTGGCAACAGCCTCATGAATCCAAAGCCCTTTTGGATCAGATGGAGCATTTATCAGCATATTGCCAATAGTTGTCATAGCAACTTCAAAGTGACCACTTTTCTTAGTATTCACCTTTACCACATTTAACCATTCTATGAATGCAACGGAATCAAAACTCCCATCCTTCTTAGTACCCGGAAGCTTGCTCCATTGATTTAATAGACGGTACGCTTTTGCGGATATCTTCCGATCTTGCTCATCTGCTCTTTCAGATTTATTTTCAATGTCATTATTTGAACGAAAAACGGTGCTAATAACTTCACAAAAAAATTCGGGGCTATCAGCTAATTCTTGCTCAATTAATTTGGGTGAAGCATCATTATATTTATCCAGAATATCTAAATATATCCATTCAACTTGGAATAACTTGCAAGGTTCAGTCGATGAATCATCCTGAATTTCTTTTATAATTTGAACTATTTTATAAGAGTCTCTTGTCTGAATTGATTCGTTAGAATTGGGACTTTCTAGAAGCGCTGTAATTGCTAAGTCATTAGGAATCTTCTGTTTATCGATAGCTATAGTATAAAGACAATTTAGAGCAGCGTTAGGTCTACCATAGAGCACTAGCTTTTCAATACCAAAATCAATATCTTTGCCAGCCTGATACGGATTAACACTAACTTTGCTCCAATACAATAACTCATTGATACCCAACAACTTATCCACCATATCCCATGTCGTTTGTAAGAAGGGTAGATACGAAAGCAATTGGCTAATCTCTTCCGGATCCCAACTTTTGGAAATAACTCCATCCACCCATTCATTACCAAATTTATGATACCTTGCTGAAATAAAGCCTCCTATAAATTTAGAGGTTGGACTGTCTGAGCTTACAAGATCATCTTGTAAAAACTCACTTTCAATGTTTCTTGGCGCTATTTCAGCAAAAGCTAAACCCACGTCCCAGGAGTCTTCTACAGAAACAATGAAAGAACGCACGCCATTTAATCCATATTGAGCAAAGATCTCTTCAATAGCTTTTTGCTGCTTAATCACAATAGCTTTCATTTGCTCTTTGTAATCATCACCTGAGTGCTCTATTAATTTGAATTTTTGATTGCTAAATAATCTTCGATGCAAATAGATTGGAGATTTTGACTCTAAAATATCAGCTGTTTTATCAATTTTAAGAACGACTTCTATTGGAAAAGCCCATTGAGCTTCGGAAAATTTACGGTGTTTTACTACGATACGCTTAAGAGATTCCCAAACCTGATTTCGTTGTTCTTCATTAGTTTGCAGAAACAAATCTGATTTTAAATATTCAAGTAATACTTCATTTAATGGACTTTGCAGGCTTTCCATTTGATTTATGAGATCAAGAATTCTTGCATTATTTCCTATGGAAGATTCAATCGCAATCTGCGAGTACGTTTCTATTTGTTTCCAATAATCAGAATTAGTAACACCAGGTTTCCAATCTTCAGGAATTAAAGATCTCCAAGCTGGTTTTCTAGTGCTTGAAGTTGAAGAGTAGGTGATGTGTAAAAGTTTTAACAACAATTTCCATCCGACTTCAGGAGATTCTTTCAATAATGTTTTTATTGCAACAATACGCTTTTCAATTGGAGCTACAGTTTGCGGATACCATGGAAGAAATATATTTCTCAACGAATTTGCAGGTCGATTTGTCCATTTACCGCCAGGGTCACGAGAGGCTAATTGCCCGAGGCATAATGTAACAGACAGAAGATAGTCAGGATCCCACACCAAAGTTTCGAGGCCCCAAAGTAACCCAGTAGTATAATTACCTCCAGTGATTCCATCTCCCTCTTGCTTAAAGAGATCATCGAAAGCACATTTATCTTTTGTCAGCTCCAGCTCGATTGCTCTCAAGAATTCGCTCGGAGAAGCTTCAGCTAATAAAGGAAGAATATCGTTCAATGTCGCCCAAAGCTGCCAATCTATGTTGGTTAACAACTCTCTCACAATTGTATTTGCAGTATGCCCCAAAATGTTAGTGGAACAACCAATGAGAGCCTTAGTATGACTGCCTAGCAATGCTATTGTGTCAGCGAGTCCATTTCTCAAGCTTTTTGAATGAGGCAATACTTTGCCATATATTTGCGCTGCATATCTTTCGCCCTTATCCATTTCAAATTTGGGGTCTTTATTGCGGAGAAGTTCAACAGCCATTTTCTTGAAGCGTTCAATATGTTCATCTGCTAGAGATCCGCCTAAAACGTACCATCCCTCGAAACGCGTAACGAACTTCCATTTACCATCCCTAAAAATAATGGGAATAGATGACTTAGAAGCAGCACTACGTACTAGCTTTATCCACTCCCCGAAGGATTTTCCCACGACTGTCTCAATAGCTGCTTTATCGGCTGTAGAATTTTCGTTCCATGATCCTATCATCGCTATAACAGCAAGATCGCCATCTGCTCCTTGCGCCCATTCTGGTATAATTGATAAGTTTTGAATACATCTCAAAAGGGTCGCTAAATTTCCATTACTCTGTTGGGCAAGAATCCTAGCACGTTCCTCAGTATATCCCGCTTTTTTAAGCTCTTCTTCTACTTGGTTTCCTCGAGGAATTGCTAATGGAATAATCGATGAGTCAGGCAATCCTCCTTTAGGACCGCTATAGATTATTGAATGATTTGCTTTAAGAGCCTTTTGAATTAATTGAATTCCAACTTCGCTGTTGAGATCTAAACTCGGTTCAGCTACCAATATTAGATTTTTTGATTTGGTGCATACGCTATTCCATGCGTCGACACCAGAAATAATCACGGTTCTACTATAAATGTCGTTTCTATCATCTTCCAATAACGAAGCAGCAAAAGCTGAAACAAAATTGGTGGCTTCCGTCTCAAAATGCGTAGTAAGTTTTAGCTTAAATGCGGTGTCACTCTGGAATAATTCCTTTAGTTTTACGCAGGCATCTACTCTGTTAGCTAGAAACAAATCCGGTAAAAGCGGTGGAGGTTCCCCAATAGACTTAATGAGAGCCCATTTCCTATCTAGAGTATCAATTTGATTCTCGTTTAAATCTTTGATTTTATTAGCTAACCAAAATTCAATTGCAATGAATTGATGTACCCAATCAATAAGTTTTGTTCCATCAACAACGCGAATATCTTTCCACTCTCCCCTTTTCTTTCTTTCTTCTATCCAAGCGATCTGCCCATCTTCCTTCCAAGTATGTCTCCAATCTTTTCTTCCAGACATTGGTGTAACAAAAATAAAGGTTGAATCGACTCTAGTTTCAATTGGAACATTTTTTGTAAGATCATTGTAATCTGAATTAGCTTTCACTCTGGCATTTTCGCTGACTCCGATTTCCCAAAAAGATTTCCCTTCAGGGATAAATGGATCAAATGAAATAATAGCGTCTAAGTGCCCATCTGGACCATGCTGGCCAATACTGTCTCCGAGGGGAAACCTTCTATCGCGAGGTTTGGGAGACGAAACAGCGACGAGACGTGCAATTAACTGAACTATTAAACCCTGTGCATCTATCGTGTTTCCGCGAACCCAAGTATCTAACTCATTTTCATTAATGAAGTGCATAACTTAACTCCTATAAATAATGATTTACAAGAAACTTCAAAATTTACAATCTTGTTATGATTATAAAAAATAAGTGATCAGAGAGTTTTTTTTATTCATATTAGTTAAGCAATTTTTTTAAAAACAAAAAAAAATATAAATTGTTATTAAAACCAAACAACTAACATTATGGGAGACTATTTTTTGATTTTCCAAAAAAACACCTTAGAAGAAAAAAAGACGAGTTTCTTTTCATTTTAGAGGATTTATTATAATCTGTAAGAGATGAAAGAATCATAAGAGAAACAAAAAAGAGGATCTTATGGCAAAAAAGGTAGAAGGCATTAAATACATTACTCTTGGAGAGCATTGGAGAGAACTTTATATAAAAGGGACTCCAATTATTTCTATTGCTGATAAGTTTAACGAAAATAAACAAGTAGTAAGCCGCTCTATCTGGCTTGCAAAAATTCCAAATGATATCAAAGAAGTCATTCGAAATAATCCTGAAATATTTACCTGTAGAGTCCTTTTAAATGGTTTTGCAGGAAAAAGAGCTTTCTGTGAAAGAGATGACTTTAAGTTTTTAAGATCAGAAGTTTCTAGACTAAAAAAGGCTGGAGTTGGGAATTCTCCTAAATTCCCGAAATCAAAAAAGAAAAAAGACGCAAAAGAAATTCCAAGCGCCATAAGCCCTACCATAGAAATCAAAAAAGCTATGGAAGCTGAATTTGAAATAAAACAGGCACTTGGACACCATTGTAGGGTTTTTTTCTCTAAAGAAGGTGATGGAGAAATAAGAATTTTTTTTAAGGATAACATGGCATTAAAAAGAATCATTGAGATGATTCAGCCAAGCGCTGGATTATTTTAGGCAAAAAAAAGACCCACGGGCCCTCTTGCGAAGCCTACCGTGGGATCAGCATATTTATTATCGCCTAATTGCACAAAAAGTCAAGGAAAGATAATGGAAACCCAGCAACTTGAAGAAATTATTGAATGTTTATCTGAGGTCAGATTAAAAAAATACTGTCCTATTATAAATGAAGAATCGCTTGCTAAATACTCTCAGCAACTAGAGTTAAATAGCAAACTTTATATTCCCTTAAATATATTTGAAATCATTTTAAGAAATAAAATACACAATGCTGTTTCTTTAATATTTAATGACTCCAATTGGTTAATAAACATAGAAAAAGATCCTAATTCAAATGCTTCAAATCTTTTGTCTAAAGTAAAATATTTCACTTTAACAAAAACTAAAAAATTAATTAGCGATGCTTATTTAGCTTCACGAAAAACAGCAAAGAAACAAGAACGAGAAGTAATTGAAGGTGACCTTATTTCAAATTTAAGTTTTGGATTTTGGACTTCCATTTTATCTAAATCATTTTCAAATATTTTACATAATAAAGGATTATTTTTAAAAATATTTCCAAATTTTAGCTTCAACAAATTAGGCACTTCAGAATATTTAGATGAAGAAAAATATTTTAGGGAAATACTAGATAAAATAAGACAAGAACGAAATCGAGTTTTCCATCATGAAATTGTTAAAGAGCCTATAACAACAGAAGAAAACTTATGGGATATTATAAATTATATGTCAAAAGCTTCTCACAATTATTTTCACAAGAAAAATAATGATAATTAAAAAATTTATATAAAAACTTTTTATTTCATATTTTAAAATAATTAAAAAAAGTCAAACCATTAATTCCAAAAAAAATAAAATAGATTAAATGCGAAAATAAGTGTGAAAACATGCGCACAATCAAGCATGAACGAAGCGAAACGCCACACACTATATATTTAGCAACTATGATGAACTTACTAAATTCGATAAGTTACTATTTTTCAATTGCTTTAAAAATTGCGGTGAAATCATCCAATTTCTATTCAAATCAACTTTGTTCAAGTTTGAAAATTCATGACTCTGACTACCATCAATTAAAATAATATTCTTATTTGAAGAAAATCCAAGATCTTTAAGAATTTTTTGAGTATTTTCGAGTTCATGATCACTAAAATAGAGAATTACAAATATTGAGTCATTATCATTAATTTTGCATTTATTTTTTAAATATATTTTTAATTTTCTATTTGAAGCAAGCTTAAATTCCATTGATATATTTTCATTATTTTTTGATAATCTTTCATTTTTTAAATCACCATTATTACAGTAGATTTTATGAAAGCATGTTAATCTGAATATTAATTGTAAATCTGATTCGTGTTGAATAGGTTTATTATTAACAAAAAGTAATTTACTTCCATCCTTGTTTTCTATAATATCTTTCAAGTAATGAGCTTTCTTTAAGCTTTCATCATAACTAAAACCAAAGTCATAAAATTCAGAATTTACTAAGAATTCTTCCACAAATTTTTTAAATTGAATAATAAATTGTTCTTCTGTATTTTTAACTTTCTTTTGACTTAATTCATGGGCAAAATCTCCCTCTTCTTCTTTAATTTTTATAAAGTAATCTAACAAAATAGGAAATTGCTTAATAGTTAAGAAAGCAGCATCTTTGAACTTATATTTTTTTTCCTTATCTTTCAGCATTGACTTAAAATATAAATCTATTTTTTCTCTTAATTCTTCATTTGAAATAGAAGGATAAATCTCTTCAAATTTATTAATCAAGTCAGAACCATTTATCCATGCTTCATCTTTTGTAAGAATATTTTTTGGCGTTAATATTACATAATCATTATTTACGAATGGCAAAATGAATTTTTTGCTTTGCCATTTATTAGTCGAGTAATCAAATTCAACTTTGTCCACTTCAATATTCTGATGAAAAGATTTATCTATATTTTCAAGTGTAAAATTTTCGGTGTAACGCAATAAATATCCTTTAATTAAATTAGTAACAAAATCACTTAAATGATCTCTTCCAACTCCACCATCTCCAAGTAAACATAACTTTTCTAAATGACTACTTTTGGTGACGTTTTCATTACCAAAATTCTTATAAGTTTCGCGTAAATTATAGCGCAAACTCATAGCAAATTTATTTCCTAGACCACTTCCGCCGTTTCCCCTACGACTATATCCTAACCAGTTTTGCTTCACTTCAGGAAAACAAAACCATAATTTGATTTCTTCGTCAGACAAATCATCTTTTAATGAAATATCCCTCAAGAACTTAACATATCGTATAATTTCATCATGGAGCTTTCTATAATCCATATTTTTACTATAAAAAAGCAAAAAGGGATCTATAAACAAAGGTAGGTCATTAACTAAAGAGATATTTAAAGCTCCATAAGCTTCTAATTGCTGAGGGCTAACATTACAAAAATCAGTAAAATATAAACATGGTTTCATTATTAAAATCCTTCATTTATTAATATAATTATAAACTTTTTTATTTATTATCGAATTAAATTTCCAATAATAAATTATTATTTTCACAAAATTGAGTATTTGCATTTTTTTTATTCAAATAATAAGAATTTGACACAAGATTTTAAATACAAGTTGCAAATTTATTTATATGAATATATATGAAGGGAAACACCTTAAGCTATGCTTTAAGGAGTGTACCTTCGTTATGATTAATTCCGTTTAAAACGGCCAAGCTTTGTAGCCGTATTTTTTAGCATACATTAACTTTCCAGTTAAATAATGCTTATATACGGTACAGAACTTCTTGGTTTTTTTCATAGTTCTACCGTTGCAGGTTTAAATGGGTACGCTTTATAAACCTTGAAGGGCCTCGGAAACTCATTCAAGGTTTGTAAATATTCATCTTCCCACGAATTATCTTTTCTCTTAGAATGAACTAAATAAGAATGACATAGCACATACTATTTAATTTGCGCAGAGAACATTAAAACTTAGCAGTAAATTAATTTAAATTTGTCAAAAACATTTCTCCTTTTAGATGAAAAAAGAATACCACATAAAAAATTATGTTAAGTACACAGAACAAGTCAATCTCAAAATTCCATTTGTTAAATAAAATTTTATATGGGAAAAAATTTTGGGAATTTACCACTAAAACAGAATAATCTATTTTCAAAGATTTTTTGTATTTGGTATTTTTTCTTAAGGATAAGTTTTGTGGAAGAGAAATGATCTTTATAAAAGAATGAATTTTTTGGTTAGTTATTAACACAAGTCCTCACGAATCATAGAAAATATTTTTCCTCCAAATTTGACTTACCTATTCGAGACTGCTACCATCAAAAATCAACGGCTCCTCTTAAATAATATATATAACGCATAAGTAAACGCTGTCAACCCATTTCTAAACTCAATCGCTTAAATTTGCTTACATATTTAGTTTTGTTTGAAAATCTCATTGTACTGGAAATTTTTAGTTCAAAAAAATTTTAATTTTTGATAGATAAAAATACACTGACTAAAAAAATTCCTCTCACATGATTACTTTAGACTTCAAAAAGAAAACTTTGTTTTATAAAATGATACATTATAGACTGAACTGTTTATAAATAATTATAAAACATGAAAATTTTTTACTCCAAGAAATTCAAATGAAATATTTTTAGAACTTTGATACATCCAAAGTTCTAAAATAAAGCAAAATCAAGTTTGCAAATTTGATGAACGTTTTTTTGAAAGCATTCATTTATTTTTTACTAATGAGAATTTAAATGAACTCTTTTGAAAATATAGGATAACAGTTTGTACAAGCCAACGAATAATGGCAAGTAATATACTATAAAAATGAAATTAAATTTATTAATTTTAAAAGGATTCACATTAATAAATTTACTTTAAATCATTTATTACGAATGATATGTATTTTTAAAAATAAGAAAAACATCTAAGACATAAGAAGAAATAAAATAATTGAAATAAAAAATTTAAAAATCTATTTATCATGCGACCAGATTCAAATAGGGCAGACTAAGATTCTCTTGATTTCATTTAAAGCTATCCGATACATACAATCAATTTGCTCCCAACTTTTCGGATAAGCGTGCACACATGCTTCTATGAGACCTTGCTACGCCCCCGATAATGTTTTAACTTTGTGAAAAATATCTTGGGGGTTCTATGTTAGAAAGTATTAAAGAAAAAATTTTTAAAAACAAAGATAAGGATAATCGATTTATTTCTTTGATTAGTTCTGTTATGAATAATTATACACTCTATGAATACTATGACCAATATACATCAGAAATGATAGAAGCTCATGCTGTAAATGAAATTTTTCTTGATCTTGAAGAAATAGCTTTGTATTTAGCATTTCATTTGCATACCAGAAGGGAATATAAATCATTAGGAATTGAAACTGAATTAAAAAGAGTTTATGAAACAGCTGAAAAAGCTTCAAAAGAAATAGTTATTAAGGCTAGAGAACTTAATTTTACTAATATTTTTAATGAAATTGATGTAAAACAAGAATTAAAACTTCAACAACTTAACCGAATTGACTTCATGACTCTTTTCTTTAAGAGATTTAATAAATATAGCGGGCTTATTGAATCAAATAAAAATATAATTAGAGTCTTTTTTCCAAATGAACAGAATTTTGTATATCCACTTCCAAAAGATTTTTCATTTGTTGATGTTGCAATCAATCGGTTAAATTTACCAATCGGATTTTTAAGAATTGGGTTTGATTATAGTTTACCTTTTCATGATAGACATTCAGACAATTTAATTGGATTTCGGTCAACAAAATATAGGAGAGAAATATTAGATTTTGAAAATAATATTGATTATTATGGCAAAATTAAAGCAGGTTGGAGTGTAGCTATTCTGCCTTAACTGAATCTTGTAGAATTACTGCAGAGTCTTTTTGATTGATATCATCCACTAGTTAGCAAAGTATTTTCTTAACTTTATAGCTCAATTTCCACGAAAATATTCATAACAATTTGATGAAAAATGATTAATTTTTTTAGTAATTCTTAATTTAGATAGTTAATTTAGTATATGTAATGACGATGACAATAATCTTCAAAATATTCATCATAAAAACGAACCACATACGAAAATTTATTTAATAAAATATCAGAAACTAGTCCAGTTAATACAGAATAAGTAGCGTACATAATTATTCTTTGAAATCCATCATAATTCTGATGCAGCATCATAATAAACTCACGTAAATTATGAAATGAATCTCTGATTCCAAAATAAATTATAATAAATAATACAACTGGAAAAATTATAAGACCAATCCATTTTCCTAAAAAAAGAATAACTTTTATTACTCGGATCAAAATATAAACCGAAATTAGAAACCATTTTTTAAAACTATCCATTTTTACCCCCGTTTAATTTTAAAAAAATTATATCCAAAAATTTTTATTTGTCCAAAATTTGCCTAAAAAAACATCAAATTAGGACCACTTTGGTACCTTGGTTTAAATTTTTTAACGAACAGTTAAATAAATAAAATAATTAAAAATTTAGGATAAAGATGATTTACTCAAAAAAGAATGCTTCAAGATATAAGTGAGCTTTTATTGCTTGTCTCCGCAAAGCAGTAGACTCACATACATAGAATTTTTTGACACACTTTAAATGACTTTATTTAAATTTGATAACACATTCATTGACCGAAAATCCATTTTATCAGATTTTAAACTTAATCGTGCCACCTCACACTCTTATCAAAGAATGAGGTCGCCATAAGAGCTAGGGGAATTCCCCTGGTTTGCTCAGTTACTTAGTATTGGAGGAAACATTGTGACTTTAGATACTGAATCAATAATTGACGGACAAAAAGGTTTTTACAACGGCATTGAAGCAAGAAAACTGTTTCTAAATGGTGTTATATCAAAAGGAACAAAGTATTTGTGTTCATTTTGTAACATTAATTTAACACCTATTAATGTTGAAAAATATGAAGACGAAGATTTCAGTCGAGCTCCTCATTTCAGATCAAAATCATCAGAACCTCATTTACCAAATTGTCCTAATTTCGATGAATCTGAATCGCAATCTAGTGAAGTAATCAAAAAAAACAAACATTATAGCGATAAAATACCAAAAGTGTTAAACTTGCCTAAAATTGACCTAAAAACTCTTAAAATTATCGAAACTAAATCAATCTCTCAATCTCCAAATTTAAATTCTATAGAAGATAAAGAAAACAATAACAAAGTAGGATCACAAAATACAAGACCATCTCAAAATAAAATCTTTCATTTTGTTTGGAATTACAAAAAAAAATGTTTTGATTATAGAGACTTTGACGAAAGAAAAAAGGTTCTTAAAAATGAAGAGTTAACAATAGGAAATAAGAAAAAAAACTATGAATTTTATTTTAAACCTTTTAAATATATCGATTCTAGCTTTTGTGAATCTGAATATGAAACACCTAGAATATTTTTTGGAAATGTAGGAGAAAATTACATTGAATATAATGATAGATATGAAATAAATATTTACGAAAAATCAAATAAGTGGCGTATTGTTCTATATAAAGATCATCTAATAAAAAATTCAGTTATTAAAAATAAAAAATTATACCTTATGACCTATCCAAGACTAGAAGATAAAACGGTAGTTTATTCTTCTATTGATAGAAGATATGTTGATGTATAAATCTAAGAAGTTTGAATACATAATATCATAAGACATATTTAATACTAATTTGAATTTTCTTACTAAAATCATTTTATTTTTTAAATTCTAAAAAAAGTATCTAATAACTTATGCTGATTTCCTATAATATTGTTCATTTTACCTAACCAATATAATAATATTATAAACTTTAAATATTAATTTACGTATACATTATCTCAAAATATAGATTTCAAATATCGCCCTTTAATTTTTTATATTTATCTGATATAAATTCAATATTTTCATCTCTACATTTATCAAATTTAGAAATATCAAAATTTAAATTTGAAAAATTCTGGATAATGTCAACTTTACAGAAGTCATCTAATGGATCATGAGCTTGATTTTTGACGTTAATCAAATAACGCTGATTTCTTGGAAGAAGTTCATACAATTGTCTTGACATAGATGAAGTTGTTGTAGGATCAATATCTCCTGAAATTAGCAGGACTTTTTTATCTTTAGAGATATTAAAATAATTAGTGTTTTCAATTTTATAATTTGGAAATTCACGATAAGTATTTCTTGGCATAAGTTCATTTGTATATATTATAGTATGCATAGCATTTGAATAATCATCTTCCTTTGAACTTTTTTTATCTTTAAAATCTCTAATTATTTTTAATATTTGATTCTTGCGTATTCCGCTGAAAGCGGCGAACTATTTCAGTTAAATACAGCATGGTATTCCGATTCAAAACGGCCATCAGAATGCAATAATATTCTGCTAAAAACTTCTATTTCATAAAACTCCCTTCTTCGTCAATTTTTCGTT
>RRZT010244868.1_pt1 | contig 12582 bp, 11 predicted proteins | sample 2165551 | NCBI WGS metagenome assembly RRZT01 (sample SAMN10456910, study PRJNA506462) | wastewater metagenome | biome: wastewater; feature: sludge; material: wastewater sludge; isolation source: wastewater sludge with Escherichia coli K12::gfp cells carrying plasmid... | place: USA: Moscow, Idaho... | reverse complement strand
GGTGGTGCCGCTCGGTATGGCCGAATCGCCCTACCCCGACCGCATCGAGCCGCGCCCGGGCCTCTCCGAAGCCGACGCCAAGGCGCTGCAAAAGCGCACCCTGACCAACCTCTACAACCAGCGCCCCGCCTGGCTGGCGCAGGCGCACGAGCAGCTCGACGCCGCCGTCGCCGCCGCCTACGGCTGGGCCGACTACACGCCGCAGATGCCCGACGACGAAATCCTGCGCCGCCTGCTGGCGCTGAACCTGGCGCGGGCTGGCAGCGGGGCTTGAGCGGGGTTGGCAAGACCATATACTCCCCAACTACCTGGCCGCTAGCGCCCGTCCGTCGGGCGCTGAGCATGCATACTCCACCATCATCTGCGCCCGATGCCCTGCGCTTGGACGTGACTGGGCAGCGCCCGCGGGCGGCCGCAGCACCGTCCTACACGGCGGCGCCACGCGCGCAGGCACAATGGGCGGGATCGCCCTTTTGCGGGGCCGCAACCTCCGGAGAACACCCATGAACTCAGTCACCAACCCTATCGAACTGGATTACGTGCCCGGCCAGGACGGCCTGCAGCCGGGCCAGACGGCGCGCGCCAAGGCGCCGGGGCGGCTGGAGTTTCGCGCCGGCGACGGCCCTCTGATCACCATCGAGCCCGATTACCAGCTGACGCTGGAGCGCGCGCCGCAAAGCCTGGTGATGAGCTGGCAGGAGGACGGCCAGCCGATGAACGCCGCCATTCCGGTGGTGGAGTTCGACGAGTACCTGAAGACGGGCAAGATCGTCATCCAGAAATAAGGAACCCACGCGCGCAGCGCCCGCACGGCGCGCGCGCCGGCGTCCTTTGATTGCGCGGAGCGGCCTTGCTCGGCTATTTCGAAAAACTTCTTCCGCCCTACCCCGACCCGGAGCCAGGACTGCCCCCCAAGGGCTTCCTGGCTTTCGTGTGGAGCGCTACCACGGGCCTGCGCGGCCATGTGGCGCTGATGGCGCTGCTGTCGGCGGGCACGTCGGTTTACGACGCGCTGCTGTTCGCCCTGCTGGGCCACGTGGTGGACTGGCTCGGCAGCGTGGCGCCGGGCCAGCTGTGGGCGGCGCGCGGCGGCACGCTGTGGCTGCTGGCGGGGGTGCTGGTGGCGTCGATCGGGCTGGTGGCGCTGCAAACCATCGTCAAGCACCAGGTGCTGGCGATCAACTTTCCGCTGCGGCTGCGCTGGAACTTCCACCGCCTGATGCTGGGCCAGAGCATGGCCTTCTACGCCGACGAGTTTGCCGGCCGCATCACCACCAAGATCATGCAGACGGCGCTGGCGGTGCGCGACATGATCTTCACCACCACCGACGTGGTGATCGGCATGGGCGTGTACATGCTCACCATCCTGCTGCTGGCGGCGGGTTTCGACGGCTGGCTGATGCTGCCGTTCGGGCTGTGGGCCATTGCCTACGGGCTGGCGTGCTGGTGGTTCGTGCCGCGCCTGGGCGCGGTGAGCCGCGCGCAGGCCGATGCGCGCAGCGTGATGACGGGGCGCATCACCGACGCCTACACCAACATCGCCACCGTGAAGCTGTTCTCGCACACGCGGCGCGAGGCGCACTTTGCCCGCGCGGCGATGGAGGACTTTCGCGCCACGGGCTACGCGCAGATGCGGCTGGTGAGCCTGTTCGAGACGCTGAACCACGCGCTGATCGTGGCGCTGATCATGGGCGCCTGCGGCACGGCGCTGTGGCTGTGGTCCATCGGCCAGGTGGGCACGGGCGCGGTGGCGGCGGTGACGGCGATGGCGCTGCGCCTGTCGGGCATGAGCCACTGGGTGATGTGGGAGATGACCAGCCTGTTCGAGAGCGTGGGCACCATCCAGGACGGCATCAACACGCTGTCGCGGCCGCGCGCGGTGGTGGATGCGCCGGGCGCCAAGCCACTGGTGGTGACGCGCGGCGAGGTGCGCTTTGACGACGTCACCTTCAGCTACCGCGACGGCGCGCGGCCGGTGATCGAGAACCTCAACCTGACCATTCACCCGGGCGAGAAAGTGGGCCTGATCGGCCGCTCGGGCGCCGGCAAATCGACGTTGGTGAACCTGCTGCTGCGCTTTCACGACGTGCAAAAGGGCCGCATCCTGATCGACGATCAGGACATCGCCAAGGTCACGCAAGACAGCCTGCGCCACGCCATCGGCATGGTGACGCAAGACACCTCGCTGCTGCACCGCGCGATGCGCGACAACATCCTGTACGGACGCCCTGATGCGACTGAAGCACAGATGCTGACCGCCGCTAAACGCGCGCAGGCCGACGAATTCATCGACCAGTTGACCGACCTGCAGGGCCGGCGCGGCTACGAGGCCCACGTGGGCGAGCGCGGCGTCAAGCTGTCGGGCGGCCAGCGCCAGCGCGTGGCGATTGCTCGCGTGATGCTGAAGGACGCGCCGGTGCTGCTGCTGGACGAAGCGACCAGCGCGCTCGATTCAGAGGTTGAAGCGGCCATCCAGGAAAGCCTGCAGGAGCTGATGAAGGGCAAGACCGTGATCGCCATTGCGCACCGCTTGTCGACCATTGCCGCGCTGGACCGCCTGATCGTGCTCGACGCCGGCCGCGTGGTGGAAGAAGGCACGCACGCCCAACTGCTGGCGCGCGGCGGCATCTACGCCGGGCTGTGGGCGCGCCAGAGCGGCGGCTTTCTGGGTGAACAGGGTGAGGACGGCGGGGTGTGAGCCGTCGATGCGCTCATTGCTCAGCCATCGTTTACTATATAAAACATAGCTGCTCGCGCTTGCTATTCAGGCGCTGGTGGCCGATTTGATCTGAAATTGAGGGCAAGCCGCGAGCCCGACGCACAACAGCGCGCACGGCGCCGCACCTGCGCATTCCCTATAGTCGACCGCTCGCCCGCCACAACCGCCGCCATGGACTTGACCACCCCCGATGCCTGCATGCGCCGCGCGCTCGCGCTGGCTGAACAAGCGCGTCTCATCTGCTCGCCCAATCCGGCGGTCGGCTGCGTGCTGGTGGACGAAGCGGGCCAACTGCTCGGCGAGGGGCACACGCAAGCCGTCGGCCAGGCCCACGCCGAGGTGATGGCGCTGCGCGATGCCGCCGCGCGCGGCCATTCCACCGTCGGCGCTACCGCCTACGTCACGCTGGAGCCCTGCGCGCACCACGGCCGCACCGGCCCGTGCTGCGACGCGCTGGTGGCCGCCGGCGTGGCCAAGGTGGTCGCCTCGCTGCAAGACCCGAACCCGCGTGTGACCGGGCAAGGTTTTGCACGCTTGCGCGCGGCCGGGGTCGAGGTCGTGATCGGCCCCGGTGCCCAAGCGACGCGCGACCTCAACATCGGCTTTTTCAGCCGCATGGTGCGCGGCACGCCGTGGGTTCGGCTGAAGGCAGCGATCTCGCTGGACGGCCGCACCGCGCTGCCGAACGGCGCCAGCCAGTGGATCACCAGCGCCCCGGCGCGCGAAGACGGCCACGCCTGGCGCGCCCGCGCCGACGCGGTGCTGACCGGCATCGGCACCGTGCTGCAAGATGACCCGCTGCTCAACGCGCGCTTGCCCGGTGCCACGCGCCAGCCGATGCTGGCGATTGTCGACAGCCAGTTGCAAACGCCGCCGGGCGCCCGCTTGTGGAGCGCCGGGCCGCGCGGCGTCGTCATCTGCACCGCCGTGCAAGACCCGGCGCGCTGGCAGGCCCTGCAAGCGCTGGGCGCACAAATCGTCGCCTGCCCGAACGCGCATAGCAAGGTCGACCTGGCGGCCACGTTGAAGGATCTGGCGCAGCGCGAGGTGAACGAGGTGCACGTTGAAGCCGGCTACAAGCTCAACGGCTCTCTGATGCGCGAGGGGCTGGTGGACGAGTGGCTGATTTACCAGGCGCCCAAGCTGCTGGGCGATGGGCCGGGCGTGGCGGCACTCGGCCCCTTCACGCAGATCGATCAGGTGCCCGAACTGAGCTGGCGCGACGTCCAGCGCATCGGGCCCGATCTGCGCCTGCGCGCCGTGGCAGCGGGGCGCGACGAATTCTGAGCGCGCGGGCTTACTTCTCGGCCTTGCCGTCCGGCTTGTCCTGTTTGGCGTCCGGCTTGACGCGCTTGGCATCGGCTGCAGCCGGTGCGGCGGCCGCTTCGGGCGCGGGCTTTCTCAGCGCCGCCATCTGCAGCGACACATCGAACAGCTTCGCCTTGCTGGCGTAGTGGCGGTCCAGGCGCCATTCGTCCAGGATTTCCAGCGCCAGCTTGAAGCGTGCCAGATCCAGTTTGTACAGATCGGAGATCGGAAAATCAGCCTCGGATTCGAGTGCCAGCACCAGGCGCGAGAGGGTCTTGGCGTGGGCGTCGTCGGGCTTTCGCTCGATGTATTTACGGGCTTCTTTGATGGCACGCATGGTCGGAGATTCCTGTTTGGAAAAAGCGAAGATCAGATGACTTGGAGACAAACGATGCGGCGCGGCGCAGGCCGTATCAACGGCAGCCGCCCCTGCATCCAAAACACGTCGGCCAGTGGGCGACGCGGCGAAGAACCGCGCGGACGTAACCGAACGCTAAATCGATGCTAGCCGATGATGGCGATTGCCGCTATCGCATCATGTGACTGTCATCGATATGACATATTGCAGCCCCTGACGGCGCGCAGTCCGAAAGATCGCTGGCCTGCCCGGAGGGACTCGAACCCCCGACCTGCTGCTTAGAAGGCAGCTGCTCTATCCAGTTGAGCTACGGGCAGACAAAAAACACAAAGGCCCGCAAAACGGGCCTTTGGATTGTGTCGCAAAACACGAAAAGAAATGGTCGGAGCGGCGGGATTCGAACTCGCGACCCTCTGCTCCCAAAGCAGATGCGCTACCAGACTGCGCTACGCTCCGACGAAAGCGCGAATTCTAACCTGAGTGCGACCTCGACCCGGCCGCGCTCAACGCTTCTGGTACTGCATGGCGCCGAACAGCACTTCTTTTTCGGCGTCGGTGCGCACGGGCTGGCGCCGCTCGGCGAGCACCTTGATGCCGCGCTGCACCGCGGGGCGCGCGCCGACGCGGTCGAACCAGTCTTTCAGCGCCGGGTGGTCGGCCCAGTCGATGCCCTGGTTGTTCCACGAATTCAGCCACGGGTAGATGGCGATGTCGGCCACGCCGTACTCGCGGCCCGCGATGTAGGCGCCGGTGCGCGCCACCTGCCGGTCCATCACGCCGTATAGGCGCTTGGCCTCGTTGGTGTAGCGGTTGACGGCGTAGTCGATCTGCTCCGGCGCGTAGATGCGAAAGTGGTGCGCCTGGCCCAGCATGGGGCCGACGCCGCCCATCTGGAACATCAGCCATTGCAGCGCTTCGTATTTGCCGCGCACATCGGCGGGCAGAAAACGCCCGGTCTTGCCGGCCAGGTAGAGCAGGATGGCGCCCGATTCAAAGACCGAGATCGGTGCGCCGTCAGGCCCATCGGGGTCGACGATGGCGGGGATCTTGTTGTTGGGGCTGATGGCGAGAAAGTCGGCCTCGAACTGCTCGCCCTTGCCGATGTTGACGGCGTGCACGCGCCACGGCAAGCCGCACTCTTCCAGCATGATGTGGACTTTGTGGCCATTGGGCGTGGGCCACGAGTAGACGTCGATCATGGGTGAACTCCAGGTGGTTGCGATCGAGCGCGATTGTGCAACCGGCCCGGCGCGCGTGCAGCACCGGCCATGAAAAAAGCGCAGCGGGGCCGCCGGCCGGCTGCGCTGGATCACTACACAAAACGTAGCTTCTCGCGCTTGATGGACAAGCGCTAGAGCCACTTTTTACCTCAAATCAGCTGCCGCGCGTGATCGGCATCTCGACCGCCCTGGCGGCCGCGCTGTGCTTGGCCAGTTCCAGCTTGGCCAGCGCGTTGCGGTGCACTTCGTCGGGGCCGTCGGCAAAGCGCAGCGTGCGCTGGTGGGCGTACATGTAGGCCAGCGGAAAGTCGCCGCTGATGCCGGCGCCGCCGTGCGCCTGCATGGCCCAGTCGATGATCTGGCAGGCCATGTTGGGCGCCACGATCTTGATCATGGCGATCTCGGCCTGCGCCACCTTGTTGCCCACGGTGTCCATCATGTAGGCGGCCTTCAGCGTGAGCAGGCGCGCCTGCTCGATCATGCAGCGCGATTCGGCAATGCGCTCGCGCCACACGCCTTGCGTCGACAGCGGCTTGCCAAAGGCCACGCGCGTGTTCAGGCGCTGGCACATCAACTCCAGCGCGTATTCGGCGGCGCCGATGGAGCGCATGCAGTGGTGAATGCGGCCTGGCCCCAGGCGCCCTTGCGCAATGGCAAAGCCCTGACCCTCACCCTTGAGCAGGTTGCCCACGGGCACGCGCACATCTTTCAGCTCGACTTCCATGTGGCCGTGCGGCGCGTCGTCGTAGCCGAACACCGTCAGCGGGCGGATCACGGTGATGCCCTTCGCATCAGCCGGCACCAGGATCATCGACTGCTGCGAATGGCGCGGCGCCTCGGGGTCGGTCTTGCCCATGACGATGTAGACCTTGCAGCGCGGGTCGCCCGCGCCCGACGACCACCACTTGCGACCGTTGATGACGTATTCGTCGCCCTCGCGGCGCATCGAGCATTCGATGTTGGTGGCGTCGGACGAGGCCACGGCCGGTTCGGTCATCAAGAAGGCCGAGCGGATTTCGCCCTTCAACAGCGGCTCCAGCCATTCGTCCTTGTTGGCCTCGGAGCCGTAGCGCTCGATGGTCTCCATGTTGCCGGTGTCGGGCGCCGAGCAGTTGAAGACTTCGGGCGCCCAGGGCACGCGGCCCATGATCTCGCACAGCGTGGCGTATTCGAGGTTGGACAGGCCCTCGGGGGCGCGCTTGGACTTGGGCAGGAACAGGTTCCACAGGCCCGCCGCGCGCGCCTTGGGCTTCAGCTCTTCAACTATTTTTGTGGGCACCCACGCGTTGCCCTTGGCGCGGTTGGCGGCCACTTCTTCATGGAACACGTTCTCGTTGGGGTAGATGTGCTCGTCCATGAAGGCCAGCAGCTTGGCCTGCATGTCCTTGACCTTGGGGCTGTAGTCGAATTCCATCGTGGCTCCTTTGAAAATCCAAACAAAATGGGCCGCCAGCGCTTGTCAGGCAAGCGCTGGCAGCTATGCTTTTTGAGCGAAACGCCAAGCCAGCTCGGCCATGGGCCGAGCGCCCGCGCCGCTGGCCTTGGCCTGCGCGCTGCTGGCGGTGCCGGCCTCGACCCGCTTGGCAATGCCTTGCAGGATGGCGGCGATGCGGAACATGTTGTAGGCGAGGTAGAAGTTCCAGTCCGGCGTCAGCGCCTCGGGCGTGGTGAAGCCGGTGCGTTCGCAATAGCGGCGGATGTATTCGGCTTCGGTCGGGATGCCCAGGCTTTGAACATCGACGCCGCCAATGCCGCGAAACGCGCCGGGCGGAATGTGCCAGGCCATGCAGTGGTAGGCGAAGTCGGCCAGCGGGTGGCCCAGCGTGGACAGTTCCCAGTCAAGCACCGCCAGCACGCGCGGCTCGGTGGGGTGGAACATCAGGTTGTCGAGCCGGTAGTCGCCGTGCACGATGCTGACGCGGCCCGAATCGAGCGCACTGGCCGGCATGTGCGCGGGCAGCCATTCGATGAGCTTGTCCATTTCGGGAATCGGCTGGGTGACGCTGGCCAGGTACTGCTTGCTCCAGCGGCCGATCTGGCGCTCGAAATAGTTGCCGGGCTTGCCGTAGTTCTCCAGCCCCTGCGCCGTGACGTCCACGGTGTGTAGCGCGGCGATGACGCGGTTCATCTCGTCGTAGATGGCGGCGCGCTCGGCCTTGCTCATGCCGGGCAGCGTCTGGTCCCACAGCACGCGGCCGGGCACGAACTCCATGACGTAAAAGGCGCGGCCGATGACCGATTCGTCCTCGCACAGCGCGTACATCTTCGCCACCGGAACGTCGGTGCCGGCGAGCCCGCGCATGACGGCAAATTCGCGCTCGATCGCGTGCGCCGACGGCAGCAGCTTGGCCACCGGTCCCGGCTTGGCCCGCATGACGTAACTTTGCGTGGGCGTGACGAGCTTGTAGGTGGGATTCGACTGCCCGCCCTTGAACATTTCGACGCTCAAAGGGCCGGCAAAGCCCTCGACGTGCTGCGCCAGCCACGCCTGCAGCGCGCCGACATCGAACGCATGCGCTTCAGAAACAGGCCGTGTGCCGGTGAATTGATCGGTGTTGCTCATGTCACTGTTGAAAGTTTAGTAATTCACGACACGCCGTCGGCCCTCGCCCCTACCCTCTCCCAAATGGAGAGGGGGGTTCTTTGCCAGACGCAGGCCGTGTCATGAAATAGGCAAACATCGGTCATTTCTGCTCAATGCGCCGCAAAACAAAGGCCGCGCAGCAGGCCGATTCAAATGGCTGCGGAGCCAGCCACGCCGGAGCGCCGCGGAACGGGCTTGGGCCGGCCGCCAGCGCTGTCCCCGTGGGGGGAAGGCGCCGCAGGCGACTCAGGGAGGATGTCACTCTTCGCCGATGCGCAACAGCGCATCGCGATCGCACACCACCAGCCCCGTCGGTTCGACGCGGATCACGCCCTCGCGCTCCATCGACTTCAGCTCCTGGTTCACGCGCTGGCGCGAGGCGCCCAGCAACTGCGCCAGCTCTTCCTGCGCCAGTTGCAGGGTGATGCGCCATTCGTTGTTGGACGACAGGCTGGGCACGCCGTAGCTGCGCACCAGGTGCCCCAGCTGCTTGGCCAGGCGCGCGCGCAGCGGCAGCGTGTTGAGGTCTTCCACCTGCCCGAACAGCAGGCGAATGCGGCGCGCCTGCAGCTTGAGCAGCGCGTCGTACAACTCGGGGTGCTGCGCCAGGATCTTGTGAAAGTCGGCCCGCGCCACGCACAGGATGGTGGTCGCGCCATGCGCATACGCATCGTGCGTGCGCCGGTCGCCGTCGAAGATGGCCACGTCGCCAAACCAGATGCCCGGCTCCACATAGGTCAGCGTGATCTGCTTGCCCGTGAGCGTGGTCGAGCTGACGCGCACCGCGCCCTTGGCACACGCAATCCATTGTTCCGCCGGCTCGCCGCGGGCGGCGATCAGGTCGCCATCGGGGTAGCGTTTGACGTAGGCGCATCGAAGAATGTCGTGCCGCAGTGAAGGGGAAAGTGAGGAAAACCAGCGACCAGTGTTGATCGCCTCGCGTTCCTCCATGGTAAGAATGGGGTCGTCCATGGGCTGTCTTATGGGAGACTTAAAAAGCGCGCACTGTCTCCGGCGGGACGGCGGCACGCTGATTGTGACTTGACCGGGCGGCCGCCCGCCAGCGCGCGGCCTATTCGTAGCGCGGTGTCTGCTTGGCCAGAAAAGCGGCGATGCCGATGCCGCCGTTGGCGTGGTGCAGGTTGGTCACGAAGTGATCGCGCTCCATCGCCAGGTGCGCGTTCAGGCTGTGGGCGGGCGCCTCGCTGACCAGTTCCTTGATGCTGGTCAGCACGTTGGGCGCGCGGGCGCCCAGCTTTTCGGCCCAGTCGAGCGCGGTGCCCAAGGCCTGGCCCGCATCGCACAGGCGGTTGACCACGCCCAGCTCGTGCAGGCGCTGCGCGCCCATGCGCTCGCCGCCCATCAGCAGCTCATTGACCAACTGGCGCGGCAGCGCGTGCGCCAGGCTCCAGCTGCCGCCGCCGTCGGGCGACAGCGCGACGCTGCTGTAGGCCATGACGAACACCGCGTTGCGCGCCGCCACGATCAGGTCGCACGCCAGCGCGAGCGAAAAACCGGCCCCGGCGGCCGGCCCCTCGACCGCCGCGATGACGGGCTTGGGGAAGGTGCGGATGGCCTCGATCCAGCTGTGCAGGTTTTCGATGCTTTGCGCCTGCACCTCGGGCGGCTTTTGCCGGTTGGCCTGCAGGCGCTGCAGGTTGCCGCCGGCGCAGAAGGCCTCGCCCTCGCCCGTCAGCACGACGCAATGCACGTCGGCGTTGGATTCGGCGACGTTCAGCGCCTCGACGCCGGCCGCGTACATCTCGGGCCCGAGCGCGTTGCGGTGCTCGGGGTTGCTGATGGTCAGCACCATGGTGCGACCTTCGAAGGTGCTGCGCAGCTCGGCGGCCATGCGTTCTCGCCGCGTTTATTCGGGCGTGGAGGCGTCGCCGTCGACGCCCGGGTCGGCTTCGGCCTGGCGCGCCAGTTCTTCGTCGCTGAGCGGCGGCAGGTCTTGCAGCTCGGCCAGCTTTTGCAGCTCTTCGGCACTGCGGCCGGATTGATCGAGCACCACGCGGTCGATCTCGACCTGCAGCAGCGCGTTGGGATCGGCAATGATGCCTTGCGGCTTGCCGGCGGGCGGTGGGGCGGCGGTCATGGCGTCTCCTGTTACTCTATTTTTGATAGCTGCCTGCGCTTGTCCATCAAGCGCTGAAGGCTGATTTCATCATTGAATCCGCGTGGTCAAGCCTCTTCGTGCATCAGGCTCAGCCCGATGGCGCCGCGCCGGCGCAGCCAAGGGCTGGGACGATAGCGCGGATCGCCATACACGGTCTGCATATTGAACAGCACTTCAAGAATGTTGGCCGGCCCGAACTTGTCGCCCATGGCCAGCGGGCCCAGCGGATAACCCAGGCCCAGGGTGACGGCGGTCTCCAGATCCTTGGGGCTGCACACGCGCTGCTGGCACATGTCGGCGGCAATGTTGACTATTGTTGAAACCACACGCTGGGTGACAAAGCCGCCCGAGTCGCGGACCACGCTCACCGGCTTGCCGTCGCGCGCGAACAGCGCATGCGCCGCATCGCGCATGTCGGCGCGCGTGGCCGGATTGGTGGCCAGCACGCGGCGCTTGGTGGCCGCGTCGTCGATCAGCATGTCGATGCCGATGGTGCGCGCCGGGTCGAGCCGCTCGACCACGGCCACGGTGGTGACGTCAAAACCCAGCGGCGCCACCAACGTGAGCGCGTTCAGCGACGGTGACTGGCCGGTCTCGATCTTCGCGCCCAAATCCTTCAGCAGCTGGTACAGCTCAGCGCGGCGCGCGGCGCGGGTGCTGACCCACACGGGCGGCATTTCATCGACCTGCGGCACGGGCGGCTCAGACGCGATCTGCGCGGCGCCGCCGTCGTACTTGTAAAAGCCGTCGCCCACCTTCTTGCCCACCACGCCGCCGGCCAGGCGCTGCGCGGTGATGACGCTGGGGCGGTAGCGCGGCTCGTCGTAGTACTGGCGGTAGATCGACTCCATCACCGGGTGCGAAACGTCGAGCGCGGTCAGGTCCATCAGCTCGAACGGCCCCAGCTTGAAGCCGACCTGGTCTTTCAGAATACGGTCAATGGTGGCGAAGTCGGCCACGCCCTCACTCACGACGCGCAACGCCTCGGTGCCGTAGCCGCGGCCAGCGTGGTTGACGATGAAGCCCGGCGTGTCCTCGGCCTGCACCGGCGTGTGGCCCATCTGGCGCGCATACGTCGCCAGGCGCTGGCACACGGCGGGGTCGGTCTTCAGGCCAGCGATGCATTCGACCACCTTCATCAGGGGCACCGGGTTGAAGAAGTGAAAGCCCGCGAACTGCTGCGGCCGCTTCAGGCCCGCCGCGATGGCCGTGACCGAGAGCGACGAGGTATTGGTGGCCAGCACCGCCGTGGTCTGCACGATGCCCTCAAGTTCGGCGAACAGTCCTTTCTTGACGTCGAGCCGCTCGACGATGGCTTCGACGATCAGGTCGCACGGCGCCAGGTCGGCCAGCGTGGCGGCGGGCTGCAGGCGCTCTTTCTGCGCGGCGGCCGCGGCGGCGTCGATGCGGCCTTTCTCGACCAGCTTGTCCCATTGCGCGGCCACCGATTCGCGCGCCTTGGCCACGGCATCGGCCTGCGTGTCGAACAGCAGCACCTTGCTGCCCGCCTGCGCCGCGATCTGGGCAATGCCCCGGCCCATGGCGCCGGCACCCACGATGCCGACGGTTTTGAATTCAGGTGTCTCCATTCGGATGATTATGGTGCAGTCGGCGGGGTGCAAGGGCCCGGGCAGGAACGCCCTGCTCAGCGCTTGCAGGCGGTTGGCGGGCGTCGTGTCATCGCGCGATCGCTTTCATTTCGATAGCTGCTTGCGCTTTCTCTGCGGGCGCTGAACGCTCATTTGGCTTGAAATGGTAAAGCTGCCGGGCAGGCCGCGACGCGCCGTCGCATTCGCGGCCAAGTCCGACGCCTATAACTTCAAAATCGCTTGATCGGCAAGGAGTCTCAGACGACGCATGCGCCTTTGGCTCCGTCTTCAGCCTTGTGGGAGCGGGCTTGACCGCGATGGAGCGCCCTTGGGCCACACCGGCTCCATCGCGGCCAAGGCCGCTCCGCACAGCATCCGAGACTTCTTGCCAGCAATCAAAACGATAGCTGTAGGCGCTTTCTGGACAAGCGCTGGCCGCCCAAATCGCTCTTGAACGGTCAACGCCGAACCTGCAGCGCGCCCGGATTGACGATGTTGGTCGGCGTGCCGCGCAGGTAGTTGATAACGTTGTCGAACGCGGCGCCAAAGTACAGCTCGTAGCTGTCCTGCTCCACGTAGCCGATGTGGGGCGTGCAGATGCAGTTCTCCCGCCTCAGCAGCTCGTGGCCCTGCAGGATCGGCTCTGTCTCGAACACATCGACCGCCGCCATGCCGGGCCGGCCGC
>RRZT011261350.1_pt1 | contig 12583 bp, 8 predicted proteins | sample 2165551 | NCBI WGS metagenome assembly RRZT01 (sample SAMN10456910, study PRJNA506462) | wastewater metagenome | biome: wastewater; feature: sludge; material: wastewater sludge; isolation source: wastewater sludge with Escherichia coli K12::gfp cells carrying plasmid... | place: USA: Moscow, Idaho ... | reverse complement strand
TCGCAGCAAGCCGCCATAGCTGCCCTGCAGCAGGCCGCCCCCGATGTGGCCAATATGCGTCACACCTACAACGAACGCCGCATATACATGCTTCAGCGCCTCAAAAACATGGGCTTCATAATCGAAGCCGAGCCTCAGGGCGCCTTTTATATTTTTGCCAATGCCCGCCATTTTACATCCGACTCCTATCAGTTTGCCTTCGACGTGCTCGAAAAAGCCCATGTAGGCATTACCCCCGGTATCGACTTCGGCAGCGGCGGCGAAGGCTACGTACGGTTCTCATACGCCAACTCCCTCGAAAACATTGCCGAAGGCATGAACCGCCTTGAACAATATCTTAAAAATAAGTAACTGATTAATTGAATAACTGAGTAATTGAGTGATGCAAATCCTTTGTACTTAAAATGGCAGTTGTATGTGTGTTTACAGAAAAAGGAATGTATATTTGCACTGAATACATTCAAAAAACACTCCATGCAACTACGCAATCAACACATTCAATACGGTTTTGCCAATACCCGCTTTGGCAACTGTTTCATCGCTACAGTAGGCGATAAAGTATGTCAGCTTTCGTTTTTCGGCAACCCTGCCGACGGGATGGAGGCTTTTAGCCGGCGGTTTAAGCACAATACCCTTACCCAAAACAACCCGCATGCACAGCAACTGGCCGATGCTATTTTCGAACAGGCATACTTCCCCGAACTTTACCTCGAAGGCACAGCCTTTCAGCAAAAAGTATGGAAAGCGCTCCTGAATATCCCCGCCGGCACATGCAGCACATATGCCCGCATAGCCATGGAAACCGGTCATCCCAAAGCTGTACGCGCAGTAGGTACCGCCGTGGGAGCCAATCCCATTGCCTACCTTATACCCTGCCACCGCGTGATACGTACCGACGGTGGTTTAGGCGGTTACCGCTGGGGACTGGATATAAAAAAGAAAATACTGGCGTTTGAAAGCAAGTAGATACCACTGGCCAATGGAAGAATGTGCCAATTTGCCAATGTGTTAATGTACTAATGAAAGAATAAGAAAATGTGCCAATGTAGCACTATAAACTTTTCAACTTTCAAACCTTTCAACTTTTCAACTTTTCAACTTTCAAACTTTATAACTTTCAACCACCATGCTCCGTATAGGCCTTCTTTCAGACACTCACGGTATGCTCGACGAGCGTATTTTCGAACATTTTGCTCACTGCGACGAAGTGTGGCATGCCGGCGATATCGGCTCACAGGAAGTAATTAATAAACTACAGGAATTTAAACCTCTACGCGCCGTTTGGGGAAATATTGACAGTCACGATATACGGCGCGAATGGCCGCAGCACAACCGCTTTATGTGCGAAGGCGTGAAAGTATGGCTTACACACATTGGCGGCTATCCCGGTAAATACGATCCGTTGGTACGGCCGGCCATTTATCTGTATCCACCCAAGCTATTTGTGTGCGGACATTCGCACATCCTGAAAGTACAGTACGATAAAACCCTCAACCTGCTGCACATCAATCCCGGCGCAGCCGGCAAGTATGGTTTCCACAAGGTACAAACACTTATACGTTTCGAAATCGACGGCGAAAAAATTCAAAACCTCGAAGTAATTGAGCTGGGAGTAAAATCGCCGGCTAAATCAATGCGATAACTTCCTTTTGCGCTTTTTCCACCAGATAATAATGCCACTTACAGGCAATGTGGCTATAAACAGGCTCATCGCGAAGGCAATAATCTTACCCGGCAATCCTCCTATAGCGCCGGTGTGTATATCATAATTCATTCTGATAAGTTTATCAGCCTTATCGGCATTCTGTAGTTTGCCGTAAATGCCATCCACCTCAATTTCGGCCAAACTATACTGGTCGAAATAACGGTAATCTGTTTTCCAGTACCTGCCATCGGCAGCCGTAACATGTACAGCAACCGCAGCACTATCGTTTTGGGGCGGATCAATTTCGATAAATGCAGCGTCGGGGTATTCCTTTTGTATGCGGAGCCAAACAGCATCGGCCGGTTCGGGTGCTGCCCCATCGGCCAATGCCGGCCTTTTAGCAGAGAGAACTGCTGAATATTCGAGCGATTTTTTACCACCTATCAGCGTATAATAACCCTGTGCAAACCACTGAAAACCCCACACCAACCCGGTCAACGCAAATATTAATCCGAACAGTGTGGCATAAACACCGCCAATCACATGCAAATCGTAATTGATACGCGGAAACTTTGTATTTTTATCCCAACGGAACCAAATACGCTGCTTCATGTTTTTCAGCCTTTTGGGTACCCATATAACTATACCCGTAATAAGCACAAACACAAAAATCAGGGTAGACCACGCCACCAAAGGCTGCCCTATGTGCGGTGGCAACCAAAGGTAGAAATGACCGTTCATTACAAAGCGAAAGAAATCCCGGTTCATATCCTTCACTTTCAGCACCTCAGCAGTGTACGGATTCAGATACACAATATTATAATGAGGCGGATTGTAACCGTAAAAAACAGCTTCGGCAGCCCTCCCCGGCTTGTTGTACTTTATGCCATGAAAATCTTTATCAGGCAAAATTCTGCGCGCTTCCTTCACGAGTACCGAGGGCACAAGGTAGTTTTGCGATTGTATCTGAACATGTTTATAGGCCGATAAATTACCAATTTCCTCCTGAAAAGCATACAAGGCACCCGTGAGCGCAATAATAAAAACCAAAAGCCCGGACAAAAGTCCGAGCCAAAGGTGTAGTTGATGAAATATCTTTTTCATTGCAATAGTCCCCCATCAGAGGTTTAAAATTTATAGCTGATAGTTAATCGCGAATTGATTTTGGGCTCGGCCTGCCAGTAGTAATAACCGCCCCAGTTGTAATAAGCGCCTGAATACAGGTAATTGCTCGTAATATTGTTTACATTCAGTGCTACTGTAAATTTATTCAACTGATACGATACAGCCCCGTCCAGACGGAAATAATCGGGTAATTCCTGACTTGTTCCATCAAACACATACCACGAAGTACGGCCACCCTGGTACTGCGCCCCCACCGACACACCCAGGCCTTTCAGCGCTTTGTCTTTGAAACGATAAGTGAACCACGCATTTGCTATATTTTTACTGATACCGGGAGTGGTGATATTTTCTTTAGCCGGATCTGTATCTTTGGTAACCACACCGTCGGTATAAGCATAATTGGCCGTTACATCCAGTTCGTCGGTTATTTGCCCTCGTATATCAAACTCTATACCTTTGGTTACTGTTTGTCCCAATTGTATTGAGAAGTTAATATTGTCCGGGTCAGTAGTCAGCACATTGTTTTTTGTTATTTGGTACAACGATAAACCCGTTACCCAATTTCCGCCAAACCATTCCCGCTTAACACCCAATTCCACATTGTCGCCGGTAATTGGTTGAAAACTATTTCCATTTGCATCGGCTCCGGCCTGCGGAATAAAGGCCTGATCGTACACAGCATAAGTAGAGGTGTTTTTATCAATGGAGTAACTAAGGCCTACACGCGGTGTAAATTTGGTTGCCTCCACAAAATTTGCAGCATAAGGGTCTAAATCAGAAGCAGTAGTGAGACGTCCGGCCAGTGTCAGGCGTAATTTATCGTTAAACATGCCAATTTCATCCTGCGCATAATAACCCACATACGATTGACGGTAATGTACTCCTCGTTCGCGTATATCTTTCGAACGGTCGAACACAGGATAATCCGATGCCGAAATGGTACCATAAACCGGGTTATAAATATTCAATGGTGTAAGCGCACCTCCCTGCGACCAGTCGTGATAAAAGGATTTATCGCCCATATCAATACCCGCCAAAATGCGGTGACGCAGTCCGCCGGTTTGTACATCGCCGTTTACAAAAAACTGCCCCACTTTGCTTTCGCCTTCGTAATCCCACAGCGTTGTACCACGGTACAAAGTGTCTTTATTGGCCGACATGCCGCTGGGCCACAAAGTCTGTCCGGTTTGTTGCGAGTGGATATACGCTATCTGACCCGTAAATTTCCAGTTGTCGTTAAAGTTATGCACCATAGTAACAAATGCTGAATTTTCCTTCAGAATGCTGGGTTTCATATTGTCTTCGGCAGTAGTAAACTCAACCGGCAAATCGCCGTAACCTTTTGCCGAAAATGAGTAATTTGAACCTATAATGGACATGCTGTTTTTTTGATAGGTGTATTCAGCTGTCAGCGAAGTTTTATCGCTAAGCTGGTATTTAATAACCGGCGCTACCGAAATGCGGTTACTAAACTCATACGGCCGGTGCGAACCTTTCGATTGTCCAAGCACATTCAGCCTGTAAAGTAATTTTCCCGCTTTATCCAGTCGCCCGTCCAAATCGAGTGTTGCCCGGTATGTATCAAAGCTCCCCACGGTCATACCCACTTCGCCCCTGGTAATGCCTGTTGGTTTTTTAGTCACCACATTGTAAAAGCCACTAGGTTCGCCATTGGCCAGCATAAATCCCGCAGGGCCTTTTACAAATTCAATACGTTCCACCATACTCATGTCTTCGGGTTGCGGGCTCCACACCATGGTTACATTCATACCATTGCGGAAGGCAGCAATTTGCGAACCACGCATGTATATCAGCGCGTAGTTATCCCAGTGTTCCATGCGGGTGGCGCCACTCACATTGCGTGTTACACCTTCCAGCATATCAAAAATCTGTTGGTCTTTCAGTATTTGCTGAGTTACAATCTGTACGTTCTGAGGTATTTCCAGTAAAGGCGTTTTCAAACGAAGCGAAACCGATGGATAATCGGCCACATATTTTGCGGGATTAGCCGTTACCACCACCTCAGCAAGTTCTTTTTTGCTTTCCGTCAGATTAAAATCCACTATCACCGTATTGTCCGGTGCTACTTCAATTTGTTTCGATTGCGATTTCAGCCCCACAAAAGAGGCCACAAGAGTATAATTGCCCGGTTTCACGCCTTCAATTATATAGTTTCCATTCATATCAACGGTGGCACCCAACTGAGTTCCTGCAAGAATTATATTTACAAATTCAGCAGCTTTACCGTCAATGGTTTTTGCACTTCCTTTTATAGTCCCTGATTGCGCAAATGCAATTTGAAAAAAGGCAATAAAAAGTATAAGAATAGTAGTTTTACGCATATTAAAATTAATTATGTTTTATTCAACGCAAAATTACGCCTATACTACGGCCTTCGAAATCGCAATTTATAGGTATATCACGCCCGTCAATCGCAATATATAGGTATTGTTCTGAACTAATTTTGTATTTTAGTTGTTCAAAAAATAACAGAAACTAACAACACATACACAATGCAATCACTTTTCGACGGCGTAAAAGAGTTTAACTCCAACGATTTTTTGGAACATCAGGATTTGTTCGAAAAAATAGGGCGCAGCCAAAATCCGCACACATTGTTTATAGGCTGCTCCGATTCCCGCGTAGTGCCCAATCTAATCACCAACACCCTGCCCGGCGAGCTTTTTGTTATTCGCAATATAGCCAATATAGTGCCGCCCTACCGCGAGTCCGAAGAGTTTCTGGCCACCACATCGGCCATTGAGTATGCCGTAAACATACTCAACATCAAAACCATACTCATTTGCGGGCACTCCAACTGTGGAGGCTGCAACGCCCTTTTTATGGACAAAACCACCGCTGCCCGCATACCACACACCTCCCGTTGGCTCCAGTTAGCACGCAGCGTACGCCAGAAAATGGACCACCTCCGCATCGACAATCCCGCCATACGCGAATGGATGACCGAGCAACTCAACATTGTGGAGCAAATGAACCACCTCCTGAGCTATCCCTACATCCGCGACAAATACCAATCCGGCGAAATCGACATCCTCGGGTGGTATTACATCATCGAAACCGGCGAAGTATTCAATTACGACAAAGAACAGCAAAAATTCATCAAAATCGAATAACTTTGTTCTTTGTTCTTTACTCAGAACTCAACACTCAACACTCAATACTACAAAAAACCGGGCATAAAAATCTACACATTTTTTTGTATTTTTGTAGCCGATGAAAAAAGATATTACCAAAACACTACCCGCCGAATGGGCTGAACAGCAATTTGTTCAACTCACATGGCCACACGAAAACACTGATTGGGCCGAAATGCTCGATGAGGTGACCGAATGTTTCGTACACATTGCCAAAGCAATTATTCGTTTTCAGGAACTACTAATTGTATGTGTGGATAGCGACGAGGTAGAAACACATTTCAGCGAAGACGAATTAGCACGCATCACCTTTGCCGAAATGGCCACAAACGATACCTGGGCGCGCGACCACGGCGGTATTACCGTTATCGAAAACGGAAAACCCGTTATATACGACTTTACCTTCAATGGTTGGGGAATGAAATTTGCCGCCAATCACGACAATTTAATTACCCGCAAACTCTATTCGGCAGGCATTTTTGGTCAGGCCGGTCACCGCAACTGCTTTAAATTTGTTCTCGAAGGGGGTAGCATCGAGTCCGACGGCGAAGGCACCGTACTTACCACAGCCGAATGCTTACTGTCCGACAACCGCAACAACCTGTCCGAAGACGACATCGAAAGCAAGCTAAAAAGCTTTTTCGGACTCAAACGCGTACTGTGGCTGAATCATGGCTACCTCGCCGGCGACGACACCGATAGCCATATCGACACATTGGCACGGCTGTGTCCGAACAATACCATCGCCTACGTAAAATGCGACGACGAAACCGACGAGCATTACGATGAATTGCGTAAAATGGAAAACGAACTAAAATCCTTCAAAACACTGACCGATAATCAGCCTTATAATCTCATTCCGCTACCCATGGCCGATGAAGTATATTTTGAAGGCGACCGATTACCAGCCACCTATGCCAATTTTCTCATTATCAACGGAGCCGTGTTATTGCCTACCTATAATTCGCCCAAAGATGCAATAGCCACTGAGCAATTACAAAAAGCATTTCCCGACAGAGAAATCATTGGTATCGACTGTAGCGCTCTTATAAAACAACACGGTTCGTTGCACTGCGTTACCATGCAATATCCCAAAGTGTTACAATGAGAGAATAAAAAATATTACTTTACAACTTTGTAACTTTACAACTTCATAACTTTTCAACTTTATAACTATAAACATGAAAGTTGCTTTAATCCAACAATCCAATACAGCCGACCGCTCAGCCAATGTAGCGAAGCTGGAAAAAAACATACGCACCTGTGCCACACAAGGCGCTGAACTCATTGTTTTGCAGGAATTACACAACGGTCTGTATTTCTGCCAAACCGAAGATACTACGGTTTTCGAACAGGCTGAACCCATACCGGGCCCATCCACCGACAGCTTTGGCATGCTGGCCAAAGAGCTGGGCATTGTTCTCGTACTTTCATTGTTCGAAAAACGGGCTGCTGGCCTGTATCACAACACCGCCGTGGTAATCGAAAAAGACGGAACCATTGCCGGGAAATACCGCAAAATGCACATCCCCGATGATCCTGCTTATTACGAAAAATTCTATTTCACTCCCGGCGATTTGGGCTTCGCACCTATCCAAACATCGGTAGGCAAGCTCGGCGTGTTGGTTTGCTGGGACCAATGGTACCCCGAAGCTGCCCGACTAATGGCCATGGCCGGAGCCGAACTCCTCATCTACCCCACAGCCATTGGCTGGGAAAACACCGATACCCACGAAGAAAAACAACGCCAAACCGAAGCCTGGGTAACCGTACAACGCGGACATGCAGTAGCCAACGGATTACACGTACTGTCGTGCAACCGCGTAGGCTACGAGCCCGACCCATCGGGCGTAACAAACGGCATTCAGTTTTGGGGCAACAGCTTTATTGCCGGCCCTCAGGGCGAATTCCTTGCTAAAGCATCCAACGAAGCAGAGGAAAACATCCTGCTCGACATAGACCTGAAACGCTCAGAAAACGTACGCCGCTGGTGGCCCTTTTTCCGCGACCGACGCATCGATGCTTTCGGCGACCTTACAAAAAGATGGAGGGATTAATTCAATAAAAACATTCGCTATGTTGACTGTACAGGTATAATTATACAGTCCGACATCCTTTTTTTGGTTTAAATAGGTGGAAAATCAGGTTTGACTGTAATTTTAACACTTACTACGGTATCATATTCGCGATTTTGAACTTACATTTGCAAACTGATTCTCAGCTTATTGAGTCATTTATGTACTTTCAAAAAATCACACCCTATGCGATACTTTTTACAGCTATCCCTTTTTTTGTGCCTGCTAACAGGTCCTTTGCATGCAACAGTTATTCAGCTAACAGCACCCAACGATTTAAGCTCCGTTGTAAACACCCTGAACGATGGCGATATCATTGAACTCATATCCACCAGCTATGAGTACAACTGGAAACAACAAATAAACATTGCGGTCGACAAAAACATAACCATTCGTGCCAAAAGCGGCCTGGCAAGTCGCCCGGTTGTTCGGTTTAGCAATACGGCCGCCAGTGTATTTATTCGCCTGAACAGTACACTCGCTACCCCATCAGTAAAAAAATGGAAATTCGAAGGCATTTGTTTCGATGGCTATAATTCAGGTTCGAATGTATATGCCACAGGGTTTTTCGTTTCAAATGTAGCTTCTCAGGCTTATGGCATTAACTTCGAAGCCGACAATTGCCTTTTTCGGAACTTTTCCGACATCACATTTATTTATCAGGGCAACAATGCACCGTCATCACCCACATTGGCGCAAGGTGGCAATGTGGTTTTACAAAATTGCGAATTTCGCTCTCAGGGACGCAGAGTGCTGAATTCATCCTCCTCGTTAAGCTATTCGCCCGACTCGGTATGTATCCGCAACTGTTTGTTCGAAGGTCCGGTAACCGAAAGTTTTATTTTGCTTACACGGGCAAACTTTAAACATTACGACATTAATCATTGCAGCTTTATCAATTCCGCATCGCGCGAACTGAATCTGGCACAAACCACCCAGACATCCTACATTCGGAATTGCTTATTCCTAAACAATACAAATACAAACAGCAACACATATTCGGTAACTCTTGGTGCCGACTGTGGCATTTATTACACAGGTAGCGGTACGCGTAGCACTATATATCCGCGCAGCACATCGGCGCGCACCACAAACCCCGCACCCGATGCTCAGGGGATAGCCACCGCAAGTACCTATTTAACAGGCAGCACAGATGGACTTCCCGTAGGTTTTTACGGTAATCAGATCACTCTCAGCGAAAGAGAATTAAACGAGTTAAATTATCCGTACGGAGCAGGACCCTCTGCTTCAAAAACACTGATAGTTAGCGGTGTGCGGTTAACCAACCCCATAAACGTACAGGCTCCGGCCGGTTTCGAAATTTCAACAACTGCTTCAACCGCCTATTCATCATCGCTCACACTTAATCCGTCATCCAAAACGGTATCACCAACTACCATTTACGTCAGGCTGGCAGCAGGGAAAAGTGCCGGAACCTATTCCGGAAATATCCGCTTTACATCAACCGGTAGCGCTTCAAAAACAGCCGCTTTGTCGGGCACTGTAGCTGAAGGAGCCGGCGTGTTTCCTTCTGTAACTTCGCTTTCAGGTTTCAGTTATACATTTGGTAGTGGCCCTTCGGCACAACAACAATTTGTATTAAACGCCAGCTCACTCACCGCCAATGCGATTGTTACAGCACCTACCGGATACGAGCTTTCTCTTACTTCGGGTGTTTCATTTGCTGGCTCAGCAACCTTGAATATTGCAGCAATAGCCGGTAAAATTACAAATCTGAATATTTATGTGCGTCTGAAATCGCTGTTATCCGCCGGAACATACAATGGAAATATAAACATAACATCTACCGGTGCTGGCTCTAAAACAATAGCGCTGAGTGGAACCGTAAATGCAGCCCCGGTGATTATCAACACAAATAAAACATCGCTTAGCAATTTTAGTTACAACTACGGTATCGGACCATCAGCTATACAAAACCTTACTGTAAATGGCACAGGCATTACCGACAATATAACGCTTACAGCACCTGCCAGCTACGAAATTTCGACAACAGGCGGCACTGCTTTCAGTGCTAAAAGCAGCATATTATTATCTCCGGTAGCAGGCAATGTGGCCACCACCACTATTTATGTTCGGTTAAAAAAGGACCTTGCAATTGGTATTTACAATGAATCATTGAGTGTATCAGCCACAGGTGGTACATCCAAACAAATAAACCTGAGTGGATTCGTTTCCGAAGCTACCGGAATAACATCCTCTGTTAGTTCGCTTACCGGATTTAACTACGATGTACAAAACGGACCATCGGCCGAAAAAGCATTTATTATTACAGGAAACAATCTGACTTCATACGTTATCGTTACAGCTCCGGCCAATTATGAGGTTTCTACCGGTAGCGGAGCATCATTCTCGGGCGCCGGACAAATGTTACTCGACCCGAATGCCATTAACGGACAGCAGTTAACCATCTATTGCCGGCTTATGTCGGGACTTTCGGTAGGTGCATATAGCGGTTCGCTTACAATCAGTTCAAGCGGTGTAAGTTCAAAAACAATCAGTTTAAGCGGCAATGTGTACAACCCCATAACTATAAAAACCGACCCGGCCAGCTATGCACCAAGAATGGAAGGCAAGCTAACACTTACCAGCAAATGGTTGTTCTCTAAAAATCTGGCGAATTACAGTGCCGGAAACGAATTGGTAGCAGCATCGGGCATTGCCCGCGACGTAACCACCCTCAATGCTAAACTGCTTTTTACCGACAGAGCCAACAAACAAATTGTGGTTATCAATGGTACTACCGGACTGAAAGAGACACCCATTCCGCTCAACAGTTCATTGTTTACATACACAGGCCGAAACAAGGCGAACACCGCCGATAGTACATACCTGGCAGGTAGTTACCAGTTTTACGGAATAAAAACAGACAATGCCGGTAATTTACTTATCAGCAATCTGATTTCGACAGGCACCGACAGGTTTCAGATATACAAAATTGATACCTCAACAGGTAATGGAACTTTGGTTATTGACCAACCAAACCTTTCAACACTTTTCCCTGCAGTTACTTCCATCCGACTCGACTTTTTCTCGGTATGGGGCGATGTAAATAACAATGCAGTAATACTCGCCGCCAATAGTGGTGCACCAGCCATGGTTGTTTTCAAATGGACCATTACAAACGGAACTGCATCGGCACCAGTTGCTATTCCGCTCGATAATATTACAACAGGAACATCACTTACCGGGCTCGAAAACCTGGGAGGATATGCCAGAACTTATCAGACTTCCGATACCCGTTTTTACGTAGACGGAGGTTCAATTTATCCAACTCTGGTAAATAATTCGGGGCAGGCAGTAAGTGGCTTTTACAAACAACCTACAGCATTAATTGACTCCATTACAATAAGCGGGCAGAAATGGGCAATGAATACAGGCAACAATGGAGTAGCGGAGTTTTCACTGGGCGATAATCATTTTCTGATAACTTCGGCAACGAATGCGGCTGGTAGTCCGGCTTCCACATTCAGACTATTTAAATTTAAGGACAACAATAAAGCTTTTGAACAACTGGAATGCTTATGGACATTCCCACAAGCAGGTTTTGGCGCCACCTCCAACTCGTATCGTACTGCCGTACCTATGATAGAAACAAATGGAAACACCGCATATATATATCTGTACTGTGGCGAAAACGGAGTAGGAAAATACGAAATGGTATACGACCCGAACTATACAGATGTTCAAAATCACTTTGTTCAGTCGCCTGCATTCCGGATGGAAAAAAACGAAATTGTTTTTGAAAAACAAGTAGATAAAATTGATGTATTTACATTAACCGGTTTAAATATCGTTACTAAAAATGCAGTTTCACGCATAACAAAACCATCAAATCCGGGCATTTACATCCTGCAATTCACTTCCGAATGCAAACTGACAAAGGCTAAAATTTTAGTGGATTAAAAAAAAGACAGGTGTATTTAGTAATTCAATACACCTGTCTTTTTATAACTCAGTTAAACTCTTAAATACTGTTTATAGCATTTAAATCATCGAAAGCAATTTGTAAGCGGGCAATAACCGATTCTTCAGCTTTACGCAGCCATACACGTGGGTCGTAATATTTTTTGTTCGGTTTTTCATCCCCTTCAGGATTTCCAATTTGCCCCTGTAGGTAATCGCGATTATTCGCTTCGAACTGACGCACACCATCCCAGTAAGCCCATTGCGTATCGGTATCAATATTCATTTTAACCACACCATAACTTATTGCTTCGCGAATTTCTTCGTGGGTAGAGCCTGAGCCTCCATGAAACACAAAACTTACAGGTAATTCTTCTGTTAAATTATCTTGTTTGCGTATATAGTCTTGCGAGTTTTTAAGAATAACAGGCTGCAGTTTTACATTCCCCGGTTTATAAACACCGTGTACATTGCCAAATGACGCAGCAATTGTAAAGTTTGGAGAAATAGAACTGAGCTCCTTGTATGCTAAATAAACATCTTCGGGTTGCGTGTACAGCAAACTATTATCCACTCCACTATTATCTACTCCATCTTCTTCGCCCCCTGTAATACCTAACTCAATTTCGAGCGTCATACCAATTTTGCTCATTCGGGTA
>RRZT012634899.1_pt1 | contig 12584 bp, 10 predicted proteins | sample 2165551 | NCBI WGS metagenome assembly RRZT01 (sample SAMN10456910, study PRJNA506462) | wastewater metagenome | biome: wastewater; feature: sludge; material: wastewater sludge; isolation source: wastewater sludge with Escherichia coli K12::gfp cells carrying plasmid... | place: USA: Moscow, Idaho... | reverse complement strand
AATTCATACTTTTCGTTGAAACATGTGCCAACTGCCTAACGGCAGCTTAAATTTACTTTTTCATTTTCACCTGTTAAGTGATGAAAAAAGAACCCCATTCTGATATGGTAAAGGTGTCTAAACCAACCATAAGAAAGGAGTTCTCTTCATGATTAGCTTACACAAAAACCAGGTAAAATTCAATTCAAACATCATCATTTCGCATACAGGTGGTCGCTTATCGAGTGATTCGGGTTTAGTCTTAGTTAAAGAAGTAATGGATACCTTCAAGTTTTCTGATTTGGCAAAATCACTTCTGGTCATTAAAGATAACCGTGCTTACTACACGCATGATAATTTAGCGATATTAGAACAGCTCATTATGCAACTGATTGCTGGTTATTCGGCAGACTCGTCAGGTAATCTGTTACGACAGGATCCAGTCTTTCAAATGGTGTTAGGCAGAAAACAATTAGCCTCACAATCGTCAATTTCACGGTTTCTGGATCGTTTCACCACGGAAAATGTGGGTCAATTACAATCATTAAATCAGTCACTCATTGATAAAGCGCGTTTGATTCGCAATGACACCGAGTTAATCATTGATCTCGATTCCACTCATTCAGATACCTTTGGCCATCAAGAACAAACAGATTATAATGCACATTATCAAACCTACGGCTACCACCCATTAGTTGCCTTTGACGGACTGACTGGAGATTTCTTAAAAGCTGAACTGCGTTCAGGTAATCAGTACACATCTAAAGGGGTGAAAGCCTTTATCGACCCATTGTTACACCACTACAATGAATCGATACCGAATACTGACATATTGGTTCGTGGGGACAGCGGCTTCGCAACACCAGAGGTGTATGAGTCTTGTGAAGAAAATGAAAGTCAGTATGTGATCCGATTAAAGAACAATCGGAGGTTAAGTCAATTAGCCGAGCAATCCGTTCTTTACGGGGATAACCAAAAATGGGAAGATCGGGAAGTTCAGTATTTTTCAATGCCTTATCAAGCACAATCATGGTCGAAACCCCGTCGTGTCTGTATTCGATCAATCCGTGAAGCAGGAGAACTCCTCTTTCAACACGCATTCATTGTGACTAATCTATCCGATAATGTCTCACCTGAAGTCATATTCTCTCTTTACGGCAAGCGAGGGACAATGGAGAATTTCATCAAAGAAGCGAAAGGTGGCTTTTATTTCGATAAAACAGATAGTCCACGCTTCTTGAATACGGCATTAGGAATCGTCCACCAGTGCGGAACTTTCGTCCACTGAATGCGGGCAAAAAGTCCATCAAGTGCGAAAATAATCGTCCAAATTGATAACCTTCTGTATACTTAATTTATGTATGAGTTTTCATACAAATAAGTTACAGTAGGTTATTTGTATGATCAATTATCATAAAATTCTTGAAATGCATCTACAAGGGATTTCTCAACGGACAATCTCTTCCAGTACGGGACATTCAAGAGACAAAATTAGAGAGGTGGTGAATCAAGCAAAAGCCAAAGGCTTAGAAGAACTTACTGAAAAAATGACCAATTCTTGGTTGGAAGATTATCTATTCCCTGAGAAAAGTGCTAATCAACGTGGGTATTACGACCCCGACTGGGATTATATCCATAAAGAACTGCTCAAAAAGAATGTCACGCTCAAACTCTTACATAAAGAGTACGAACAAGAGGCAAAGATTCAAAACAAGATGCCTTACGCTTATCGGACGTTTTGTGAAAAATATGGGCACTACGGCAAGAAGTACAAATTAACCATGCCTATTCATCGCAAACCCGGTGAAATCTTAGAAGTGGATTGGGCAGGCAGTACGTTATCCGTTAAAAACAGTGAAAATGGTGAAGACATCAAAGTCTACATTTTCGTAGCCACTTGGCCATTCAGTCAATACAGCTATGTTGAAGGGTTTTACGATATGAAAACCGATAACTGGTTGACGGCTCATATTCATGCCTTAGAATTTTTTCAAGGAATACCTGAAACGGTCGTTTCGGATAACTTGAGAACAGGGGTAACAAAAACGGATTACTCAGAACCACCTTTGAATGAAGGGTACCGCCAATTAAGCGACTATTACCGTTTTACCATCGTTCCTGCGCGTGTGAGAGCTCCAAAAGACAAATCCTCGGTTGAAGGAAACGCCGGTTTTATTAGCCGCCAAGTCAGCGCCGCCTTGCGTAATGAAACCTTCTTTAGTTTAAAAGAATTGAATCAAGCCATTTCTGAGAAGACGCAAGAATTGAATCAAGACTCTTTCCAAAAAAGACCTGGTTCCAGATATATAGTCTTTCAGGAAGAAGAACTTCCGTTCTTAGGCTCCCTTCGTCACCCGCGCTTTACACAGTCTCAATGGCGGATATCTAAAGTCCAATTAGATTATCATATTCAAGTGGAGCGTATGTTTTATTCCGTTCCCTATGAATATGTCCATGACGAAGTAGAAGTAAGAATAACTGACCACCTAATAGAAGTGTACTTCAACGAGCACCGAATTGCATCTCATAAACGACTTCGGGGCGACATTGGGCAATACTCTTCAAATATCGATCATATGCCGGATAATCACCGCCGTTATTTAACACATACCCCTAAAGAAAATTTACTATGGTCAGAAGATATTGGGCCAAATACTTATGCGTATGTCGACTATATTCTTTCCAATAATGTCGAGAAAAAAGCCCTGAAATTACTCGCTACATTGAGAAATACAGCCTCTAAATACACGTCCGAAGAATTAGAAGCTGGCTGTCATACATTGATGTCTGTCGCAAAGGAACCCAGCAACTCATTACTCAAATCCATTCTCAGTCGTGCAAAGAAACGAAAGAAAACTTTGGATAATCATTCAAAAAAATCAATTATAGAGGAGCAAACGGACAACAAGTATGGTTTTGTCCGTGGTGCAGCCTACTTCGGAGGTAAAAAATAATGAGAAATGAACAAACACTTGAAAAATTAAAGGCTATGCATTTGAGCGGAATGGCTGACCTATATGAGCAACAAACAATGGACGAAACCACCCAATCCTTAGGATTTGAGGAACGATTTGAGCTGTTAGTAGACGCTGAATCTGCCCGCCGTAAATCAAATTAATTAGAACGTTTAATTCATCAGGCAACATTTAGTGATCCAAATGCGTCTATCGAAGGAATTGAATACTATCCCGATCGACATCTGGATAAAAACCTTATTTCTAAACTCGCACAAGGAGGATACATTGATAACCACCAGAATATTATCTTGATGGGTGCTTCTGGAAACGGGAAAACCTGGATAGCTAATGCCTTCGGTATTCAAGCCTGTCGTCAATTCAGAAAAGTGAAGTATATCCGTCTTCCAGAATTAATTGACGAGCTAGCTTTAGCGAAATATGAGGCTGATGGTTCTTATCATAAACTGATTAAAAAGTACACGAAAATTGAACTGCTTATCATTGATGAATGGTTATTAATGGAGTTGTCGTTGGAGGATAGTGTTCACATTTTTGAAATCATTGAAGCGCGATTAAAACAAACTTCCACCATCTTCTGTTCTCAATTTTCACCGGAAGGTTGGCATGAAAAAATTAAGCACACTCAATTAGCTGATGCGATTCTGGATCGGATCAAGCATAATTCTCACCAAATCATAGTCGACGGCGAAGTGTCTATGCGAGAGCGTCACGGTTTGGAGGGCATGAAATGATTCCGATTGAAGTTGAAACTCGTATCGCTCTTTTTAATTTTCGACGATACCTTCCAGAAGACGTCGACTTAAATCTATCCTCGTTACTACTACCCTATTACTTAGACGATGAAGAGCAGCCTTCGGCTGACGAAATGGTTAATTTAGCCACTAAGTTCCTTGAACAAGCTATGAAGGAATACGAATAATCTATTAATTTATTTTAAGATGAAAAACAGAGCTCATATTGGGCTCTGTTTTGATTAATTTCTTATTCTCTTCAATCAATTAGCGGAATGGACGACAACTTTCGCATTCAGTGGACGACTATTCCGCATTTACTGGACGAAACTAGTCGCCGTACTCACTTATTTTTTATTATACCACCGATACTATTCGTCAGAATATCCTCAGATTCATTGAGCTCGATAATAATCGGTGTCGTATTCATAGTTCCCTAGGACATAATAATTCCGTTGAGTTGGAGCGGTATCATGCATCATCAAGCCAGTGTGTCCATGATATTTTCCTTTTTGCAACTCAAAATAGTATGTGCTGTGGATCTAGTTTCTTTTTACTTCGGTGAACGGTTAATTTTGTTTGCCAGCATGTAATAACGTGTCCCCTTATACGACCTCGATCACTACTGACACCAGCACCCGGTTTTTGATCTCTTTATAAAGACTTTTGTCCTTAGTATCAATGAACGTGATAAATCGCTCAAAGTGCTGGAATCTAAGGATTTCTAGGTATCGTCCCGACGTATCGAAACCACGCACTCTATGTGTGTTGTAGCTTAGCTATCGATGCAAAATAATATGTGAAGTGGGAAGTTTAAAGGTTTCATCTATTTTTTCTTGAGTCTCCCCAGAAGAAGAGTGCCACAGTTCCTGGACCGGTATGTGAACCTATTGTAGTTCCAACATTATTTATTTCAACCTTGTTCTTCAAGTTGGGAAATGATTCCTCGATTAATCTCGCGACTTCTTGAGCTTCAGTATTAAAAGCAGAATGAGATATATAACATTTATCAGAATATTCAAGATCTTTAATAGCATGATTTTTCATTTTATCTACAATTAAACTAATTACACGTCTCTTACCTCTTACTTTTTGTTGAGGAGTTAATTTTCCATTTTCATCCATATTTAACAATGGACAGATTTTAAATGTTGTTCCAACAAATCCAGATGTCTTTGAGATTCTTCCTCCTTTAACATAAAAAGATAAATCAGTCGAAAAAAACCAATGATGTAGATTCAGTTTGTTATTTTCTACCCAGTCATACAACTGTTCAAGTGTGTATCCGTCGTCCCTTAGATCTGCCAGTTTATCCATCAATAAACCATAACCAGACGATGCCGCAAGAGAGTCAACGATGTATATTTTTCGATCCGGATATTCCGCTTCCAATAGTTGCTTTGCTGCACACGCTGAATTATATACTCCAGATAATCCTGAAGACAGTGATACGTGTAAAATATCCTTCCCTTCTTTCAGAAACGAAGAAAAGTAATCTACAAACTCTCCTACATTTACTTGTGATGTTTTCGTCTCAGCCCCATTACTCATTGCTTTATAAAAATCGTCATATGAAATCGACTTACCAAGATCATCTTTATATTCTTTTCCATCTACCATAAAATGAAAACAAACATAATTTATACCACGACTGTTGAAGTGCTTTTCTGTTAAGTCTGCAGTCGAACAAGAACTTAAAATAAATTCTGACATCATCTTACCTCTTTTCTCTTCTCACATTAGCCTTTAATGAAATAATTGAATCCATTTGCAGAAAGTTCAGAAAGCTTAACTGAAATCTCATCAATAGACACGTTCTGATTGTTTCTAAACCAAGTTTGATATACAGCTATAATCCCAGCTATTGTATAGTCAATGATCATATCTTTATCAATCTCGTCCAAATCAGCAAACATGGTTTTATTCCTCTTGATTATTTCCTTAAGTTTTTTCCTGAATTAATGTCTCACCTGAAGTCATATTCTCTCTTTACGGCAAGCGAGGGACAACGGAGAATTTCATCAAAGAAGCGAAAGGTGGCTTTTATTTCGATAAAACAGATAGTCCACGCTTCTTAGAAAATTATGTCAGAATGATGATTAGTCTGCTTGCATACAACCTCATCAACTGTCTAAAGACTATCGGCTTTGATAAAAAGAACCAAGGGATGACTATTCATTCCATCCGACTAACATTCCTTAAAGTCGCTGGCAAACTTGTGCAAACAGGCAGACGAGCCTATCTAAAATTGTCGAGTTATCATGTGTATCAAACTGAATTCTATAGGGTCTTCGAGCGCCTACGGCGATCCAGTCAATGGATTTAAATCAGTCATCACGTTAATTTTTTGAATCAATCGTCTACAAGGGAGAAGTATGCCTTCAAACAAACAAGAGAATCGTAAGAAGGTTCATTTAGTTAAAATCTACTTCGAGAACGCACTATTTTGTAGAAAAATTCCCAATTTTTCCAAGAACGATTAATTTATTCAAGAAACCAGCTTAAATTATAGAGCTATGAATTATTCAGGTTATAGAGTCCAGGTTAAGGTTTTACTAGCTTTCTTTTTGCTTCAATCAGGTAACATTGATTGTCCCAGCTTTTTGGTTTCTACTTACTGTTTCTTATTGAGCATGTGGATAGCATGCCCCAAAACCCCTTCAGCAGCTTCCATGAGGGGTTCCGGCAAGGTTGGATGTGCATGGATGGTGAGGCTGAGATCTTCTGCAGTTGCTCCGGCCTCAATTGCAAAGACAGCTTCAGCAATGAGAGAGGATACCTCTGGTCCTACCATTTGCACACCTAGCACCAAATTGGTGTCCTTCTCCGCGACAATCTGGACAAAACCATCAGCGTCCGAAACAGATAGAGCTCTTCCGTTTGCTTGGAATGGAAAACGGCTGGCAATCGTTTCATATCCCTTTGCCTTTGCCTCGCTCTCCGTTAACCCTGTATAAGCGACTTCTGGGTCACTAAAGATGACAAAAGGCATTGCTTGAAAATCAATCGCACTCTTCATCCCACTAATCACTTCTGCAGCGATTTTCCCTTCGTAACTAGCTTTATGGGCAAGAAGATGGCCGCCTGCACAGTCTCCAATAGCATAGACATGTTCAACATTTGTTTGACATTTTTCATTGATTTTAATAAAACCGCGCTGGTCTAATTCGACCCCGATGTTTTCCAAGCCACTGTTCCCTGTATTGGGTTTTCTTCCAATGGAAACTAGACAATAGTCCCCATTAACAATTTCGTCCTTCCCATTTACCTGAACATGAACATTTACTTCATTACCTGTATTCTCTCCGCCTTGGACGAAAGCATTCGTTATAACGGTGACTCCAAGCTCCTTCAAATGGCGTTTTACTACATTTGTAAGCATAGAATCCGTACCCGGGAGAATTGTATCGGTTCCCTCAAGGATGGTCACCTTAGCCCCAAATTTGGCATAAGCAGTCCCCAATTCTAAACCGATATAACCGCCACCCACTACAATCAAATGCTTCGGTATTTCCTGAAGCGTCAATGCCTCCGTTGAAGAGATAATCCTTTTTCTATCAAATGGGATATTTTTTAACTCAGTTGGCAAGGATCCTATGGCAAGGATTAAGTCTTTGTAAGAATAGAACTGCTCACCGTTTTCGGTTCTTATCCTTACAGTATGAGGTTCAGTGAGATACGCTTCCCCACTAATGACTTCCACCCCATTGCCTTTTAGCAAGGATTGAACCCCACTCGTTAGTTTATTAACAACGCCGTCCTTCCACTTCACTACTTCCGGCATATCTACTTCCACTTCACCAGAAACTTTTATTCCCATTAGATTGGCGCCCTTTATGTGTTTGACTCGCTCAGAAGCGCTAATAAGAGCCTTGGAGGGGATACAGCCACGGTTGAGGCAAACCCCTCCCAATTCTGCTTTATCCACCAAGACCACTTTTCTTCCTAATTGAGCAGCGCGTATGGCAGCAACGTAACCGCCTGATCCCGCGCCTATAATTAACACATCTACGTCTTTTTGTGCTTTCTCAGTCATCTTTGTTTCCTCCTAGCGATTTTAAAGTATTATGTAAAGATTTTAACTATTCATCTACATAACCTGATATTTTTACATATACCCTATTTGAAAGGTTTCTATCTAAATCAAATCAACTATTTGAAAATTATGAGAAAGAGGCTTTCCAAACAAACGGAAAGCCTTCACTTTTATTCTTTAACCCGCATAAGTCGTAAACTATTTAATGCTACCAAAAGAGTTGCCCCCATATCTGAAAGAATGGCAATCCAAAGCGTTAGCCAACCAGGTATAACTAGTAGTAATGCAATGACTTTAATAGCAATAGCAAAGGTAATGTTAGCCTTAATTATATTTAGAGCTTTACGGCTTAGTTTTACAGCAAATGGAAGTTTTCTCAAATCATCTCCCATTAACGCAACGTCTGCCGTCTCAATAGCTGTATCTGTCCCAGCTCCACCCATGGCAATTCCCACTGTAGAAGCTGCTAACGCAGGGGCGTCATTAACGCCATCGCCCACCATAGCTACCTTTCCATACTCGGATCTTAATTTTTTGATATAGTCCAACTTATCTTCAGGCATCAGTTCAGCTTGAATATCCGATACTCCAACATGCTCTCCTATTGCCTTTGCAGTACCTTGATTATCGCCAGTTAGCATTATTGTTTGTTTGATCCCTAACTGATGTAGCTTTTGAATCACATCTTTGCTTGATTCACGAACTTCATCTGCTACGGCAATAACTGCAAGAATATTTTGTTCTGTACCAATTATCATCGCAGTTTTCCCTTGATTTTGGAGGTGTCTAACCTTATCCTCGAACTCTTGGCTAAAGTCGGGAACAAATAATTCCTTGAAAAGTTTTGGACTGCCTATATAATAGGTTGTTCCGTTTATAAACCCTTTTATACCTCGACCCGTAATAGAAGAAAAATCCTCCACATTTACATCTGAATAAGAGATATTTTCTTGTTCTGCTTTTTTCATAATCGCTGAAGCAAGAGGGTGCTGCGAACGGTACTCAAGAGCTGTAATGATGGAAAGCAATTCTTTCTCTTCCATTTTTTTATTTAATACTGTAAAGTCTGTTACAACTGGAACACCTTTTGTCAGTGTACCGGTTTTATCAAATGCGATGGCCTTTAAGGCTCCCAATTCTTCTAAATAAACCCCTCCTTTTACAAGGACACCTTTTTTCGCAGCATTCCCAATCGCTGAAACAATAGAAATAGGAGTCGATATGACCAACGCACAAGGGCAACCAACAACAAGAACAGCTAACCCTTGATAAACCCATGTTTCCCAACTGCCATCAAAGAATAAAGGCGGGACTATAGCAACTAATGCAGCAATGACCATTATGATTGGTGTATAATATTTAGCGAATTTTTCAACAAACGCTTGAGATGGAGCGCGTTCCCCTTGGGCTTCCTCTACAAGATGAATAATTTTAGAAATCGTTGTATCTTCTACTAGTTTGGTTATTTTTACTTCAAGTAACCCTTCTTCATTTAAAGTACCAGCAAATACTTCATCATCAACGATTTTGGCAACAGGGACTGACTCACCTGTTATAGCTGCCTGATTGACAGCAGAGTAACCACTGACAACGACACCATCCATGGCAATCTTTTGACCAGGTTTAACAATCATAATATCTCCAACCATGATATCATCAACATGGATCATGATTTCTTGCCCATTCCGCCTTACAAGGGCTTCCTTTGGCGCGATGTCCATTAATGAACGAATCGATTGTCTAGCTTTGTCCATAGAAAACCGTTCCAGAGCTTCACTAATCGCAAAGAGTATGACAACAAGGGAAACTTCAGCCCATTCTCCTATAATGGCACCACCTATAACAGCTACTGTCATAAGGGTTTTCATGTCAAAGTCAAAATGAATCAAGTTTTGTAAACCGACTTTAAAGAGTGATAATCCTCCGATTAACATAGATGCTACAAATAATAATGTAGTAACAATGTTCTCATCCCCATTAACAGATGAGGAAAGGTAACCAAAGACAAGAAATAAGGCTGAATAGAGTAAAGTGCTCTGTTTTTTATAGAATGGCACTTTTTCTTCTTTTTTAACCTCTTTCCCCTCTTGAGAAGCCTGTTGTCTCCGTTCATCAGGAGCCACCTTTAAGTTTTCAAAAGCGCCAGCCTTTTCTAATTCTTCAATGGAAGTTTCACCATAAACCGATATTTTTGATGCCCCAAAGTTTACCTTGGCATCTTGAACACCTGGAAGCTCTTTAACATTTCTTTCAAATTTCCCTGCACAATTTGCACATGAAAAACCTTGAACTCGGTATACATTTTTTTCTTGATTCATCTCTTGTGGTACTTGACGTCTCGTTTTTTCCGGAATTACTTTCAAGTTCTCAAAAGCACCCGCTTTTTCTAGCTCTTCGATCGTTGGCTCGCCGTAAACGGAGATCTTGGAGGCGCCGAAGTTCACTTTGGCGTCCTGTACTCCTGGTATGTCTTTGACGTTTCTCTCGAACTTCCCGGCACAGTTTGCGCAAGATAACCCCTCAACTCGGTACACATTTTTCTCTGCTGATGTTATTGTTTCACTCAACTTTAACGACCTCCTTTTGGTGTGCAAAAGCAATTTTTATGAGATTTTTTACATGGTCATCATCCAATGAGTAGAAAACTAATTTCCCCTCTTTACGATACTTGGCTAAACCTAAAGTTCTTAGCAACCTTAAGTGATGGGATGCTGTTGCAGTAGTAGAGCCTACGATATTTGCAACATCACAAACACATAACTCGTCCTCTAATAATAAAGCGTAGGCAATCTTTATCCTTGTATCATCAGAGAGGGCCTTAAAAACTTGTGCTGCCTCCACTGGTTTTTGCTCTGACAGGTTTCTTTTAGCCCTGGAAACTTTTTCTTGATCAAAAAGCGAAACTTCACAGTAATCTTTAATCACAGTATTTCCTCCTTTCGTATTATTCAAACACACATCTTAATGATGTAATATCATTCTATACATTTACACTCAAATAGTCAAACGTTTATTAGAGTATGAACTACTTTTAAATTTCAAAGAATTAGCTAAACGTTACATTCCTTGAAAACAAAAAATGGATATTTCATACAGGCAATCTTACCTTCTTAATTTTCATTTGATTAATATTATTTGGGAGGATGGCAACCCCCTATGTCTTTAGTTACGTGAGCGTTTGTATTGGCTGTCTCATTTTTGAACATGAAATACATTATCGTGGAAAGTTAAAGAAGTTCCTGTTACAATATATTCAAAAGGTCATTTGATAGGCATAAAATGGCTGTAGATAGTTGTAGAATGACGTTTGTCATGAGGAAGCGATTGATTAAGTTGGATGTGAACTACAAGATTGATATTTTTCAGACCTATTAACATCAAATAATGTCTTGAAACTTTCTCAACAATCTAAATCTTATATGCACTATCTTCCTCTGTCTTTGGTTGTTTATAGAGAGGGGAATCACTCATTTCATAGATTGGAGAGAATAACCATGTTACAAATGATTGTATCTGCCATCGCAGTATATGTTTCTACAAGTATTGATTACCTCCTTATTCTCATGATTATTTTCTCTCAAAGCCATACCAAGAGGAAAATGAAAGGGATTATTGGGGGACAGTACCTAGGAATGGGGACCTTAGTTGCCTTTAGTTTATTCGCAGCCTACGTCTTAAATCTTATTCCTGAAGACTGGATTGTCGGTTTGCTGGGATTAATCCCCCTGTTTTTAGGGGTCCGGGTAGCTCTAAGAGGAGAAGATCAGGAAGATGAAGGGGTGCTTGAGAAACTGGAAGAAGGAGGGGCTAATCGATTACTCTGGACAGTAACCCTAATCACAATCGCTTCTGGAGGTGATAATCTAGGAATATATATTCCCTATTTCACGTCCCTTACCTGGCCAGAGACCACCGTAGCGTTAATCGTTTTTGCAATTTCTATAGCGGTCCTTTGCTATATCAGTTACAAACTGTCAAAGATTTCGTTAGTAGCCGAAACCATAGAAAAATATAAGCAGCCTGTTGTCGCATTGGTTTTCATTGGCTTAGGTATTTATATCATGGTTGAGAATGGCACTATTCAAACATTATTAGGCCTATAATTTGAACCAGAGGAGAGGGAAGGTCTGCTTCGATTAAGTTTACAAGAAATGCAGCAATCAAGTCCGCTGATGTGGTCAATCTGGGTGATAGACTCTCCAGGTTTGAGACGGCCATGCAGGTGTCCAAGGATACCCGTCGCATTTTCTGGCAAAATATCCTCTTCGCTCTAGGGGCGAAAGGCCTGTTCCTCATTCTGGGTGCCTTTGGGATTGCCCCGATGTGAGAAGCGGTCTTTGCGGATGTCGGTGTGACGGTAATAGCCGTTCTCAATGCTATGCGGATCTTAAAAAAATAGCTTTCCACAATTCAATCAGGAAACAACAAAGAACAGGCAACCATTGGAATAATATTCCAGCATACACGGCGGGTTATACTTAAATTGATGCAAAGAATAAATATACTCCTATCGATTAACAACGTCTGGATACGATAAAATTAGCCAATAACGTCAAAATGCATTTGATCTTTCAGATGCATTTTGACGTTATTGGCTTATGATTCTTATTTTTTCTTATCGGACAAATATATTTTGTTGGTTCTCACTAAAAATACTGTTTTGAACAGAAGATTGCGTTATTACTGATGGTTTTCAAAATTATTTTAGTAAGCCATCGCCATAACTCAACAGCTTCGAAACGGAAAAATGAATATTTTCCATCAGCTTTTCGTGTAAGATACCTGTTAAACAAACAATTTCAGCCTGCACAGCAGGATAATTTTGATACGTCTTTGTCAAACGCTAAGGCTGCCAATTTT
>RRZT011312621.1_pt1 | contig 12584 bp, 9 predicted proteins | sample 2165551 | NCBI WGS metagenome assembly RRZT01 (sample SAMN10456910, study PRJNA506462) | wastewater metagenome | biome: wastewater; feature: sludge; material: wastewater sludge; isolation source: wastewater sludge with Escherichia coli K12::gfp cells carrying plasmid... | place: USA: Moscow, Idaho ... | reverse complement strand
GATCGTGCCGTTCGTGCCGCCGGTGCCGGCCGTCGAGCCCGTCAGTCCCACCGGCCTGCTGATCGTGGCTCAGCAAGTGTTGATCGGCCTGAGCATGGGCTTCGTGCTGCGGCTGGTGTTCGGCGCGCTGGAACTCGGCGGCCAGATGGTCGCCACCCAGATGGGGCTGGGCTTCGCCAGCCTGGTGGACCCGCAAAACGGTGCCCAGAGCCCGCTGCTGAGCCAGTTTTACACCCTGCTCGGCACCCTGGTTTTTCTGAGCTTGAACGGCCATCTGCTGCTGATCCGGCTGCTGGTGGACAGCTTCGCGACCCTGCCGGTGGCGGCGACCGGCGTCGATCGCGATCTGCTGTGGACGCTGGTCGGCTGGGCCAGCCGGACCTTCGCCGGGGCGGTGCTGATCGCGCTGCCGGCGGTCGCCTCGCTGCTGGTGGTCAATCTCGCCTTCGGCGTCATGACCCGCGCCGCGCCGCAGCTCAACATTTTCGCGGTCGGCTTTCCGATCACCCTGGTGCTCGGCCTGCTGATCCTGCTCTACAACCTGCCCACCCTGCTGTACCAGTTGAACGGCTTGTTCGAGGACGCGTTTCGCGGCATCGGCCAACTGGCGGGAGAAAACGGCTGATGGCCGAAAACGAAGACGGCCAAGAACGAACGGAACAGGCGACGCCCCGTCGCCTGGAACAAGCCGCCGAAAAGGGCCAAGTGGCCCGTTCCCGCGAGTTGACCACGCTGGCGATGCTGCTGGTCGCCGCCACCGCCCTGCTGATCCTGGGGCCGGCGCTGATCGAGGGTCTGGCCGCGCAAATGCGCGCCGGCTTGGCGCTCGATCCGAAGAAAATAACCGACACCGGTCAAATTTCCGCCGCGCTGGGACAAGCCTTCATCGATCTCCTGCTGTTGCTGGGGCCGTTCCTCGGGCTGATGCTGGTCATCGCTCTCATGGGCCCGCTGGCGCTCGGCGGCTGGTCCTTCAGCCTGGGTTTCAAGTGGGAGCATCTCAACGTCATGAAGGGTGTCTCCCGCCTGTTCTCCTGGCAGTCGCTGATGGAGCTGATCAAGGCCCTGATCAAATTCCTGGTGGTGGGCGGCGTGGCGGTCGTTCTGCTGTGGCGGGGCCAAGCCGAACTGCTGCACTTGGGTCGGGAACCGCTGCTGCCGGCGCTGGCCCATACCGCCCACACCCTGGGCTGGACCTTTCTGATCCTGACCCTGCCGATGCTGCTGATCGCCGGGGTGCACGTGCCGTTTCAGCTCACCACGCTTTTCCGCAACCTGCGCATGACCAAGCAGGAAGTGCGCGACGAGATGAAGGACACCGAGGGCAAACCGGAGGTCAAGGGCCGCATCCGCCGCCTGCAACAGGAGTTCGCCCAGCGCAGGATGATGGAAAAAGTGCCCGCCGCCGACGTGATCGTGACCAACCCGAGCCACTACGCCGTGGCCTTGCAATACCAGCCGGACACCATGAAGGCCCCGGTGATCGTCGCCATGGGCGTCGAACGGGTGGCGCTGCGCATCCGCGAACTGGCCGGCCAGCACAAGATCCCGAGGGTGGAATCGCGGTTGTTGGCCCGAGCTTTGTATCACAACGGCGCGCTCGATAAGCCCATTCCGGTCGGGCTGTACCAGGCGGTCGCCCAGGTGCTCGCCTACGTGTACCGGCTGCGCCGGGACGGCGAGCTGACCGGCGATCCGATCGCCATGCACGACGTGCCGGTGCCGTCCGAGCTGCGCACCGAATAAGGATCGACCGTATGCGGGTTCCACCAAAAATTCCGCCTCGCCCATCGCTCGGGACCGGCCGCTCGGCCGCTCCCGCCGTGACTCGCGCGCCCGCCGGCGGGCGGCGCCAACCCGGGGAATCGCTCCGATGAATCTGGCCGCCTCGCTCACCGGCATGGCTCGGTCCGGCCTGGGCGCGCCGGCCCTGCTGATCGTCATCCTGATGATGGTGGTCGTGCCGCTGCCGCCGTTCGCGCTGGACGTGTTTTTCACCTTCAACATCGCCCTGTCGCTGGTGGTGCTGCTGGCCACCGTCTACAGCGAACGGCCGCTGGACTTCGCGGTGTTCCCCACCGTGCTGCTGGTGACCACTCTGTTGCGGCTGGCCCTCAACGTGGCCTCCACCCGGGTGGTGCTGCTGCACGGCCACGCCGGGGCGGATGCCGCCGGCAAAGTGATCGAATCGTTCGGCCATTTCGTGGTCGGCGGCAACTACGCCGTCGGTCTGGTGGTGTTCGCCATCCTCACCATCATCAATTTCGTGGTGGTCACCAAGGGCGCCGGCCGCGTCTCCGAAGTCAGCGCCCGCTTTACCCTGGACGCCATGCCGGGCAAGCAGATGGCCATCGACGCCGACCTCAACGCCGGGATCATCGATCAGTCCGAAGCCAAGCGCCGGCGCTCCGAGGTGGTCCAGGAAGCCGATTTTTACGGCTCCATGGACGGCGCCAGCAAGTTCGTGCGCGGCGACGCCATCGCCGGCATCCTGATCCTTTTCATCAACATGCTGGGCGGCATCGCCATCGGCACCCTGCAACACGACCTGCCGCTGGGCGAGGCGGCCCAGTTCTACACGCTGCTGACCATCGGCGACGGTTTGGTGGCGCAACTGCCGGCGCTGCTGCTGTCCACCGCCGCCGCCATCATGGTCACCCGCGCCTCGGGCTCCCAGGACATCGGCCAACAGATCACCCGCCAGCTGTTCGGCAGCCCGCAAACCCTGGGCGTCACCGCCGGCATCATCGGCATGTTGGGGCTGATTCCGGGCATGCCCAACCTGGTGTTCCTGAGCCTGGCCGGCGGCGCCGGCTATCTGGCCTGGCGCACCTCCCGCCGCCCCCCGGCCCCGGCCCCGACGGACGAGGGCGGCGGGACCGCCGGGCCGGGAGCGCCCTCCGGCGAGGAAACCCGCGAGGTGGGCTGGGACGACGTGCCGCCGCTGGACACCATCGGCATGGAAGTGGGCTACCGGCTGATCGCCCTGGTGGATCGCAACCAGAACGGCCAGTTGCTGGGCCGGATCAAGGGGGTTCGCAAGAAGCTGTCCCAGGAGCTGGGCTTCCTGATTCCGCCCGTCCACATCCGCGACAATCTCGATCTGGCGCCGACCGCCTACCGGATCGCCTTGCTGGGGGTGACGGCCGCCGAATCCGAGGCGTTTCCCGACCGGCAGCTCGCCATCAATCCCGGCCAGGTCCACAGCCCCCTGCCCGGCATCCCCACCCAGGACCCGGCCTTCAAGCTGCCGGCGGTGTGGATCGAGCCCAACCTGCGCGAACAGGCCCAGACCCTCGGCTACACCGTGGTGGACGCCAGCACCGTCATCGCCACCCACCTGAACCAGATCCTGCTCGGCCACGCCCACGAATTGCTGGGCCACGAGGAAACCCAGCAACTGCTCGACCGGCTGGCGCAGGCCATGCCGCGCCTGGTGCAGGATCTGGTGCCCAAGACCCTGGCGCTGCGGGTCGTGGTGCGCGTGCTGCAAAATCTGCTGCTGGAACAGGTGCCGATCCGGGATATGCGGACCATCGCCGAAACTTTGGCGGAGCACGGCTCCCGGAGTCAGGACCCCGACGTGCTGACGGCCGCCGTCCGGGTCGCCTTGGGACGGATGATCGTCCAAAATATCAATAGCTTGGAAGACGAGCTGTCGGTGATCACCCTGGCCGCCGAATTGGAACAGATATTGCTCCGTACCTTGCAGATGGGCAGGGACGAGCAAGCGCCCCTGGAGCCGGGACTGGCCGAGCGCTTGCACAAGGCGCTGCTGGAAACTGCCCAGAAGCAGGAGTTGGTGGGTCAACCGGCGGTGCTGCTGGTCCCGGATGTGATCCGCGTCATGCTGGCGCGGTTCACGCGGCACGGGATACCCAACCTCCACGTCCTCGCCTTCAGCGAAATCCCCGAGGACAAGAAGCTCAAGGTCATCGCCACAGTGGGCAAGTAAGCGAATCGAGCGCGGCCTGCCCCGGATGCGGAAGTCGCGACAACCGCAGGAACGAACACGATGAAAATCAAACGATTGAATGCCGCCAATATCCGTGAAGCGATGCGCAAAATCCGGGAGGAGCTGGGTCCGGACGCGGTGATCCTGTCCAACCAGCGCTCCGAGGCCGGCTTCGAAATCATCGCGGCGGTCGACTACGACGAACGGCTGCTGCAAGGGATGCAACTGCCGGCGGCGCCCGACGCCGGCGCGCGGACCCGCGCCGAGGCCCCCGAAACCGGCGCGTCCGCAGACGCCAACCCGGATGGGGAGGAACCTCGGCCGGCCGAGCCGGCGGCGGCGATCCGGACGATCCGGTCGGCCATTCCCGCCGCCCCGGCGGCGCGGCCGGCGAGCGCCGAGCCGCCGGCGGGACCGGCGCGACCCGACAAGCCGCGCGTGGTCTGGTCGCAGGATCCGCTGCTGGTGGAAATGCGCCACGAGCTTCAAATCATGCACAACCTGCTGGAGCAGCAGCTCTCGGGGCTGGCCTGGGGCGAGCTGGGACGCCGGCAACCCCACCGGGCCGATCTGCTGGGCCAGTTGCTGGATTTCGGTTGCAACCCCAACCTGTGCCTGCACTTGGCCGACGCCGCCGCCGGCGAGTCCGACCCGGCGCGGGCGTGGCGGCTGGCGCTCGCGACCCTGGGGCGCGGCCTGTCCGTCACCCAGGACGATATCCTGACCCGGGGCGGCGTCGCGGCCCTGATCGGTCCGACTGGAGTCGGCAAGACCACCACCGCCGCCAAGCTGGCCGCGCGCTACAACTTGCGTCACGGCCCGAACCGGGTGGCGCTGATCACCACCGACAGCTACCGGATCGGCGCCTTCGAGCAGCTTTGCACCTTCGGCATGATCCTGGACGCGCCGGTGCGCCTGGTCCGCAGCGCGCAAGAGTTGCAGGAGACCATCCGGGCGTTTTCCGACAAGTCTCTGATCCTGATCGACACCGCCGGCATGAGCCAGCGCGACCTGCGCCTGTCGCAGCAATTCGCCCTGCTCGACGATCCCGCCCACATCCGCAGCTATCTGGTGCTGGCCGCCAACGCCCAGCACGCCGTGCTCCAGGAATCGATGACCGCGTTCGCCCGCGTGCCCCTGAGCGGCGCCATCCTCACCAAGGTGGACGAAACCACCCGGCTGGGCGCGGCGCTCTCGGCGGTGCACGAACAGGGCCTGCCGCTGGCGTACATCTGCAACGGCCAGCGGGTGCCCGAGGATCTCCAGGCGGCGCAGGTCGATGCCCTGATCCGGCTGGGCGAGGAATTCGCGGGGCTGTACGCTGCGGCGCTCGAAAACGATACCCTCGCGCTGACCTTCGGGAAGAGGTTGACCGCTCATGTCTGCTGTTGAACCGCTCCGCGCCCAGGCTTTCGGCATGTCACAATCGACCCATAACCGGCCCGTGCGCGTGGTCTGCGTGACCAGCGGCAAGGGCGGCGTCGGCAAAACCAACATCTCGGTCAACCTGGCGTTGGCCCTGAGCCTCCAGAACCAGAGCGTCATGCTGCTGGACGCCGATCTCGGGCTGGCCAACGTGGACGTGATCCTGGGGCTGCACCCGCTCTACAACCTGTCCCACGTCATCAGCCAGGAACGGACCCTGGAGGAAATCATCGTCACCGGCCCGAACGGCATCCGGATCATTCCGGCCAGTTCCGGGGTCAAGCGCATGGCGGAGCTGACGCCGGAGGAAAACGCCGGTCTGGTCGGCGCCTTCAGCGAGCTGAACGACTCGGTGGACATCATGCTGATCGACTCCGCCGCCGGCATCTCCGACAGCGTGGTCACCTTCAGCCGGGCCTCCCACGACGTCATCGTGGTGGTCTGCGACGAGCCGGCCTCGATCACCGACGCCTACGCCCTGATCAAGCTGCTCAGCCAGGATTACGACATGGACCGGTTCCAGATCCTCGCCAACCGGGTCGCCACCGCCCAGGAAGGCCGCGAGCTGTTCAACAAGCTGGTCCGGGTTTCCGACCGGTTTCTGGACGTGAGCCTGAGCTTTTGCGGGTTCATCCCCGAAGACCCGCAGTTGCGCAAGGCGGTCCAGGCCCAGCGCGCCGTGGTGGAAGCCTTCCCGAGCAGCCGCTCGGCCGAAGCCTTTCACCGGCTGGCCGCCCACATCATCGGGCGCTGGCCGATCCCCCGCAGCGCCAGCGGCTATCTGCAATTTTTCATCGAACGCCTGATCGACCCCGCCTACCGGCTCAAGGAACGCGGTGAATGAAAGGTGTGGCCCTGTACGCCAGCCTGGGCGGCGAGACGGCGGACGACTTGATCGCCCGCCACGCGCCGCAGGTCAAGCGGATCGCCTACCACCTGCTGGCCCGGTTGCCGGCATCGGTGCAGGTGGACGATCTGATCCAGGCCGGCATGTTGGGTCTGCTGGAAGCGGCGCGGCGCTACGATCCGGCTCAGGGCGCCAGCTTCGCCACCTTCGCCGAACCGCGCATTCGCGGCGCCATGCTCGACGAGATCCGCAAGGGCGACTGGACGCCGCGCTCGGTGCACCGCAAGGCGCGCGAGGTGACGGCGGCGATCCACGCCGTGGAAACCGCCACCGGCCGCGAGGCCCAAGACCGGGACATCGCCGAGCAGATGGGCGTGAGCCTGACCGAGTATCACGAGGCGCTGACCGACCTGCGCGGCCAACGCTTGCTGTCGCTCGACGAGGGCGGGCCGGACGACGAGAGCGAAATCCATCGCGTGCCCGCGCCCGGCGGCGATCCGTCCGAAGCCGTGGGCCGGGACAGCCTGCTCAAGCTGCTGGCTTCGGCGATCGATCTGCTGCCCGAGCGGGAAAAGCTGGTGCTGTCGCTCTATTACGACGAGGAGCTGCACCTCAAGGAAATCGGCGCGGTGCTGGGCGTGAGCGAATCGCGGGTCAGCCAGTTGCACGGTCAGGCGCTCGCCCGGCTGCGGGCGCGGGTCGGGGCCGGCGCGGCCTGAACCTCTGATCTCATCGGAGCGGAATCGTGGACATTCTCACTCTCGCCGGCCTGGTGGTCGCCTTCGGCGGCATCATCGGCGGCATGCTGATCGAAGGCGGCCACGTCAGCTCGCTGCTCAACGGCCCGGCGTTCCTGATCGTGGTCGGCGGCACCCTCGGCGCGGTGCTGGTGCAGATGCCGATGGACGTGTTCAAGCGGGCGCTCGGCCGCGCCAAGTGGGCCTTCCTGCCGCCCGCAGTCGCGATGCAGCCCGCCATCGAAAAAATCGTCGAATGGAGCAACATCGCCCGCAAGGAAGGCCTGCTGCGGCTGGAGGATTACATCCAGCAGGAACCGGACCCCTTCGCCTCCAAGGCCCTGCAATTGCTGGTGGACGGCAAGGAGCCGGAGGAAATCCGCCACATTCTGGAAATGGATATGGCCATCCGCGAGGAAAACGACTTGCAGGCGATCAGCTTTTTCGAAGCGCTCGGCGGTTACGCGCCCACCATCGGCATCATCGGCGCGGTGCTGGGCCTGATCCACGTCATGGGCAACCTGGCCGACCCCAGCAAGCTGGGCGGCGGCATCGCCGCCGCGTTCGTCGCCACCATCTACGGCCTGGTCTTGGCCAACGTGTTCGCCCTGCCGATGGGCAACAAGATCAAGAGCGCCGTCAAGAAGCAGACCCGCCTTTGCGAGCTGTTCATCGAAGGCATCATCGCCATCGCCCACGGCGAGAACCCGCGCAACATCGAATCGCGCTTGCAGGGCTTCACCCAGGGCTGAGACTGCCGCGATGAGCAAGAAAAAGCACGCCGAGTCCCACGAGAACCACGAGCGCTGGCTGGTTTCCTACGCCGACTTTATCACCCTGCTGTTCGCTTTCTTTGTGGTGATGTATTCGGTATCCTCGGTCAACGAAGGCAAATTCCGGGTGCTGTCCGAATCGATGATGACGGCCTTTCGCTCCCCCACCCCCAACAGCATGAAGCCGATCCAATTGGGCGGGATGGTCGGGACGCCGTCCCCGCAGGCGGTCGGCCAGCCGAACATGAATCCCGGCGTGGCTCCCGATCTGCGGCCCCTGCCCACCGCCGTCTTCCAGCGCGCCCCGCGGGCGCTGCACGCCGTGGCGAAGGACTACGGCCCGGCCGGCAAACCTTCCGCGCCGGTCCTCGCCTCCGAGCTCGCCGACGGCAAAGCTGCGGGCGATCCGAATCTGGCCAAGGTCGCGGCCAAGCTGCGGGAACACTTGGCGAAGCTGATCCGCACCGATCTGGTCAACGTTCGCAGCAGCGACTTTTGGGTGGAGGTGGAAATCAAAAACAGCATCTTGTTCGCCAGCGGCAGCGCCATCGTCAACCCGGAAGCGCTGCCGCCGATGGCCGTGATCGCCGAAATCCTGCGGGAAATTCCCAACAGGATTCAGGTCGAGGGTTTCACCGACAACCGGCCGATCAACACGCCGATCTATCCGTCGAACTGGGAATTGTCGGCGGCCCGCGCCGCCAACGTGGTCCACGTTCTGATGAACGACGGCGTGCGGCCGGAGCGCATGGCGGCGATCGGCTACGGCGAGCACCAACCCATCGCCGACAACCGCACCGAGCAGGGTCGCTTGCAGAATCGGCGGGTGGTCTTGGTGATCATGGGCAACACCGACACCCGCTATCCGGCGGATTTCGACCAGGCCAGCGCCGCGCCGCCCGCGCCGCCCGCCGGCATCATCGCCGAGAACGCGGTCGCGACTCGAAAACCGTCCAAATAGCGACTCGATCTCATTCTCCACACGCGCCGGGGCAAACCCATGCACGATGTCTTGTTTCACGGTATCGCGATTTCCGCCCTGCTGATCGGCAACGCGCTGATGATCGCGCTGGGTTTTCTGGCGGCCCGGCTGTTCTCCCCCGCGCCCGAAACCGAAGCCGGCCGGGAAGAGCCGCCCAACCTGCATCAGGACTTGAAAGGCGTCACCCTTTCGCTGGCGGCGCTGGGCGAGCGGCTGGTGAAACTGGAAGTGCAAATCGGACAGCTCCGGGAGCAGGGGGGTCCGCCGGGGCTTCCGCTCAACCGGGACGCCGATCAGAAGTTTTTCAAGGTGGCCACCAAACTGGCCCTGCAAGGCGCCAGCGTGGACGAGATCATGGAGCTTTGCGGGCTCAGCCGGGGCGAAGCCGATTTGATTTGCATGTTGCACTCCAGCAACCAGGTCAGCCCCAGCAGCGTCGCCAGCGAATCGATCCGGCAATTCACCTCTCGCGTCGCCGAGTTGCGCGAGAGCGATCCGGTTGGCGGCGGCTAGAATCCCCGGTCGGGCCAGATCAATCCCATCCGGAAAGCGCCTTCGATCTCTCTCGACAACAGGCGGATCGCGGCGCTCGGGCCCGCCGATTTCACTGCCCCGCCGATCTCTGCGGCCCAGATCGGCATCAAAAAATCTTGAGTCGGCCGGGGAGAGCCAGCCGCCCGATGAAGTGACATTTGCTATGGGAACGGCAACGGGATTTTTTCGAAGACTTCAATCCGCCATCCGGCGCATGAAACCCAGCTCGCGTATTGTGTTCAGCCCATTAAGGCTGAAGCTCACGCTTTTGCTTCTGATGATTTCCTTGCTTCCCTTGGTTGCAGCCGGATCGCTCTCTTTTTATCAGGCCCATTCATCTTTGCGGAAAGAAGCTTTCAGCCGGATCGAAGCGATCCGAAAAATGAAAGCCCAAATGGTCGAGAGCCGATTTTACAATATTGCGAGCGACGTTCAACTGCTGTCCGGCCAATCCCTGGTGGTCTACACGATTCAGACATTACAGTCCGCAGCAAAGAATCAGGGATTGGGCAAATTAAGGGAATTGGGCTAGCTCGGCCACTCCGAGCTGATCATTTCAAAAAACTATACCCATTACGATTTTCTGCATCTGGAGCGGCATTCTTTTTTTATGGAAACCGCCCGCGCGAAGGGCTATGACGATATTCTGCTGATCAACGAAGACGGAGACATCATTTACAGCTACGCCAAACAGGACGATTTCGCCACCAATCTTCTCGATGGCGCCTACCGCGAATCTACCCTCGCCCGGCTTTTCCAGGAACTGAAAAGCGCCGCCAACTCCGCCGATATCAAGATGACGGATTATTCGAGGTATCCGCCGGCCGGCAACGCGACGGTCAACTTTATCGGGGCTCGGATTTTCAGCAACAACCTGCCGATCGGCAATCTGGTTGTCCGAATGCCCCTGTCCACGGTCAATGACCTCATGCACGATACAACCGGTTTGGGCGATACCGGCGAGACTTACCTGGTCGGACCGGATAAACGGATGAGGTCCGATTCGCTGTTCAGCACCGAATCCACCGTGTTGTTGAAAACCGTGGATACGCCGACGGTCAATCTGGCATTGCGAGGGCAGTCCGGAGTGGAGCGCATCCAGGGATACTGGGGACATGATGTCCTCAGCGCCTATCAGCCCCTGCGCATTTTGGGGATAAACTGGGTTCTGATTTCCGAAATCGCCGAATCCGAGGCGCTGCAAAGCGCAACTCGACTCGGCAACGCTTTTGCGATCGTCATTCTGGCGGTTATCGCCATAACGACACTGATCGGATTCAAGTCGGCGAGCAGCGTGGCCAAGCCAGTGGCGGAGTTGAGCCGGGTGGCCACGGGAATCGCCAAAGGCGAAGTGGATCAGCGGATCGCCGTCACCGCAAAGGATGAAATGGGCGTTCTGGCCGATGCGTTCCGGAAAATGATCGCCTACCTGCGCAACATGGCGGATGTCGCCAACAAGCTGGCGGCGGGCAATCTTTCGAGCGAAATCACCATTCATCCGCATTCGTCCCAAGATGCGCTGGGCGTGGCCTTCGCGCAAATGATCGTGAATTTGCGCCAGCTTGTCCATGAATTGGGCTCGGCCAAGGAGCAGGCCGAAGCGGCAAATCGGGCCAAAAGCGTTTTCCTCGCGAATATGAGCCACGAACTGCGCACGCCGCTTAACGCCATTTTGGGTTTTTCCGAGCTGATGTTGCGCGAAGCCTCGCAGAGCCGGCAACCCCTCACTTTTTCCCAGAAGGAAAACTTGAACACTATTCAAAACAGCGGCAAATCTTTGTTGACGCTGATCAACGATATACTGGAGTTATCCAAGATCGAGGCGGGCAAGGCCACTCTAAACGAGACCGTTTTCGACTTCGGAAAACTGTTGACGGAGGTTGAAGAGCTATTCCGGCTGCGAGCGATGGAGAAAAAAATACGTCTCGAATTCGAATGGTCGCGGAACATGCCCCGTCACATCCGCACGGACCGGGTAAAGGTGCGTCAGGTCATCGCGAATCTGGTGAGCAATGCCGTCAAGTTCACCTCCATCGGCGAAGTGAAGCTGAGAGTTGACGCGAAGATCGACGATGAATCGCCCCAGGTCGGCTTTTCGGTACGGGTCGAGGACACCGGGCCGGGTATCGCCCCCGATGAGATCGGCATGTTGTTTCGGCCGTTTTTCCAAACCAAGATCGGCGCGGCCTCGCAGGAGGGAACCGGCCTCGGTTTGGCGATCAGCCAGCAGAACGCGAAAATGCTGGGTGGAGCAATAACTGTCGAGAGCGCCCCGGCGAAAGGTAGCGCTTTTACCTTCACCTTCAGGGCGATTGCGGAGCATGTCGACGCGATTCCATCGGGTTTGCCGGATCGGCAAATCGTCGGTTTGGCCCCAAGTCAAATGCGACTTCGCATGTTGGTGGTCGACGATAACCAAAACAACCGCCGCTTGCTGACGCTCCAGCTAAACGATTTGGGAATTGAGGTAAAGGAGGCATGTGACGGTAAAGAAGCGCTGGAATTATGGGAGCGATGGCAACCGCATTTGATCTGGATGGACATCCGAATGCCGGTGCTCGACGGCCTTGAGGCCACCCGCCGGATCAAAAGGTCGGACAAGGGAAAAAACACCGTGGTGATAGCCCTCACTGCCGGGGCTTATGCCGAGGACAAGGCCGCCGCATTCGAAGCGGGTTGCGATGATTTTCTCAGCAAACCGGTTCATGTCCAAGACTTGTTCAACGCGATGGGGCGGTTTTTCAATGCCCGCTTTGTCTACGCCGATTCGGCGGGCGATAGCGAAACTTCATCGGAGCAAGAGCGTGACCTTTCGACCGACGCCCTTTCGCGGATCGATCCCTCCCTGCTCCAACGCTTGGAAGAGGCAGCCATCCGGGCCGATATGAAGGAAGTGGATGAGTTGATCGCGGCCATCTGGAATGAAGAACCTGGCGCAGCCGATATGTTGGCGAACATGGCCAGAAATTTCGAATACCTTTCCATCGTTTCGGTGATCCGAAAAACCGGCCCGAGTTCCGGGATCGACGGCGATGGATCGTGAAGGTTCGAGGTAACTTTCATCTTTTTATGGGTGCGAGGTGGTTTCAATGCACAAGCGGCTACTCAGCATAGTGCTTCTGGCGGTTTTCTTGATTGGGTGTGGCGAATCCCAGCAGCCCGAAAGAGCGAGGGTAAAAGAGCCCGAAAAAGCGGCAAAAACCGAACCGGCGCCGAAAGAGCAGAATACCCCGGCCCAGGAATCGGCAAGTCTCATGAGAACATTTTACGATTGGCCGGCGATGATTGACCCGGCAGTGGGCAATTCGCTTTCCAGCTCGGTCGCGCTGGT
>RRZT011293077.1_pt1 | contig 12588 bp, 8 predicted proteins | sample 2165551 | NCBI WGS metagenome assembly RRZT01 (sample SAMN10456910, study PRJNA506462) | wastewater metagenome | biome: wastewater; feature: sludge; material: wastewater sludge; isolation source: wastewater sludge with Escherichia coli K12::gfp cells carrying plasmid... | place: USA: Moscow, Idaho ... | reverse complement strand
GATATTTCTGTTATTGCTATTATTGGCCGGACATTAATTGTAGTAATTTTTTTTGCCAGATCAGCAAGAACATGGATATTCCATTGCATACTGCTATATTTAGTTGAGTAATTGCATGCTTTGTTAAAAGAATAAAGCCAACTATTTTCGGCGCCTTCGTTTTTGTTTGTTATAAATAGATAATCCCTTACCTTTTTTTCTGAGATTGGCTTTCCAAAGCCTTTCTTAATATCCGAGAGTAATACAGAAACATCTGAACCGAGTGAATAACGTTTGTCGATTTCTGCCTTTAGAAGTGGGTAATCAACAAGTTGTTTTTGGCAGATGTCAAAAAAAGGGTTCGAATGCTTTTTTACATCTGAGGCACCTTCAAAACTCGCACTCTGTGATTTTCCAACGAGGCTGAATAACAATAATATGACAAGAGGCGATCTTGCTAACCACCACCTTATTTTTGTACCAGTATAAACAGCGTTGTAATTCATATCCTTTGCCATTGAAGGTGTTCAATTTCTCCATATTATTCATATGATTTTGCTCCAATTCATACCCTTTCTCCAGATTTCTGGCTTGCTGGAAATATCCATAAATCAATATCGGCGTGGGCAGAACTCGTGATCTTAATGATCTTCAAGCATTTTTTACTCAGTATCCGTGGAATTACGAATTAATAATAGATTAAAAAAACACGAAAATATGTGCGTTACCGAACATGGATACATTCGAATAAGGAGTAAGGGTAAATTCATATGTTCTACCATGGCAAAGGTTCTTTCATTAACAATTTTGTTAGGACTGCATATCGCAAATTTCGATGGGTTATCGCAATACATTTGATGTAGTACAGCTAATGATCACCGTTTTATTCACATTGGATCAGTTTTTTCACGCCGGTCAAGTACCCAATTTAGAGATAGTTTAGACTTCGGCTAGAAGACTTGCGCCTGATATGGCCGTTAACGTCAATATTAATGAAATAAAGTCACTATGATTTGCTGAGTTTCGGCTACCGTTAGAAGCATTTGCTAAGTTGCAAAACGAGGAATAGCTTATTACGATTGATTCTAAGCTGTTAATCAACATGCAAAGAGAACTTTGCACGGCTAAAGTGATTTTTAGGTTTGGGAAATGATACAATAATGTTTTGAATCATATTGTTGAGTTAATTGATGTGAGTTTTTCAGAGTTTGATGTCACCCGCCGCACTCGCAAAGGAAATTTTCTCATTCAAATCGATTGCCTGATTGATTGGAAACCGGTAGAAAAAACAATCGCTGAACATTATGCCCCGACATTTGATGCCGCAGGCCGTTTTGCCTATCCCGGCCTGCTGCTGTTCAAAATGTTGCTGACAGGAATTTGGCACGGTGGACTCAGTGATGAATCAGTTGAAGACAGGGCTAACGCGAATCTGCACGTGATGCGGTTTATGAGCCTAAGTCTGGAAGACGATGTTCCGTGATCATTCGGTACTGTCTTGTTTCAGGATACGATTAACACCAACGCATGCCAGGCATGTTTTACAAGCGATGGCATACAACCTGAAAAGGCTGCCAAGATTGTATGTTAATAAGCAGATACAATTGCAATCATGGGACAAATGCTTCTTCTAAGCCGATAATGATCAATGAAAGTGATAGTTCGCGTCATTTCAGTAAGGAAATGACTAAAAAATATTCCTGTACTCACAAAAAAATCAGAAATTGTAACGAATTTGATAATTTGTTGAGTTTTGCAAAGGTCTCACAAAATTTATTAGGGAAATGTTGGAATCAACATTAAAATTTTTCTATTTATTTCAAGAAAACAAAGAAAAATTAGATTCTTAAAATTTTTGACTGTAAATTCTTTGGATGTTTACCTTGGTAAATTTTGGATGTTGATTGACATAATTGGCTTATCTGCTGATGATACTTCTCAACATTATTCCAGATAAGATATTTTCTTGCCGCCAAGTTCTATTTATTCAATAACATCCTTATAAATCAGTGAATTCCTACATACATCCCAGGATAAAATTAGTACAGTACGACTACATAATTACTGCAGCCTGTCACTTGTCTTATGAGCAGGATTATAAGAATATTAATTAACCGCCAAAAACTAAAAGCCCTTGAGAAAAATAATAATTCTGGTGCAAGTTGATTTCAATTTTAAAGAAATCTGTCATTGAGTAATGATGTTTAATGCTCGAACACTATTAACAACAATAAGTATTTCAATTGAAAGCTTTGGAATATTAGAAGCTAAAACAATTTACCAAGCCACACTTACAGTAACTTGCAGTACTAAAATCACGCATCTTAAAAAAGTAATCTAATTGGTTATCAAGAGCAGATTCACAATGCAAGAATGGTCCATGATATAGGCGTTAGGGCTCATTATCGAGTAGGTGTGATTATTCAGAAAGAACACAATATTACCCGTTCTAATCGGAGGCAAAAATGCAAAGTAAGTTTTTCCAAATTAAAGTAACATTATTTCTCGTTCTTATATCACTTTGCGCCATTAGCAATAATCTTCGCGCCCATAATCCACACGATATGGTTTATGGATTAGGTATTTCCCCCAATTTTGCTAACGACAAAACTATCTTCCTGGCCACCGATGGAGAATTGACCTCGGATCAATATACCAACATTCTGCGATCAACCGATGGCGGCACGACCTGGACCAGGCTCCCAAATGGGCTAGACAATGTATTCTCGGAAATTGGCGTTCGTGTCTCACCAAACTATGAGTCCGATCGTACAGTCTTTGCCACGACTAAAGGCGATGGTATATATCGATCATTGGATGAAGGAAATTCTTGGGAGATTTTTAATACCGGTCTTTTCAATCTTAGAGTAAATCAATTAAAAATTGCAAAGTTGGGAAATAATGATTATGTGCTTTTTCTGAGCACATTAAACGGTCAACTTTATCGACGCTCCAAAACAGACGCGGCTTGGACCAGAGTGCAAGATGCATCTGCGAGCATAAAGCTGGTCGCAGTATCACCCAGCTTCACGACTGACCTGACAGCTATTTCAGTGAATAAGAGTGGAGGTCTACTAAAATCCACCGATGGGGGTTTCACCTGGAACGGTATCGGAAATACTACCGGATTAACCGTTTACGACATAGCAATTTCGGGAGGAAACCTTAAAGAGGTATTTCTCGCTACTAGTGACGGAATCTATTACAGCAGTAATACGGGTGTAACATTCACCAATAAACCTGCCAACTTACCATTGGAAACAATCAATAATATATCACTATCTCCAAACTATTTAATTGATCGCACAGTTTTCTGCACCAGCTTAACTAAATCTGTATATAAATCAACCGATGGCGGCGACAGTTGGACATATCACTCATCTGGAGCAGTAGTTACCGGACAAACGAGCGCATTGGAGGAATTCAGCGAATTACAAGTATCTAACACATTTTTGACGGACCAAACGGTCTTTCTCTCTGCGTACGACGGGCTTTTCATCTCGAAAGATGGCGGCATTACCTGGACCCAAAAACAAACTCGCAAAAATCTGCTAACAGGCTTGGCTTTGTCGCCAAATTTCATCAATGACCAAAGTATGATTGCATCAACATATTTTGGCGGAGGCTTATACCGCTCTTCCGATCATGGCACAACATGGACTATCGATAGAACCGGTTGGCCAGTTCCAAGTAGTCTAGATCTTCCAATGAGTGCTTTCGATGTCGATTTTGCTAAAAATCAGGCAGGCCCGCCTACGGCTGTTGCCACAAGAAATACCACACATATTGGGTTTTCCAACGACTTCGGACAAAATTGGACTACAAAGTTTATTCCGAAAATACCTGAAATCTCACCATTTTCTGTCTATATCAATTCATTTGTTTTGTCACCCACGTTTGAGAGCGACCGAGAAATCTATGTTGGCACAAGATCACATGGAGTTCTACAAACACTTGATGGCGGGAATAGTTGGCGCGGGCTGCGAGGCGTCCCCACTACTTCGCATATTGTAAACTTGGCTATTTCCCCTAACTACGCAAATGACCGTACCGCCTTCGCTGCAACTCGCTCCGGGAAGATTTGGCGTACAATTAACGGAGGTGACAGTTGGTTACAATCGCAGAAATTTGATTTAATCACACTACGTGGTCTACCGGGACAACAACATTTATCAATTGCCGTCTCGCCGCAATTCGCCACGGACAAATTAGTCTTCGCCGGTACAAGTAATGGCTTGTATCGTTCAAAGAATGGAGGCATTAACTGGGTTACAATGACTCAAAACCATATAGGGCCGGGAACCGCTATCCAGCAAATTGAATTTTCTCCTAATTTTTCTAATGATAGCCTTATCTTTGCCATCGTTCATGGAAAAGGTTTCTATCGGATTACTCTGAATAATAGTGGGGGCATAATATCCTCGAAAAATATAGGTACTTCATTACTGCAACAAAATATTCAATTTACAGAATTTCGCATATCTCCTAACTTTGCACTTGATACCACTATTATAGGTATTGCACGAGCAAACGCTTACATTTCAACCGACGGTGGTTTGACTTGGGCACTTGCAGGCAAAGTTGAGTGGTAATGTGGCTTATAAAAGATTCAGATTCCGGGGGGTGTAAGAAATATAACTTTCATTGAAATTCATTTGCTTAATCTCTTCCGGGTTTAATTCCCCGCCCCTTGGGGCGAAAGCTGGTTGAAAACCAGCAGATTGAAGAGCGAAATTAATACCCCGCTGCTTGCGGCGGGGTGCTTTATTGATTTTGATGGATTTAAGTCTGAAGTGCAATTTTTACAAGATTAACAGGAGGCAAGGCTGCGTTAGTATCTGAGCTTCTTGAACAATCAAATAAAAGGAGTGCAGATGAAGCACTACCATCAGCTCACCTAGGAGCAACAACATCAGATATAGGGGTTACTTAAAGCGGGATTTAATCAAACCGGAGTTGCGAATGAAATTGGAGTGGATAAATCCCACAGTCTGTCGTGAACTCAGACGTAATAGAGGGCAACGAGTGTTAATCAGCGAGCAAAACTTACCAGGGTTCTGAGTGAAACAGCGTTGAAAAATTTCCACTCTGGAGTGTTAACAATGGATATTATTGCGGAAGTAAGAAGACGGTATTTTGTCAGTAAGGAAAGTATTAGCTCAATTGCACTTTCTTTTCTCTAAGGATTTCACGCCTAACCGGATCGGCCAGCAACGCCAATGGGCAGTTTCTAAGAAAGCACAAAATCAAGAGCGCAATCATGCATCACGCGTACAGGAACAAACCGCTCTCGGCACGCCAGGAGCTGGCGAATAAATTGATCAGCAAAAAACGCTATATTGTTGAACAGTGTTTCGGCACGGTAAAAGTAAACGCCCAAGTTATGCTGAAAAGCATCTGCATGAATCTAAAAAAAGCTGTCAACAAAATTTTCGTGGACAAGCCACCAAGGGGAGTAGTCCGTCCAAATGCTGCATAAGGGAAAAAACTCCCTTTAAAAAGAGGAAAAACTTAATTTTTTGCCAAAATGACACGCATAACAAAGGTCATTTGGATATTTCTCTCATTATCACAGCAAATTTGCGCAATTGTGCAGAGGTCTTACATTTTTTATTGGCTTCTAACGGATTATTCTGAATTTCTACGGGATAGATTGGCTTGATGAGTAGCTTGTCGTGGATTGCTTTGGCTTTGGATTTGTATGGATGCGGTAATGGCGGAGGCGGTGAGATTCGAACTCACGGTAGAGTCACCCCTACGGCAGTTTTCAAGACTGCTGCCTTAAACCGCTCGGCCACGCCTCCTTTTTTGCAAAACCTGCAGGCCGAATCATACCTTTTAGCGTGCTTCTTGGCTAGTTGTCGAACATCTAATTTATCAGTTAAGTTAAAGAATTATTGGAGCTAATGTTATTTATTCTTTATGATTGCCATATTGAATTTTCTGACTTCAAGAATGTAATTTTATGAATTATTAATGAATTTTTATATTTGCTGATTTTTATTGGTACTATCTCGATGAATTTTTTGACTCAATCTTGGCATAGAAAAAGCGTATTCTGAAAGGTAGCAGATGTATGTGGTCGGATCCAGGAGTAGCAAAGCTAGAGCAGGTGCGTATCAGCACCAATCAAGATATGGCGCGACGCATGCGTTTGGGTGGTTTGTTTTATGTTTTGTGTTGCGGTGCTATCGTACTGATGTCTCCTGTGCTGCGCACGCAGCCTTATATTGCGCTCTTTGTTGCTCTGTTTGTAATTCTGGCGATATCACGTTTTGTAGTTTATAAGCGTGCGTTGATTTTATTCGACAGAAATGAGCAGCAGATCGAATATTCGATCTCAACGATCTATATCACAACGGCATTAGGTTGGACTATCTTTTTGATATGGATATTCCTATCCATTAATATTCTGGATAGCAGCGTTACTTTAGCGGTTATTTCGACAGTCGGTTTTGTTGCAGGTGGTATAGCGGCTACTTCACCTCGCATTCGGTTGATGCTCGTCTATGCAGTGATAATTTATCTGCCCAGTCTTTTAAGCCTAGTATTATTTATCCCAGGAGAAGGTAGTTGGGTATTGATGGTAATTGGACTTGCCTATTTCTTTTTTTCTGTACATAACGGCAAGCTGCAGCATGAGAATTATTGGGTTGCGCGGCAACAAGCTGTGCAGTTGGAAAAACAAGCTGTTGATCTGGAATATGCCCGCTTACAAGCGGAGAATGCGAATAAAGCTAAATCGGCATTTTTGGCGGCCATGAGTCATGAGATCAGGACGCCAATGAACGGTGTACTTGGGATGACTGAAATTCTGGCAACCACTTCACTTGATTCGGAGCAAAGAAATTATCTAAGTGTAATTCGTAATTCTGGGAAAACTCTGTTACGAGTCATCGATGATATTCTTGATTTTGCGAAAATAGATGCGCATAAACTCAAAGTGGCTAATCGGCCATTTAACCTTGGTGCACTGGTTGATGAAGTGAATTTACTGTTTTGCGCCAAAGCCAGAGAATCACCACTGAATTTTATTGTGAGTTTCGAATGTAATCTATCCCTTAATCTTGTTGGTGATCCTGATCGCATTAAACAAATTTTATTTAACCTACTCGGTAACGCGTTTAAATTTACTGCTGAAGGGGAAGTTAAATTACAAATCGGTTGTTACCCCCTTGCAGATCAAAGTGGAGTTGAGGTAGAGCTTATCGTTGCAGATACTGGGGTAGGTATATCAACCGAGGACCAGGCGCGTTTGTTTCAGGAATTTTCACAAGTAGGTGAATCTACACAACATATTCGAGGTACTGGACTAGGCCTTGTGATTACACGCAATTTGTTATCACTCATGGGGGGCTCAATTACTGTATCTAGTGAAATTGGTAAGGGCACAGAGTTTTGTGCGCATATTCCTCTTAAATATGCAGCTGTTGATGCCGTGATTTCTCAGCAAAGCCAATTAACTTCAAAGCAGCCTATAGCTATTACCGAGTTTCGTGCCCGTGTCTTAGTCGTTGAGGATAATGATGTGAACCAATTGGTCAGTAAAGCAATGCTGGAGCGGTTAAATTGTGAGGTTATTATTGTAAATAATGGTGTGGAGGCAATTAACGCATTCACATTGCATCATTTTGATTTGATCTTAATGGATTGCAATATGCCTGTGATGGATGGGTTTGAGGCCACACGACGAATACGTGCGCTTGAGCAGGAGAAAAACGCTGTGCCAATTCCAATTGTTGCATTAACTGCCCATGCTTTTGATCATGTCAGGCAGGAATGTTTTGCTGCTGGTATGAATGAGCATCTCAGTAAACCATTCGACGTCGCGCAGCTTAATCAGATATTACAACAATTTGTTTCGATACGTTCGCCATGGCGTGAGGACATTTGAGAATTCTGATTTGTCGTAACAGAAGTGCGTGCTCCAGTGCGATAATAAGCAATATCGGATTAACGCTGATTATTAAGTACCTTGCTAAATGGCAGTTAATTTTTATTATTTGAGGAATTATGATTTGGAAACCTAATGTAACGGTTGCAGTTGTTGTTGAGCAAGATGGCAAATATTTACTGGTGGAGGAGGAGCCTGAAACAGGTCGCGGATTGTTTCTAAATCAACCGGCGGGGCATCTGGATCCAGGAGAATCTATCGTTCAGGGAGCGGTACGGGAGACACTGGAAGAAACTGGGTATACCTTCGAACCTGAATATGTATTGGGTGTATATCAGTGGCATTCACATCGTGCAGATACCACCTATCTTCGATTTGCGTTTGGCGGGCGTGTTACACATCACGATCCTAAACGGAAGCTCGATACAGGCATTTTGCGGGCGTCTTGGTTTGGTTTTGATGAAGTTAATCAAACGATTCAGCGTCATCGTAGTCCGCTGGTTATGCAATGTATTCGTGACCACCTTGCCGGTAAGCGCTACCCATTGGAATTGATGTTGCATTATGAATCCTAAGGTGATGACGAGGTGTCGTGTTGTCGTCGGCATGTCTGGTGGTGTTGATTCATCTGTGGCTGCATATTTGCTGAAGCAACAAGGCTATGATGTTGTAGGGTTATTTATGAAGAATTGGGAAGATGATGATACCGATGAATATTGCTCTTCCCGGCAGGATTTTCTAGATGCCGTATCGGTTGCTGATGTTATTGATATTCCTATAGAAACTGTGAACTTTTCTAGCGAATACAAAGAGCGGGTATTTTCACAATTCCTTGCAGAATACCAAGCCGGACGCACACCGAATCCCGATGTATTGTGCAATGCTGAGATTAAATTTAAAGCATTTCTGGATCATGCAAATAAACTGGGTGCTGATTATATCGCAACAGGTCATTATGCCCGGGTGCGTAAAGCGGGTAGCGTTTTTCAATTATTAAAAGGTGAAGATGGAAACAAAGATCAAAGCTATTTTTTGTATCGTTTGAATCAAGCACAACTTGCTAAGTCGCTTTTTCCAATCGGTCATCTCTATAAACGCGAAGTGCGTAAAATAGCCAGAGAGCTGAAGCTTCCGAATTACTCTAAAAAAGACAGTACGGGCATATGCTTTATTGGCGAGCGTCCGTTTCGTGAATTTCTTAATCGCTATTTACCGCACAAACCTGGCGAAATTCAAACAACTGATGGAAAAATCATTGGTCAGCATATTGGATTAATGTACTACACCATAGGACAGCGACAGGGATTGGGGATTGGGGGCATCCGGGATGGTGCCGATGAACCATGGTTTGTGGCAGCCAAAGATATGGCCAGGAACCGATTGATTGTTGTGCAGGGTCATAATCATCCAGATTTATTTCGTCCCTCCCTGAAAGCAATCAATTTAACTTGGATCGATGAAAAACATCCGCATTGCAATTGGGTTTACGCTGCAAAAACACGCTATCGCCAAACTGATGCGCCTTGCACAATTACAAATCTGTCACGTGAGTACTGTCAAGTAGAGTTTGCCCAAAATCAATGGGCAATCACCCCAGGGCAATCCGTTGTGATTTATGAGAGTCAAGTATGTTTGGGGGGAGGAGTCATATTGCAATGATTCTTGATGCCTCATTATTTTCAATTACAAGAGATTCTAAGTTGTAACTAAAGAATTATTTTGTTGTGTTGAATGTTTGTGTTTAAATTCATATTGTTAGATTAATTTTATAATTTTATTATTTTTCCCTCTTGAAATTTTGAATCACAAACCCTACTATTAGCACTCGTGGTTGCGGAGTGCTAATAGTAATCCCAATATTAGAACCCTGACTGTCTTAGTAGTGTTAAAAGAATGATGTGCATTTATTGCGCGGATATTAGTTTGTTAATTTTCAAAGGAGAGAACAGCATGAAAATTCGCCCTTTACATGATCGTGTGATCGTAAAGCGATTAGAAGATGAACGCAAAACAGCTTCAGGTATTGTTATTCCTGATAGTGCAGCAGAAAAACCAGATCAAGGCGAGATTCTGGCAATAGGCAAAGGAAAAGTCGGAGATGATGGAAAAATCCGCCCGTTGGAAGTGAAAGTCGGCGATAAAGTGTTATTTGGCAAATATGCCGGGCAATCCGTCAAGGTTCAAGGCGAAGAACTTTTAGTCATGCGAGAAGAAGATATTATGGGTGTAATTGAAGGTTAATCCATTAGTTCAATGACACGCAAGAATAATGTATTGAGAGATTAGGAGAGAATTATGTCAGCAAAAGAAGTGAAGTTTGGTGATTCAGCGCGCCATAGAATGGTAGCCGGTGTAAATGTTTTAGCCGATGCTGTAAAAGTAACATTAGGCCCTAAAGGACGAAATGTTGTTCTGGATCGCTCATATGGTGCGCCTACTATCACGAAGGATGGCGTATCCGTTGCCAAAGAAATCGAATTAAAAGATAAGTTTGAGAATATGGGCGCGCAGATGTTAAAAGAAGTGGCTAGCAAAACATCTGATGTGGCCGGCGATGGTACAACCACTGCAACCGTATTAGCACAATCTATTGTAAAAGAAGGCATGAAATATGTAGCGGCCGGTATGAATCCAATGGATCTCAAGCGCGGGATTGATAAAGCAGTGACCGCAGCGGTTGATGAGTTAAAGAAGTTGTCAAAACCATGTACGACAGCAAAGGAAATTGCGCAAGTTGGAAGTATTTCTGCAAATTCTGACGATGAAATTGGCAAGATCATTGCAGATGCAATGGATAAAGTGGGTAAGGAAGGCGTAATTACAGTAGAAGATGGGTCGGGATTGCAAAATGAATTGGAAGTCGTTGAAGGTATGCAATTTGATCGCGGCTATCTGTCGCCCTATTTTGTGAGCAACGCGGAAAAACAGAATGCGCTGTTAGATAACCCATATATTTTGCTGCATGACAAGAAAATTTCTAATATTCGTGATTTATTACCGGTGTTGGAACAAGTCGCAAAAGCAGGCAAGCCATTATTAATTATTGCTGAAGATGTTGATGGTGAGGCACTTGCAACATTAGTTGTAAACAATATACGGGGCATTCTAAAAACCTGTGCAGTCAAAGCGCCTGGCTTTGGCGATCGCCGCAAAGCGATGCTTGAAGATATTGCAATTTTAACTGGTGGTACGGTTATTGCTGAAGAAGTTGGTTTGACGCTAGAGAAAGCCTCATTAAATGATCTGGGTCAAGCCAAACGCATTGAAGTAGGTAAAGAAAATACTACAATTATCGATGGCGCAGGCGATAGTGCTGCTATTGAAGGCCGCGTCAAGCAAATTCGTACTCAAATTGAAGAAGCTACCAGTGATTATGACAAAGAAAAACTGCAGGAGCGTGTAGCTAAGCTTGCTGGAGGTGTTGCACTCATTAAAGTCGGTGCTGCTACTGAAGTTGAAATGAAGGAGAAGAAGGCTCGGGTTGAAGATGCGCTACATGCAACACGCGCTGCCGTGGAAGAAGGCGTTATCCCTGGAGGGGGTGTAGCATTGTTGCGCGTGGTTCCGATTGTGAAGAAAATAAAAGGTGATAATCACGATCAAGATGCAGGTATAAAGATTGTTATGCGTGCACTTGAAGAGCCCTTGCGTCAAATTGTAACAAACTGTGGCGATGAGCCGTCTGTTGTTGTCAATAAAGTGGCTGAGGGTCAAGGAAATTTTGGCTACAACGCTGCAACTGGTGAATATGGTGACTTGGTTGCGATGGGTGTTCTGGATCCAACCAAAGTAACTCGTTCTGCTTTGCAGAATGCAGCTTCAGTAGCAAGCTTGATGTTAACCACTGACGCAATGGTTGCTGAATTGCCTAAGGATGACGCGCCAGCCGGTGGTGGCATGGGCGGTATGGGTGGCATGGGTGGAATGGGCGGTATGGATATGTAATGTATCCTTATTTATATACTGTCTTTTGAATGAAACAGACTTCAATCTTATATTGAGGTCTGTTTTTTTATGTCTATCTAGCTAACGAGAGAAATAGAGATATTTATCAGGCGTTATATTTTTCTTGAAAAATACTTATTCGTGATAAATTTTTGAATATGAATAAATTAGAAAATTATTCTGCACCTAAAAATCTTTTGAAGGATCGTGTGATTCTTGTCACGGGCGCAGGGCAAGGGCTAGGGCGTGCGGCAGCATTATCTTATGCGAATCATGGGGCTACGGTAATTCTGCATGGTCGTAAAGTAAAAAAACTGGAAAGTGTTTACGATGAAATAGAAACCATCGGTAAAGCGCAAGCTCTAATTTATCCGCTTGATCTGGAGCGCGCTGAAGAAAAGGATTTTTTTGCTCTGGCACATGCAGTAGCGCAGCAACTCGGGCGTCTGGATGGAGTCTTGCATAACGCAACCTATCTGCCTGGTTTAAGCCCGCTGGAGCATCAAACAATGGAGCAGTGGCGAGCCTTGTTACAGGTTAATTTGATAGCTCCTTTTGCATTAACAAAAGCATGTTTGCCGCTACTTAAGGCTTCTCCTGATGCGAGCATTATTATTACATCAAGTACGCACGGACATAATCCATCGGCTTACTGGGGTGGTTTTGCCGTTGCAAAAGCCGGTCTGGAAGCATTAGTCAAGATACAGGCTGATGAATGGGAGCAGATGCCGAATTTGCGCATTAATACAGTTATACCTGGTTTGGTGAAT
>RRZT012201416.1_pt1 | contig 12591 bp, 14 predicted proteins | sample 2165551 | NCBI WGS metagenome assembly RRZT01 (sample SAMN10456910, study PRJNA506462) | wastewater metagenome | biome: wastewater; feature: sludge; material: wastewater sludge; isolation source: wastewater sludge with Escherichia coli K12::gfp cells carrying plasmid... | place: USA: Moscow, Idaho... | reverse complement strand
GAAAGATAAGCCCCGCTATTTAATGGGAGTTGGTTCGTTAGATGCGCTTTTTGAAGGCACGATTCGCGGCATTGATATGTTTGACTGTGTGCTCCAAAGCCGGATCGCCAGAAACGGCACCGCTTTTACCAGTCATGGCAAGGTAGTCGTTCGTAATGCGACCTATAAGGAAGATTTTACGCCAGTTGACCCGGAATGTGATTGTTTCGTTTGTCGAAACTACACCCGGGCTTACATCCGCCATCTGATCAAAACCAATGAAATTTTAGGGGCCAGGTTATTGACATATCATAATTTATACTTTACACTTGTAACAATGAAGAAAATTCGACAGGCCATAATGGATGATAATTTATTAGCCTATAAAGAAGCTTTCTTTAATAAATTCGGCATTGCTGAATAATGATAAAGGAGAATGTGAATGGATTTTACGTTAATTCTCCCTTTGATATTAGTACTGGTATTTTTTTATTTCTTTATTCTAAGACCACAACAAAAGCAACAAAAAGAGATAAAAGAAATGCGCTCAAGTATGAAACCAGGGGATGAAATTGTTACAATCGGCGGGTTTTACGCGATCGTCTATGCGATTGGTGAAGAGAATGTAACCATTGAATTATTGCCAGATTACAATAAGGCGCTGATTACGAAATCGGCCATTGCCCGAATTGTCAACAGTGGGGATGCTGTGGCAGCAACAGAAGACGACAATTTCGAAGAACTGGAAGATCTGGACAACGAAGAAATTATCGTCGATGCTGAATTTGAAGAAATCGATGAAGATAAGAAATAATAAAGAACAGAAAATGGTTGGCTACCCGGCCATTGTCAGGTCAGCGTCAGCCATTGTCTGAGATAGAATAAAATTTGAAGGGAGTGAACAATTTGAAGCACATTAAAATCATAAAAGAAGGTAAACTCACTGACGTAAAAAACAGAGGGTGCGGGGAATGTCAAACTTCCTGTCAATCAGCCTGTAAAACATCCTGCACTGTAGGAAATCAAAAATGTAAACAAACGACTGAAAAATAATAATTAAGCCTGAAAGGGGCTGTCTCGCAAGAGATAGTCCCTTTTTTGATGATACCATAAACTAGGAGAAAAATAATGATACATAAATATAAGAAGAATGGCCTCAATATTGTGTTGGATGTAGATACCAGCACGGTGCTGACTGTGGATGAACTGACCTATGAGCTTCTTGATCACTATGAAGATAAGACCAGAGTCGAAATTATTGCCAGCTTTCAGGAAAAATATCCGTTGGTGGAACTCAATGAATGTCTGGACGAATTGGATGGTGTCAAAGCCGCCGGGCTGTTATTTCGGGAGATGCACTATCAACGGGAAAACTATGCCAATGAAGATCTGATCAAGGCCCTATGTCTTCATGTGGCCCATGACTGCAATCTGAAGTGTTCCTATTGTTTTGCTGCGCAAGGCGACTTTGATGGCGAAAAACTGCTGATGCCGCTGGAAGTGGGAAAAAAAGCGATTGATTTCATCATTGCCCAGTCCAAAAACCGCAGAAACCTGGAAGTGGATTTTTTCGGCGGCGAACCGCTGATGAATCTCGATGTGGTCAAACAACTGGTGGAGTATGGCAATGAAATGGCTGCCAAAAACGATAAGCAGTTCAAATTTACGATGACCACCAACGGGGTGCTGCTCAATGCTGAAACCCGGGAATATCTCAATGAAACCATGGACAACATTGTTCTCAGTTTGGATGGCCGCAAAGCAGTCAATGACCAGATGCGGCAAACAGTTAATGATCAGGGTTCCTTTGATGTGATTATTGATAATATTAAAGCGATGGCAAAAATGCGGGGCGACAAGGATCATTATGTCCGGGGCACCTATACCCATCATAATCTTGATTTTGCCAGGGATGTTCAGTTTTTGGCGGCAGAGGGTTTTAAGAGTATTTCGGTGGAACCGGTTGTCGCTGAAGCGAGCCACGATTACGCCCTGACTGAATCCGATCTGCCTGCCATTATGGAAGAATATGATGCGCTGGCCTTGACCTACCTGAAGCGCCATCAGGAAGGGCTCCACTATAACTTTTTTCATTTTAATGTCGATCTCGATCATGGTCCCTGTGTTTACAAACGTCTGTCTGGGTGTGGCGCTGGTAAGGATTATGTGGCAGTGACCCCGGAAGGGGATATCTACCCCTGTCATCAGTTTGTCGGCAATGAAGCGTTTAAGATGGGTGACGTGAACAACGGCATCACCAACGGCGAGATCAAAAAGATCTTTGATGCCGGAAACCTGCTCGAAAAAGAGGACTGTCAAAGTTGCTGGGCTAAATATTTTTGCGGTGGTGGCTGTCATGCCAATGCCTATAACTTTAATGGCACCATCATGAAACCCCATTTCGTCAGCTGTGAAATTGAACGACGGCGGGTCGAAAACGCCATAATGATTTCAATTATCGAAGGCGAACAGGAATAAATAGCCGGCACCGTCGGGTTTTTTTGACAAGAATGGATATTTGTGGTAAATTTAAGTATCTGCATTAAACAAACCTTCAGATTATTCTGCGACGCAAGCATCATATCAGCACAGTAAAATCAAAACACAAAATCAAAAAAATTCATTCTTAGATCAACTACTACAGCATCTAAAACCCATGGAGGCACATATTGGAAAAGAAATCACTGGAAGATTTGACGGTTGTTGAATTGCGTAAACAGGCGGAAAGTCTGGGTATCGAAAAAACCAGCCGGCTTAAAAAAATTGAACTGATTGAGGCCATCGAAGAAAAATTGGAGACCTCGGCAGATCAATCAGCTCATCAAAATCATCAGCACGAGCATCATCATGAAATAAAGGAAAAAGAAGTATTGACAGACAATAAAGAAATGCCCGAAAAAACGCCAGCTGAAAAAAAAACGGGCCAAACCAATCAGCGAATCATGAATGGACCGAATGGAAACGGCGCCCGTTCACCCTATTATAAGATCAAAGATTCCATGGATAATGTCGTGGTGGTGGAAGGAAATCTGGAAATCCTGCCGGAAGGTTTTGGTTTTGTCAAAAACAAGGATATGAAATCCAATGAGGAATTCGTTTATATTTCCGGCTCACAAATTCAAAAATTCAAACTGGAAACGGGCGATGTCTTAAGCGGTAAGGTTCGTCCGCCTAAAACCGGTGAAAAATATTCAGCGATGCTGTTTCTGGAAAAGGTCAACGGCACCAAAACGGCAGATATCATTCAGAAGATCAACAGCATGCTGTATGTGGATGACAAAAAAGATCTCGATCGCTATAAAAATTCCCAGGAAGGGATTCTGGATGTCAACCCCGATGGGTTTGGTTTTCTCAGAACCAACCATTATCTATCCGGTGACCACGACATTTATGTGGCAGCCAACCAGATCCGGCGGTTTAATCTCCGTACTGGCGATAAAATCCTGGGAAAAATTAAGATGTCCGGCGAAAATGAAAAATTTGATGCTTTGCTTTATGTGGAAAAAGTCAACGGCGACATCCCCGAAAAAATTGCCAATCGACCCCGCTTTGAACGGCTGACGCCAATTTTTCCGGAGGAACGGATCACCCTGGAAACAATCCAGGATGTTGTGTCAACCCGGATGATCGATCTCTTTTCGCCAATGGGGAAAGGTCAGCGGGGACTGATTGTGGCGCCGCCAAAAGCCGGCAAGACCATTCTGCTAAAGGAAATCGCCAATGGCATTACCACCAATCATCCGGAAATTGAACTGATTATTCTGCTGGTTGATGAACGGCCGGAAGAAGTCACCGATATGAAACGATCCATCGATGCGGATATTGTCTATTCAACCTTTGATCAGCCACCAGAAAACCACATCAAGGTAGCTGAAATTGTCTTGGAACGGGGCAAGCGGTTGGTTGAACAGGGCAAAGACGTGGTGATCCTGGTTGACAGTTTAACCCGGTTGACCCGGGGCAACAATCTGGTGGTATCACCCTCAGGCCGAACCTTGTCCGGGGGACTTGATCCGGAAGCCTTATTCTTTCCTAAAAAATTTTTTGGTTCGGCCCGAAATGTCGAAGAAGGCGGCAGTTTGACCATTTTGGCCACAGCCCTGGTGGATACTGGCAGCCGCATGGATGATATTATCTTTGAAGAATTCAAGGGTACTGGCAACATGGAGCTGCACCTGGAACGGGAACTGGCCGAGCGGCGGATCTACCCGGCCATCAATCTGAACCGTTCCGGCACCCGTCGCGAGGAAAAACTGTTAACTGCAGAAGAGCTGAAAGTCAGTTTTGACATTCGCAAACGCTATAAGGGAACTACGGTTTATGACCTCACCGATAAGATTATTTCGATTCTGGAACGCACCAAAGACAATGAAGCGTTTATGAAAAAATTTATTGATAAATATAACGCACAAAATATTTGATCTTTTAAGAAAAGTTTGATATAATATCACGGTTGATAAAATAACAATAAGCAATTAAATAAATAAGAAACGAGGTGGATTCGATGAAAGAAGGCATTCATCCAAATTACGGCAAATCAATAGTTAAATGTGCATGCGGAAATACATTTGAAACTGGTTCTATCAAACCAGAATTAAGAGTGGAAATCTGTTCAGTATGTCACCCATTTTTCACAGGGAAACAAAAACTTATTGATGCTGGTGGACGTGTTGATCGATTTAATAAAAAATACGGCATTAAAAACGAGTCAGCAGAATAAAAAAGAAGTCGGTTCTTGTAACCGGCTTTTTTCTTGTTCAGATGCGAAAATGGTTTTTAGTTTTAAGTTGAGGTAGTAAAAATGACCATCAAAGAGATTTTGGATTTTGGACGGCAGACACTTTTTCAGGCCGGAATCGAATATCCTGGTTTAGAGGCGGAGATTCTGCTAAGTAGTATTTTGGATCGGGATCGGGTCTATTTTTACACCCATGCACAGGAAGTGGTGGACTTAAAACGAGCAGAAACCTATCGTAGCGTGATTAAGAGACGTTGTCAATTAGAACCGGTCGCCTATATTTTGGGTAACAAAGAATTTATGGGGATGAACTTTTTTGTCAATAGGGATGTACTAATCCCCAGACCCGATACCGAACCAATGGTAGAATACCTGTTAAAGTATTTACAGGGTAACTACCCGGCTGGGGCGAAAATTCTGGATCTGTGTACGGGCAGTGGCGCGATCGGCATTGCGATTAAGAAATATTTCAGCCAGGGAAAAGTCAGTCTCAGTGATTTTTCGGAGGCGGCATTAGCCGTGGCGAGGATCAATGCTGATCAATTGGTTAATGGTGAGCTTTCGCTATATCAAGGCGATTTATTTGCCGCCATTCCCCAGGGGCAAACCTTTGATGTGATCGTCTCCAACCCGCCGTATATCAGGCGGGCAGAGATGAGTGGGCTAGCCCGGGATATTATTGCGTATGAACCTCATCTGGCCCTGGACGGCGGCGAGTCTGGCTTGGATTTTTATCGGCGAATCATTGCGGCAGCTCATCAATTTTTGGAAAAAGACGGTCTCCTGGCCCTGGAAATTGGCGACGACCAGACAGACTCAGTCACTGACCTTTTAGCGAAAAACGGGTATCAAGAAATAAAAACGATTCGGGATCTGAGCGGACACGTTCGCTGTCTCACCGGTAAATTATCTGATCTGAAACCCGGGTATAATAATAAATTGGGATGACGGCGCTCCAGAATTGTGATAGAATAATAACATTGAATTGAAAAGAAAAAATTAACATATGCATAGCGGAGGTAAACATGGTATCAGCAGGAGATTTTAAAAAAGGTGTAACCTTTGAAATGGATGGTCATACATTTACGATCATCGAATTTCAACACGTAAAACCAGGTAAGGGCGCGGCCTTTGTTCGAACCAAGATTCGAAATGTTATAACAGGTGCAGTGGTAGAAAAATCATTCAACCCGACGGAACGTTATCCAAAAGCACAGGTTGAGACCCGAGAAATGGAATACTTATATGAAGATGGTGGGCTGTACTACTTCATGGATCTGGAGTCCTATGAGCAGATTCCATTGAATTTGAGCCAGGTCGAAGAAGCACTAAAATATCTGAAAGAAAATGATATTGCCACCGTTAAATCTCTGAAAGGTGTGGCATTTTCAGTAGCCGCTCCCAATTTTGTGGAATTGGAAGTTGTTAAGACAGATCCTGGCTTTAAGGGCGATACCGCAACCGGAGCAAATAAACCAGCTACGGTTGAAACTGGCGCAATTATCACGGTACCACTATTTGTGGAACAAGGTGATAAGATTCGCATCGACACCCGTACGGGTGATTACATGGAAAGGGTATAAAATGAAATATATTAATGAAAAAGTCGCTTATACCAAAGGCCTGGTAGATGGTCTGGAATTAGATCAGGCTTCCAACGAAGGCAAGGTACTGGTTCAGGTATTGGATATTCTTGAAGACATCGTTGATGCCCTGGATGGCATTACTGAGGCTCAGGAAGAGCTGGAAGAATATGTCGAAATGGTTGATGATGATCTCTCTGATTTAGAAGAATTTATTTTAGACGAAGATTTTTCTGATGATGACGAATTTGATTTTGATGAAGAGGATTATTACGAAATCATTTGTCCCGAATGTGGAAATATCTATATCACCGAATTTGAGTCGTTTGAAAACAATACGGTGGCTTGCCCGGACTGCGGCGCCCCCTTTAAATTAAATGAAGAGGTTGCATCATGCTGCGGCGAAGATGGTTGTGACTGTCACCAGGAAATCTAAAGAGCTCAGGTAATTTGAGATGAAAATAGAAATGAAAAACAATCAGTCCCCGAATATCAATGACGAAATGATCGCTTCAATTGTCAGCTTGGCGGCTACTGGCGTTAACGGTGTGGCGCGTATTTCATTGAGAATCACCGATGAAATCATGGATAAGCTCTATCTGGCATCAACCATAAAAGGTGTCAAGATTGCCAGAGATCCGCTTGGTTTAATGATTTGGGTTTATATAATCACCGAACCCGGGGTCGATATTATCAAGGTTTCAAAAGCAATTCAGAAAAAAGTCAAGGTTGCGGTGGAGTCCATGGCCGGGTTCCAGGTAGCTGCGGTTAATGTCCGAATTGAAGGTTCAGGCAAATAAGGGGCGAAAGCCCCTTTTATAAAATAATAGAATCTTAAGGAGTGGCGCATGAGTCGAAAAAAAGAACGGGAATATGCGTTAAAAGGTGTATTTCAATTGGACTTTCATCCAGAGCCAGGAGATTTCACTGAGAGTATTGCATATTTTTTAGAGGATAATGAGCTGGATCTGACTTATGGAAAGACCCTGATCGATACCACCGAAGCTCATCTTCCAGAAATAGATGATATTCTCGATGACTATCTCAAAAGCACCTGGAAAATTGATCGCATTCCAAAGGTAGAAAAATCAATTCTGCGTTTGGCCATTTGTGAGCTGAAATACATGGATGAAAAAGTACCATTTGAAGTTGTCATTAACGAGGCAATTGAGCTTACGAAAAAATTCGGAGACGAGGATGGAAAAAATTACGTTAATGGTATTTTAAATAAAATAGTTAAGGACGAACTTAATGAGTGCCCTTAGTCTTGGAATTGATACCAGTAATTATACAACTTCGGTTGCCTTGGTAGACGAAAATGAAAACATGATTTATAACAAGGGCATCCTATTGGAAGTGAAGTCAGGAGAAAGAGGACTTCGTCAATCGGATGCCCTTTTTCAGCATGTCCATCATTTGCCGTTGCTGCTTCAGGATCTGCCGCGGGGCCGGGAAATTGCGGTTATCTGCTATTCGGAACGGCCGCGGCCATTGCCTGACTCTTATATGCCGGTCTTTCGTTCCGGTGAGTCGCTGGCCCGTTCTCTGGCTGGGGTATTGGGAGTCGAACGGCTGGCGGTGAGCCACCAGGAGAATCACATCCGGGCAGCAATATATGGCAGTGGCTCTCCAGAATTGGAAACGACCTTCGCGGCGGTTCATTTTTCAGGCGGTACATCAGAAATTTTATTGGTTGACAAAAAAGCAGTTGGTTTTGATTGTGACATCGTCGCTCAGACCCGGGATCTCAATGCCGGACAACTGGTCGACCGGATTGGGGTGCTGATGGGCTGTAGCTTTCCCGCGGGAAAAGCCCTGGAAGCATTGGCAAACCAGGTTGATCCTGATTCGATAGATAGCAAATTGGTTATTTCAACCACCATGGATGGCGTGGATTTTCATTTTTCCGGCCAGGAAAACCAGGCTCAGAGACTTTTGGATGCCGGGACTGATCAGGCTGTGGTAGCCTTTCTGTTACTTAAGTCGATTGCCAAAACCTTGTCAAAAGCGATTGGTGGATTATTAAAAAAATATTCTTTTCAGTCAGTGCTTTTTTCCGGCGGCGTAATGTCCAATCTGATTATCAAGGCGATTGTGGAGCATGAATTGAGTGCGGCAGGGCTGAATCTTTATTTTTCGCCCGGCCAATATTCCCGCGATAATGCCGCCGGAAATGCCCTGCTGGGAATGGATTATTATAAAAGCATGAGGTGCGGTCGGTGACAAATGCAAAAATACTCAGTGTGTCTGAGCTTAACCAATATATTAAAACCCTGTTGGAATCCAATAGTCTGCTGCGAAATCTGGTGATCCAGGGAGAACTTTCCAATGTCAAACGGGCGGCATCAGGTCATCTTTATTTTTCCCTGAAAGATACCGGCAGTAAAATCGATTGCGTAATGTTTAAAAATGCCGCCATCGGTCTCAAATTCCTGCCCAGGGAAGGCCAGAAGGTGACACTGCGGGGGAGTTTAGGCGTCTATCTGCCCAGTGGCCAATACCAGATTACGGTCCGGTCAATGGAACCCCAGGGAATGGGGGATTTGTTCCAGGCCTATCTGGTGTTAAAGGATGAGCTGGAAGCCAAGGGCTATTTTGACCGCGACCATAAGAAAAAGCTACCGGAAATCATCAGCCGGGTGGGCCTGGTTACATCGCCGACTGGAGCGGCGGTCAAAGACATGATTTCGATTATCAAACGCCGGAATCCGCTGATCGATATTGTCATTTATCCCAGTCTGGTTCAGGGGGATGAAGCGGCCGGTAATATAATCAAAGGGCTTCGGGCCTTTAATGCGGCCAGATCGGTGGATGTGATTATCATCGGCCGGGGCGGCGGCTCCATTGAAGACCTGTGGGCTTTTAATGATGAGCGACTGGCGAAAGCCATTTATGAATCGGAATTACCGATTGTTTCAGCCGTAGGGCATGAAATTGACTATACCATTGCTGATTTTGTGGCTGATTTACGGGCACCTACTCCTTCGGGCGCAGCCGAACTGGTCGCCGAAGAAACCCTCAGTATGATACGGGCGCTGGTTACCCAGAAAAGCCGATTGATTCAGACCATGGAAGCTAAAATCGGCAGGAACCGGGAAACTATAATGCGAATCAAAAAAGAATTCTTACGGTTTCGTCCCAAAGAACGGATCGAAGAAATGCGTCTTCACCTTGATGTCATTAATGATCGGATGATTCGGGCATTAAATAGTCGGATTAAAAGTGAACGACAGCAATTGCTAAATGTTAAAACTCGGATTGAAGCCATGAGCCCATCGCAGGTCCTCAAAAAAGGTTACGTCCGGGTGACAGATAACAATGGTTTACCGATTGCTTCGGTGACCAGCTTGACGGTTGATCAGCTGGTGACCCTCCATTTTGCAGATGGCGAAGCTGAGGCAAGCATTCAATCCACGAAGGAGAATAAATAATGGCAGTTAAAAAACTAAAAACTAAAATGAGTCGTCTGGAGACCATTGCCGAACTACTGGAAGAAGATAATCAGGAAATCGAGGCAGCGATGAAACTGTTTGAAGAGGGAATGAAACTGATCAATGAGTGCAGTGCTGATTTGGATACCCTTGAAGGAAAAATTACGATCATGATTGATGGTCAAGAAAAGGAATTTGAGGGGAGCGTGGAAGCGTGAGTAATTTCAAGACCCAGCTTGCTGATCGGGTTACCGAGATTAATGAGGAACTTGAAAAAGTTTTTCAGCAGAACCTGGATACTCCGGAAGTGATTATTGAAGCCATGAAATACAGTCTTTTTGCCGGGGGGAAACGGCTCCGCCCCATTTTAATGTTGGAAACCTGCCGGGCTTTGGAAGGAGACATGGAGGTCATCAAACCCCTGGCCATGGGGATTGAAATGATCCATACTTATTCATTGATCCATGATGATTTACCGGCTATGGATAACGATGATCTGCGCCGGGGAAAACCGACCAATCACAAAATTTATGGCGACGCGATGGCCATTCTGGCCGGCGACGGACTCTTAAACTATGCGGTCGAAACAATGCTTCAGGGAACGCAGGGGCTCTCGGGAGTGGCGTTGACAAACTATCTCTGTGCGATGAAATGTATCATGGGGGCTTCCGGTATTCTGGGCATGATCGGCGGCCAGGTAGCGGACATACTCAATGAAGATAAGGTCATCGGTCTTGATGAAATGGACTATATCCATTTACACAAGACGGCCGCCCTGTTGGAAGCCTGTGTCCAGAGTGGTTGTATCATTGCCGGCGCTGAACCGGCCACCCAGGGACGGCTGATCAGCTACAGTCATCGAATTGGTCTGGCTTTTCAGATTGTTGATGATATTTTAGATATCGAAGGCAATGAAGCAGATCTGGGCAAACCAATTGGTAGTGATGAAAAAAATCATAAATCCACCTTTGTGTCGCTCTATGGTCTGGAAGCTTCAAAGATGCGGGTCGATGAGTTGGAAACCGAAGCCATCGAAATGCTTAAACCGATTGGTCAGCGAACCGCCTTTCTTCAGGAATTAGCCAGCTATATCTGCCGCCGCCGAAAATGATAACTGCGATTGGTAGTTGATTAAAATTAAAAATGAAAATGGACCCATGAAAAGAGGAAAAATTGAAAGAACGTTTAGATAAGTTATTAGTAAGCCTGAATTATTTTGATACCCGGGAGCGGGCCAAAAAGGCCATTATGGCCGGGCTGGTTCAGGTTAATGACCAGGTCAAGGACAAGGCCGGCGATCTGGTCGACACTGAGGCGACGATTCTGGTTAAAGGCAGTGATATGCCCTATGTCAGCCGCGGGGGATTAAAACTGGAAAAGGGACTGGCTGTTTTTGAGATGCCAGTGGCGGGAAAAACCTTTATCGATATCGGATCATCCACCGGCGGCTTTACCGATTGTCTGCTGCAAAACGGCGCCGAAAAAGTTTATGCAGTTGATGTCGGTTACGGACAACTGGACTGGAAGTTACGAAACGATCCCCGGGTTGTATCGATGGAACGGACTAATTTTCGGTATTTGACGGCTGAAAATATTACCGAGATGGTTGACGGCACCGTTATGGATGTCTCTTTCATTTCGATCACTAAACTGATCCCGGCGATCAAATTGTTTATGAAACCCCGAGCCCGGGGGATCTGGTTGATTAAGCCACAGTTTGAAGCGGGCCGGGAAAGAATCGGTAAAAACGGCGTGATTCGCGATAAAAAAGTGCATGAGTCGATTTTGCTTGAAGTGATGACCGCTATTGAAAATCAGGACCTGTCAATCAAAGGTCTTGATTTCTCACCGATTCAGGGGCCCAAGGGCAACATTGAGTTTTTAGTTTTGGTCGAAAATAGCGAGATCGAGGTTGAAGAAAACTGGTCCGCATTGATTCACTCAGTGGTAAATACTGCCCATGAAAGCTGTCAAAAAAAGAAAGACCCCCAGGACGAATAGGAAGTGAGTAAGATTGGAAGCAGCACTTAAAAACTTTAAGGAAATCGGGATTTATTTGAATATGGATAAGCTGGACAGTCCGGCTCTGGCAGAAAAATGCATCAACTATTTAATCCGTCATGGGTTTAGGATAGCTCTGCTGGAAGGCCAGATAAGATATCCCCATGAGGGCGTTATTTATTACCCCAAAAACCTGTTCTATCGAAAGCCGGATTGTATTCTGGTGCTGGGTGGGGATGGGACGCTTTTGTTTGTGGCCCGTAAGGTTTGTTTTTATTCGATTCCAATTTTTGGGATCAATCTCGGCAAATTGGGGTTTTTAACTGAGGGTGAGGCCAGTAATTATGAAGATGCACTGAAAAATTTAAGCACTGGCGATTATTATATCGAAGAGCGGATGATGTTAAGTTGCAGCATTAAAAAAGAAAATGAAAGCGCCTGTTTTTATATGGCCTTAAATGATGTTCTGGTTAAAAGCCAGGGTTTCCGGATGATGGATATTGAGGCCAAAGCCAATGGCTCAACAATTGACAAATTTCGGGCGGATGGCCTGATTATTGCTACCCCGACTGGTTCCACCGGCTATTCGTTGGCGGCCGGCGGGCCAGTGGTATCACCTCAGGCCAACGTTATGATTCTCAACCCCATCTGTCCTCATCGACTCCATGACCGGTCCTACATTTTGCCGGAGGACGAGGTGATCAATCTGGAATTTGGTGACCGCGAAAAAGATATTATGGTCACCTTTGATGGTCAGACCACGGTTTCAATTACTCCCAAAGATGCGGTTAAGATCAAAAAAGCCACCTATTGTACCCGGCTGATCCGGCTCAATCAGATGAGTAGTTATGATCGGCTG
>RRZT010676188.1_pt1 | contig 12591 bp, 12 predicted proteins | sample 2165551 | NCBI WGS metagenome assembly RRZT01 (sample SAMN10456910, study PRJNA506462) | wastewater metagenome | biome: wastewater; feature: sludge; material: wastewater sludge; isolation source: wastewater sludge with Escherichia coli K12::gfp cells carrying plasmid... | place: USA: Moscow, Idaho... | reverse complement strand
TGGAGGTGACCGGTGACGAGGATGTGGGCGACGTCGGTGACTGCGCAGATCATGTGGTGGTCGACGCGGTCTCCGTCGATGAGCCAGGTCCAGCCGGCGGGGCGGAGCTGGTCGAACGGTCGGCCGGTTACGAGCTGGAGCGCGGTTTCGAGGTCTGCGATGCCGTCTCGGCCGCGGGCGAGGCCGCTGGCTCGGAGGCGGCGGAACAGGTCGGCGTCGACGAGGAGGTCGTCGACGAGGTAGAGGCCCACTCCCCTGGCTCTGGCTTGGGGGGAGCTTTTCGCGTCGGGGAGGTGGGGGGTTCCGGTGGCGGGGTTGGTGCCGAGCCATAGGCGCAGGGTGGAGATGACGGTGCGGGCTCGTTCGATGGTGATGCCGAGGGCTGCGGCGACCTGGTCGCCGGTCACGCCGTGCGGGTGGAGGGCGAGGTAGGCCAGGGCTTCGGTGTAGTAGGCCTTCTGCTTGGCCAGCGGTTTGCCGTGGCAGCGGGCGGTCACGGGCCCGAGGAGGGACAGGCGGGGGTAGGGGCAGCGGGGGGAGAACCAGGCCCGGACCTGCGCATCGAGGTCCGGATCCCGGTCCTGCAGCGCCTCTGCGACCGGCTCCGGCACCCGGGGCGCCACCGTGATCAGGTCCTCGGCGGTGACGGCGGCGGCTTCGATGTAGGCGTGGTCGGGTTCGGGGAGCACCGACTCGACCGTGTCGGTGCCGTTGTCGCGGTCGGCGCGGTGCTCGGGGAGTAGGTTGCCGGTGACGTCGACAAGCTCGTCCGCCCTGGCTGGTTGGGTGTCGTCGCGGGTGGCGGCGGCGAGGAGGTCGGCGCAGCCTGCTGCTTCGTCTTCGGTGAGGCCGACGGCGGTGAGCTCGAATCCGAATCCGCGGATTCGTCCGGCTGGTGTTAGCGCCAGATCCCCTCCACTCGGTGTGAGGGCGAGGAGGGCGGTGCCGGTTTGGTGGGGGTGGTTCGCGATGAGCGCGGCGAGCTGCTCGAGGTCCTGTGATGGCTGGCCGGTGATGACGGCGGCCGCGGGCCAGGTTTCGTCGCCGGCCTGCACGGCGCGGCCTTCAGACGCTGCCACCGCGTTGTGTGCGGCGCGTGCGGCGTTGGTGGTGGCGATGGTGAGGATCTCGTTGAGGGAGGCGTCGAGGCGGTCGGGGGACATGCCGATGACTTGGGTGGCGGGGCCTGCGCAGGCGATCCGGACCCTGTCGGACCAGGGGTTGATGGCGAGTTCGGCGGCGAGGTAGCGGGTGAAGTCGGCGCTCATCACCGGATCCCCGGACACCGTGACGAGGCCGGCGTGTTCGAGGTTGAGGAGGACGACCCGGTCGGCGGTGTCGGCGCCGATGGTGACCAGCAGCGGCCAGGGGCACGGCCGGTCCTGGACCAGGTCGCCGACCGTTTCCACGGGGGCGGTGTTGGGCAGCAGCCACCCGTCGCGGTCCTGGATCCAGGGGGCGGGGAGCTGGTCGGGGGTGTGCACGACGATCGAAGCGTCGCGGGCGACGACGGCGGCGGTGAGGGTGGTGTGGGGGTCGAGGCGGCGCAGCACCTGGTCGAGGCGGGCCACCAGGAGGCCGGAGAGGCTCGTGGCGAGCTGTGCGGTCTGCTCGATCGGGGCCACCACCGGGTCGGGGGTGGCGATCATCCGGCCGGGGCGGCGGGTGCGGAACTGCTCCCTGCGCCGCGCGCCGAGCAGGGTGGAGATCCCGACGCCGAGGAACGTGCCGGCGCCGAGGAGCCCGGCGACCTCCCACGCATACATCGGGGCATCGACGGTGTTGTCGGCGATGTCCACGGCGGTGGCTTCTGCGCGGAGCGGGGTCACCGGCACCGCGGTCGCGGAGGAGGCCGCCTGGGGTGCGGCAGACGCGGCAGACGGCGTGGCGGAGGGCGTGACCGAGGGTGCTGTCGACGGGGTGGCGGCGGGTGGCGTCGTCTCGAAGGGGGTGGTGTCTTCGGCGGGGAGCAGTGCGGTGACGGCTTCGCGGCGAGGAGTCTCCGGCTGCGTCTGGGTCTGGGGTGCCGGTTCGGCTTCGGAGGCTCGGGCTGGTTGGCCGGGGATGGTGAGGGTCCAGCCGACGTCGATCTGGTCGGGGTCCTGCAGGACGTGCCCGGTGGGCTGGGGGGTGCCTTTGTTGGCGTCGTAGAGCTCGGGCCACCGGGTGGGGTCGCCGAGGTGTTCCTCGGCGAGATCCCACAGGGTGTCGCCCTCGTCGACGACCACCGACTCCACTACTGGAGCTGGTGCGGTGGGTGGTTCGGGGCGGGGGTCCTGGCTGGGCAGCGCCACCGCCCCCGGCATTGCAGCGGCCGCCGGGACGGCGGCTGGGGGGATCTCTGGTTGGGTTGCGCCGGCGTTGAGGGGTGTGGCGATGAACGCGGCGGCGGCCGCGACGACCAGTGCCCTGGCCAGGCCTTGCGGCATCGACGCGGCCGGCAGTCGCGGCGCTTTCACCCCGCGCAGCAACGCCACCGTCTCAATGAGGATGAGGATGGTGAGCCAGGCCCACAGCACCCACGCGGCGGCCCAGACCAGGACCAACAGGAAGCGGCCGGAGTCGGGGGCCAGCAGCATCCCCGCGAGGCGGTCGAGGGAGGGAAGGAAGCCGGGGAGTTGTCCGAGTTGGATCAGCAGCCAGGGGGCGCCGGCGACGATCCCGGCGATGGCGAGGATGGCGGCGATGCTGCGGAGGGTGCGGGTCATTGTTCGGTTCCTCCGAGGACGGATTTCACGGTCGCCGTTCCGGTCTCCGTGACGCGCAGGGTGGTGATGCCGATGATGGAGAGGAACTGGCAGTCGTAGGTCCCGGTGACGGTCACGGTGATGGTGTCGCCGCCGCTGATCGCCGTGGTGCCGATGTAGGGGGAGGCGGCGACGTAGGTGTTGGCGGCCGCGATGGCGGTGTGCACATCGGGGCGGGCCCGGCCGGAGTCGAGGGTCAGGTGCTGTCCGCCGGCACGTGCTGCTTCGTCGGCGACGGCGCGCGCGTGCTGGGCGGCGCCGGCGTGGCCGGCGAAATCGATCCCGATGCCGATGGTCACGATGAACGCCACCAGCGCCACCGACACCCACACCGACACCATCCCCCGCTCCCCACGCTTCTTCCCATGCCCAGAAGAACCCCGACCGGGGCGGGTCAGCGCGTGACGGGGGTTCATCGTCGGCTCCGGTAGGTGTCGACCGGTGACGATTTCGTGGCGGTGAGGGTGCGGGTGGAGGGGAAGCCGGGGAGGCCGACCTGGAGGTCGACGGTGCAGGTCACGGTCACCGACACCACAGCCGGCGTCCCGAGGGGGGCGCGGAGGCCGGCGGCGTTCACGGCGACGTTGGAGGTGCGGCAGGTGGTGCCGGACTCGGTCAAGGTGGAGGCGGCCACCTGGCGTGCGGAGGCGGTGGCGGTGCCGGTGTCGCGTTCGAGGGAGGCGGCGCGGGCGGCCTGGGACGCAGCGGAGTTCACCGTCATCTGCGCCAACGCTCCGGTGGCCAGCACGACCAGCAGCCCGACCATGCCGAGCAGGATGGGCAGGATGATGGCGGTCTCGACGGCCACCATCATCCCCCGCTCACCATCACGCCTCATCGTCGTCAGCTTTCGGGGGTGACGACGTTGACGACCTGGACTTCGGCGATCCGCAGGGTAGCCGTGTCGGACAGCTGCGTGGTGATGGTGCCGCTCTGTCCGATGCCGGACCAGTTGACCACCCAGTGGGAGGTGGCGGTGATCGTGTACTCGCCATCCCTCTCGTACATGTGGCCGCAGTCCGGGGATGGTTCGTTGTGTACCCAGATCGAGCGCCAGGGCTTGCCTTGGCCGCAGGTGATGGTGGTGCCGTCGCCCATGTCCCACACGACCTTGTCGACCTGTCCGGTGGCGGTGACGGTGTAGCCGGCCTCAGACACGGACTTGGTGATCGGCCCCCACGTCGACGGGGTCGGGTTGGAGACCCACATCCACGCATTCCAGCCGACGTAGCCGAGGTCTCTGGGTGCGCGTTCGGCTTGTTCGGGGAAGGTGCCCATCCGGATCGCTTCGAGTTGCATCCGCTCCACCGCCCGCCTGGCGAGCTCCGCGGGATCCGGCGGAGCAGCCAACTGCGCCGCAGCCGCCCACAAGTCCCAGGTGTTGCTCCACCCACCCTCAGTGCCGGTCCGGCACTCGATGATCGTCCCGGTCGTGTTGCCCTCCCAGACTGGGTCGGTCAGTGGCGGCTGGTAGGGCTTGACGCGGGCGTAGCACTGCAGGTCGGGCCGCCAGGCCAGGCCCCACTGGGTGCAGGGCAACTCCGCACCGCCACCGGTGAAGCAGCCCGACGGAGCCGAACCACCACCGCCAGCACTCCCCTGCCCGCGGCCACCACCCCCCGACGAGCCGGGCACATTCACCGACACCACGATCGTGTCTTCGTTCAAGAAGGCGCCGCCGGAGCCTTCTGCAGAGGCTGGCCGAACTGATGCCCCGACGAGGAGGGTTCCGAGGACGACCAATACCGGTAGGACTCGTCTCAGCATGATTCGACCGCCTCACTCTGTCCTCCGTTGATCCGCCAGCTGTTGCCGACCTGGACTACGTCGAGCCTGAAGTCGACGAAGCGCAGGCGGGCAGGGTCGAGGACCGAGTTGCCCTCAGCGTCGACCATGTCGCTGCTGGTGCTGTCGCTACACACGCGGACTTCCACGGACTTGACGCCTCCGGCCTCCACCACCGGACCCACCCCCTTGTAGGTGTACGTGCGCTCGCCGACTTGGACGATCCCCTTACTGCGGTACTCACCGATGACCTGCGACTCTGCCGAAGTGTGCGTCCCTGTTGTGATGTCGGCCACCTGCTGAAAGTCAGCCTCCAGGTCGCTCCGGACCGCGTTGAGTGCGCGGAAGTACTCCACCGCTGCCGCTTGGGCGGCTTCTTGTTCGGGTGACAGGGTGCTCGTGGGCGACGGTGAGGCGGTGGGGGACGGGCTCGGTGACGGCGTGATCGAGGGTGTCGCGGCCGGTGTGCTGGCCGTCGGTGACTGCGTCTCCGCCGGCTCTGGGGTGCAGGCACCGAGCAGGAACAGTGCGGCCAGGGCCGCGGGTGCGAGTCGTGTGATCATCATCTCTTCGTCTCCGTCAGGATGGGGTGAGTCGTTGGGTGGGTGAGGTGGCCGTGACCTGGATGGTGACGGGGAAGCCGGGGATGACTTGTAGGGCGGTGCCGGTGATGGTGACTGTGGTGAGTCGGGCGGCTCGTTGGGCGGTGACGTGGAGGTTGTCGATGGATCCGTTGTCGGCGGCTCGGGTGGCTGTGGCCTGACCGTGTGTTCCGGTGGCGTTGAGGGCTGCTGCTGCTCTGGCTCCGTCTTGTGCTGCTGCATGGGCGGTTGCTTGTGCCCAGGTGAGCATGGCCCACTGCATCGTCAGCCAGAGGGCGCTGATGACGAGCGGGAAGAGGATGGTGGCCAGGACGGAGGAGCTGAGGCCCCGTTGGTCCTGGTCAGGAGGGGAGGTTGGCCTGCACATATGCGGTGATCGCGGAGATGATCAGGACGGCGATCCCGACGGCGCCGGCCAGGAGGATCGCGTTCTCGGTTGACTGGGACAGACCCCGCTCATCCCGCACCCGGACACGCGTGTGGAGGGTGGCGGTGAGGTAGCTGTAGAGGGCAAGCATCGAAGTGGTTCCTTTCGGGTTAGATCATGCGGAGGACTGCGGGGACGACGAGGGTGATCGCCAGGACGAGGACGAGCAGGGTGACGGGGATGGCGATGCGTTCCCCGTCGGCGTTGGCGCGGCTGATTTGTTGGTTGAGGGTGGCGTTGCGCATGGCGGCGCCGCGGGCGCGTAGTGAGGAGTAGATGCGGGTGCCGTCGGCGCCGGCCAGGCGCATGATGTCGGCCAGGTCGACCAGATCGGGCAGGTCGTAGTGGTGGCCCATGTCCGCCAGCGCGTCCCACGGGTTCTGGCCGGTGTATTGGGTGCGGCGCAGCACGGTGGCCAGGCGTTGGAACACCCAGGAGTCGCCGGTGTCGGCGGCGCGGAGCAGGGCTTCGGGGACGGTGGCGCCGGAGAGCCGCTCGAGGGCCACCATTTCCACGAACGCGACCAGGGCGTAGGAGAATTCTTCGCGGGCTTTGGCGGCTTGGTCGCGGAGTTCGTTGTTGGGAAGGAACCACATGATGGCCGCGAACCCGAGCGAGCCGAGGACGGGCACCGCGATCGGGATGGGGAGACCGAGCAACATGGTCGCCACGCTGATCACGGGCACGACGAGGAGGCCGAGGATGCCGGAGATCAGTTTGGAGCCGTAGAACGTGGCCTTGGTGCGTCCCAGGAGGGCGAGGTCCTTCTCCGGTGCGGTGCCCCAGATGATCGCGGGGAGGTGGCGCTCGGCCCAGCGGCCGAGGCGAACCTCCGAATCTGCCTTCTCCCCCATGCTCAGGGTGTCGAGGGTGATGCGGGGTTGGAGGCGGCCGATGGCGTCCTTCAGATGGGTCGGGGCCGGCACCAGGCCGGCGACGAGCATGACCAGGCCGGCGGTGATGGTGGCGCCCGAGAGCATGGCCAGCTGCAGCGCGGTCATCCCACACCCCCCTGCTTCCCGGCGACAGCGGTGTTGGCTGTGGCGTGCTGTCCGGTGACGCCGATGAACCGCGGCAGGGGCTTGGGGGCGGAGATGCGGCCCATCCACACCAAGGCGGCCAGGTACATGGACATGAACACGGTCAGCAGGACCTGGCCCAGCGGGGTGCGGTAGGGCTCGACGTAGCTGCCGGCCAGGAACAGGCCCCCGAGGAGGAGCGCGGAGATGATGGTGATCATTCTGGCGGCGGTGCGGGCCTTCTGCTGCTCGGTTTCGACCTGGCGGCGGGCCTTGACGTCCTCGTCGATGGATTCGGCCAGGCCCTGCATGGCGGAGGCCACGCCGGGGCCGCGGCGTTCGGCGGCGAGGATCAGGGTGGCGGCGAACAGGTCCCCTGTCGCATCATCCAACTCGTCGGCAAACAACCTGAGCGCGGTGGCGGTGGCGACGTTGGCGCGGACCCGCGCAGCCAATCTGCCGATTTCGGGGGCCAGCGCGGCGGGGGCGGAGCGGGCGGCGTGCAGGATCGCCTGCTCCAGGCCGCGGCCGACGGTCAGGACGCCGCCGAGGGCGCGGGCGAAGTCCGCCAGCGCGTTGAGCCGCTCGATGCGGTTCGTCGCCCGACCGGTGACCATCTTGTAGATCATCACCGAGGCGGCTGGTGCGATGACCAGGGCGACGAGCCACCCGGTCACCACGGCGATCACGGCGCCGGCGGCCAGCCCGGCGAGGGCAACGACCCGGACCTTCGACAGCCGGCGGCGCAGCCGGAGCCGCGGCGCCTTCGCGGGGGTGACGGGGTGGGGGGTCAGACCGTAGATCAGGCCGAGGATGCCAGCCACGATCAACGCACCCGACAGGGCAGCCAGGACAGTCATGGGCGGGTCCCCCGCTCGGCGTTGAAGCCAGCCAGGTCGAACCCGAACCGCTCCAGCATCCGGAACCTCGGAGGCAGGATCTGCGCGGTGGCGCGGTGGCTGCCCGGCTCGGCGGCGAAGATGGTGGTGGTGGCGTAGCCCTTGGCGTCCTCGCCCGGTTCGACGGCGATGATCTCGCTCACCCAGCGGCGTTTCCGCCACGTCCCGTCGGGCTGTTGGACGGATTCGACCTGGAGTTGGACGATCACGTCGATGTCCTCGGCGATCACGTTGAGCGCGTACTCGCGGGTGATGTTGGCGCCCTCCTGCGTCGCACAGGTCACCAGCTTCCGGATCGCGCCCTCCGCCGTCCTCGCATGCGTGGTGGACATGGAGCCCGAGCCGGACTGCATGCACTTGAACATGGTCACGATCTCCGAGCCGCGGACCTCCCCCACGATCGTGTACGACAAGTTCGCCCGCAGAGAGTCCTCGAGGGCCTCGCGGACGGTGTACTCGCCGGCGCGGCGGCCGTTGAGCCCGATCTCCCCGGAGCCGGGGTTGGCCTGCCACTCGTGGACCACCTGATGATCCCCGGTGTCCTTCAAGTACAGCTCGTACTCGGTCTCGATGGTGCCGATCTGCACATGGGCCGGCAGCTCGTGCGCCAACGCCCGCAGCATCGTGGTCTTCCCCGTCCCCTGATCCCCCGACACCACCAGCGACATCCGGGCCTGCACCACCGCCGACAAGAAGCTGGCGGCCACCGCCGATAGGGAGCCCAGCGCGACGAGCTCGTGGAGGCCGGCGTCAACGAGGCGGTTGCGGCGGATGATCACCGTCGGCCGTGACGTCACCCACGCCGAGGCGAACAGCCTCGCCCGGTTCGGCAGCGCGAGGTGCAGCTTCGTGGCCGCCTCGGAGAACTCCCGCGGCTTGGGTTGGTGGGCGGCCATGAACGTCAGGTACTCGATCAGCTGCTCATCGCTCGACGCGACCGGGGGCGCGGGGACCAGTTCGCCGTCGCTGTTCTCCACCAGCACGTTGTCGTAGCCGGAGATGATCACGTTCTCCACCGAGTCATCGTCGAGATAGGGCTGGAGCCGGCCGAGGCGGAAGACGGCGTCGAACAAGGCCTGGGCGAGCTGGTCCTGGTGGTCGAGGGTCCAGGTGAGCTGTCCGCGGACGGTGGAGGCGCGGGATTCCTCCTCCAGCACCGTCGCGATGATCTCCCGCCCGACGTCCTCGCGCGTCGAGGGGTCGGGGTCGCGCTCCGAGAGTTCCGCAGAGACGCGTTCGCGGAGGGTGTCGACCAGATCCCAGTCGATCTCCCCCGCCAGGCGACGCTGGACCCGTGGCGCCAGCACCGGCCGCACCAGCTCCGGCTGCCCGTCGGACGCCTGCTGGGCTTGGCGGCGTGGCTCCTCGGTGGTGAGCATGCGGAAGCTGCCGCGGGTCCGGCCCGCCGGCGGGGCAGGTTGGGTGAACAGGGCCAGGGTGCCGGGGTCGATCTCGGCAGCGGCTTGCAGTGCGTCGCTCATGCGGAAACCCCCAGGGCGGTGATGGATGTGGTGTGGAGCTCCTCGGCGGCCTGCCGCAGCGCCTTGCGGAGCTTGAGGCCACGCTTCGGCTCCGGCTGGCCGTGGCTGAGGACGGCGGCCTCCTCCGGCGCCCACGGCAACGAGGTCGACACCTCGCGTTTGATCACCGATGCGACGGCGTGGGCGGTATACGGCCGGTTCGGGCCGATCAGCAGCCCACGCACCGGGGCATCCGAGGGCACCTCCGCGGCCGCCACGGCTGCAACCGCCGGTAGATCGCTACGCATGGCCAGCAGCAGCTCGTCGGCGGCCCGGGCCAGGGGGGTGGCGAAGTGCGTGTGGCCGAGGCGGCCCAGATCGATCAGGACGTCGACGCCGAGCTGGGACAGCACCCGCAGCTGCGCGGCCAGCGCCGGCCACAGATCCGTCAGGCCGCCGGCCTGGACGGCGCCGGCGGGGCCGGGGATCAGGGAGGCGGTCTCCGACAGTCGCAGCGGCAACTCGCGGACCGCGGCCTCGAGGGCGCCTTGGCGGTGGGCGGACCAGAGCTCGACCAGGGTGCCGGGATGAGCCACGGTGCCGCGGTAGTAGCCGGCCAGGATCGCCGACCCGCCCACGGGGTCGGCGTCGACCAGCAGCACCTGGTTCGGCCACTCCAACGCCAGACCCAACGCGGTCGTGGTCACCCCAGGGGAACCGGCGGCGGAGGTGAGTGCGTAGACAGCCATCAGGTGTCCCGGCTGTCGAGGACCAGGGCCGCGCGACCCAACGCGGCCGCGGCCGCCGTACGCGGGGCATCATCCTCGGCGACGTCCACCGACACCGAGACCTGGCCGGAAGCCTCGTCGCGGGCGGTGGCCACCACCACGGCCGGAATGACCACGTTGACGGTGCACTGCGCCGTGGCGGTGGTGCCCTCAGGGGTGTCGATGGTGCCGGACTCCCCCGCCGCACAGGCATACGCCGGTTCGGTGAGGATCACCCGGACCCGGTCCCCGACCTGCAACGGGACCGCCGGCTCCGCACCAGGCGGAAGAGACAATCCGACGACTGTGCGGCCCGTCGCCGGCACCATGACCTCCACGCCTGCAGTCGGGCCCACGAGCGATCCGGCCGCCACATCATGGGCGGCACGCTTACCGATCAGGGCGGGCAGCTCGTCGGCGTCCAAGTAGCTCAATTGCTGGTTGGGGGCGATCGCGACGGTGATGAACATCTCCGCGGTCATCACCTCACCCCGGGCCACGGGGACACGGGCCGCGACCGCCTCGACCGTTGAGCCGGTCGACCAGAACACCAACGCTCCCCCGGCCGCGCCGAGCAGGATCAGCAGCCCCGCTAACACCGCGAACAACGGCCGACGCTGCGTCCTGGCAGCCGGCGCCGCCACGATCGGCGGCCTCGCAGCGGTTGGTTCGTCTCCTGTTGGAGCCATAGTCATGGTCACACTCTCTATCAACCCGGGCACAGTGGTCCCATGGCGTAAACCTACCTTGGACGCAATATGGCCGCTAGTGTACTTTCGGGCACTTTCTACGGGAGGGTGTGGACTCCGTAGAGCTCCGCGAGCCGATCCGCGTGCTTCGGCCATGGCCGATGCGTACCCGATTCCCACCTCGCCACCGTGCTGGCAGCCACTCCCAGCTCCGCGGCCACCTCGTCTTGGGTCAAGCCACGGCGCAGTCTAAGAGACCGCAGGGTCACCACCCCCGCCTCCTCCGGGGCGATCCCAAGCAGTGAACAGATCGCGGCCCAGGTCGCCGGATGAGGGGTGGAGCGTCCGTGCTCCCACGCCGCGACCCGGGTACCGTCCGCGACACCAATCCGCTGGGCCAGCTGCGCCTGCGTGAGACCTGCGGCCAGCCTCGCCTCACGGAGCCGCTCTGCCACTGACATGCCCACAGGATAGGGGCCTCGATCATCGCGACACCCCCCGCACACCCGCGGCGGGCCCACCGGATCGATGCTCCGCCCTCATCACCACCGACGCCCCCGACGGGCCCTTCCCCGACTGCTGCAACACCTGCGCCAGGAGCCGCAACGTCACCGAAGCCCGCGCCGACATGGGTGTGTCGCCGGCGCCCCGGGCAGCGAGGTGGTGTTCCCGCAGCAGCCGCGCCCCCTCCGCCGCGTCGCGGGCCGCTGTCGACCGCGACGACCCCATCTCCTGCCCGAGACCAGCGAACGTCTTCCGGGTTCCAGACAAGCCCAGCCGGCCCTCCATGGCCACCCGGAGCCGATCCGGCAACCCGTCCAGCAACCCGGCCACACGCTCCCGCTCCAGACCCGACAGCACCTGTTCGTCTGGAGACCTGGGCACGGGGATCGTCGAGCGTTCCGGAGACTGCCCCACCAGGCGGCCCACATCATCGCTGGCCGTCTCCCGGACACTCGCCAAACGGCGAGCCTCGCTGCGGAACGCGAAACCGACCTCGCTGTAGGCGAACGTCGTCCACCTCGCCCGCGACGGGTCCCACCGGCCCGCCAACTCCGCCACCCGCACCGACGCCACCGACACGAACTCCTGCCGAACATCCCGCGAATCGAACCGTCGACTCCAGTGATGAACGATCGGCACAGCCGCCTCAGCGATAGCCGCCCTCGCCCCCTCCCCCCGCTCCACCAACCGGCCCAGCTCCGCCGCCGACACACCACCCACCAACGCCACAGCATCCCCGACACCCGCCCGGGCCGCCCCGGCGATCACCCCCGCGTCACGGACCCGCGCCAACACCTCCAACCGGGCATGATCCCCAAACTCGACCTTCTCCACCTCCACCCCCCGCACTGACAACCGAGGAGGCGCGGGAACAGCCTCGGTAGACGTCGTGAACCTCACCGCCGGCCCCACCCTGGCTCTCGTCGGAGCCGCCACAGGCTCCCGCTCACGGACCGCACGCGGTCGGATCACGGCGGCCAAATCACTGCGCCGCTCCAACGTCACCGCCACAGCCACCAGATCAGAATCGACCCGCATATCGGCGGGCGTCACCGCCAACGCGGCCGCCAGATTCCCCCCAAACCCCGTAGCCAGCAGGCCCGTGAGCTTGTCGGCGTTGTCGGCGTCTCGCGCGGCTAGTTGCACGCCCACTGTGGCTCGGTCGAGGCCTTCAATGTACAGCGCCTGCCTCGGGACGATCTCCAGCCAGGCATCGTGCGCCCTGGCCCACGCGTCCCTGCTGGCCTCCACCGCAGCAAGGAGGCGTTCATGGCCGACTCCGTCGGTGACCTCCAAACGGTTCATCGCCTCGACGCCGGCATCGAGGAGTGTGCGTTGGATTCGGCTCACGGCCAGCGCCGCCTCCGGATCCATCGTCTCGGATGCTTCCGCCACGGCATGGCTCCAGCCGCGCAGACTCGCCTCGAAGCTCCCCCGGGCAGGAGTACCGCCCAGGAGGCGTCGCTCGATCCCTGCCAAGAGGAGCTTCTGGGAGGGATCAGCTTCGCGTGTCGCAGCGCGGGTGGCATACAACGCCACGACCCGCAGCTCCTGCCTGTCCCCCGCACTCATCGGGTGCCCGGGTTCGTGGTCCAGCGCAATGATCAATCCCCGACTCTGAGGGTGTGCTTCCTCGGTCGTCAGGACAGAGACGAGGGCAGCGGCGCTGCGCATCGCTGGGTCGGTACCGGC
>RRZT010580133.1_pt1 | contig 12594 bp, 11 predicted proteins | sample 2165551 | NCBI WGS metagenome assembly RRZT01 (sample SAMN10456910, study PRJNA506462) | wastewater metagenome | biome: wastewater; feature: sludge; material: wastewater sludge; isolation source: wastewater sludge with Escherichia coli K12::gfp cells carrying plasmid... | place: USA: Moscow, Idaho... | reverse complement strand
GTACTACCTGAATTAATGCTCGAATTTATTTGTAATATTTTCATCTAGATGGTGTTAACATAAATCGATAAAACTTTTCTGCAATATGACTTGCATCAAACGCTGTTATTGATTGTTTTGCAGATTCGCCCATTTTCTGACACATGTCTTCATTTATCATAAGCGAACTAAGTTTTTCTTCAAATTGAGTATAATTAAACAATGGTACCAGAAAGCCATTCACCTCATTTTCAATCATTTCTGAAGGACCAGCAATACAATCGAACGCAACAACAGGTAATGCTGCCGACATAGCTTCGCCAATTACATTCGGAAAACCCTCGGAGCTTGATGTAAATGCGAAGATTTTTGACATGCTGTAAAATGTTTCGACATCTTTGCGGTTACCTGCCAGTTCAATATAATCAATCATATTCAATTCACGAATCAATCTTTCCAGTTTCGATTTATTTTTTTGTTTTATTGCATCGTCACCAACAATTATCAGTTTCCAGTTTTTATTATTAATTCTTGAGAATAAGCGGATTAACTCGTCATGATGTTTTGTATCGATAAGTCTTCCGACAGACAGAACAATATTAACCTTAACTCTATCCTCACCACTAAATTGAGTTATTGGATTTCCGATAATTGTAATATTTTTATGTTTAGTTTTTGTGAATAATATATCGCGTGCAATAGCAGTTTGAGCAATTATACCTTTAGCTCCGGGATATAACAGTTTTCGTAAAACTTCGTGAAAACGATTCAATTGTTTATTCGGTTGATTTCTGTCCGATACAAAAACAGGTATTTTTAAACCTACACATGCCAGTAGAATAAAATTGTTCCAGTATTCACCAAAACTTAGTACCGCATCCGGATTTATGAGACGTAATCTTTTGCGAACAAACAAAATTGATTTAAAAGTACTTAATATTCGCTTTTGGTTATTAAACTTAAAATCAGGCATATGCACCTTAATTGTATCCGGAATTTTATAAAATATTTCAGGTGAATCTCCAAACATAATCAACTGAATATCAACACCTTTATATTTTGAAAATTCATTTATCAAAATACTCATCACACGCTCCTGCCCTCCCGGACACAAAGAATGAACAGCAAAAACAACCGTTTTATTATTCATATTTGAAATCGTTTATTTTATAAGTGTCTGAACCATCCAACCACAGAAATTAAAATGTGTACCAGGGTGCCAGTTCAGGTTTTCATCCCAATATCCTTCACATAAATCGTAAGCAGAAGTAGCGTAGCCATAACTTATTTCTACTATCAAAGGTTGATTGTTTTTATCGAATACAAAATCGAAAGCAATACTTTGAGTATGCAGCTTTCGCGCTACATCCAGTGCTATTTCAACACATCTGATATCAATATCGCTCTTTTTGTAATAGATTAAACCACTTCCTGATGCTCTGAAATCATTTTTGCGTGTTAATCGTTTTAAAGCAAACGCTTTATTATCCACAACCACTACCCGAATATCGAAACTATTACCGTCAATAAAATCCTGAAAATAGGCATAACCTACTTCATTTGTACGAAAACGTGCAAAATCCGATGGATAAACGAATCGTACAATACCTTTTATAACATCGGTTGCAGTAGTTTTACCCAATCGAAACAGCCGCCAGCGTTCAATTAAATCAGACAATGGATTGTACTGCTTAAAGCCTTTGCGAAACGATTTATTCACCAAGCTAACTGCCTGTTTTTCAGTTTTTACCAGAATTACATTTCGGGAACCGGAACCACCCCTTAATTTAAAAACTTTTGGAAACTGACTCTTTTTTATCCAGTTTATTGCTTCATTACGAGTATAAAATACGTAACTGTTTATTATTGGAGCCGCAATTGATTCCAACAGGTACTTTTGCCCCACTTTGTCATCGAAATGCCATGCGGAAGCCGAATTGGGAAATACTTTTAAGCCTTTAGCTTCCAATGCAAAAATTAATTGTCTGGCAAACAACATATCCTTGTAGTTAATATGTGAGAAATGCCACATAAATGCATCGCAATCTGAAAGCTGTTGAATAATGTCTGAATCATAAGCATTTACAAGTTTATATTCAATGCATTCGCTTTGGCAATAAGCTATCCATCTGGCTGTAAAATCGCCTGAATGATGTATTCCTATCATAATGTTTCAGATTTAATTAATTGACCCAGTATATCAGAAGTCATAAATTCAACATCAGGCCATAGTTGTACAATTTTCCTGAGAATGTTTTTAAATAGCACCAAATTTGCGTCTCTGTTCCTTTCGTCGATATAACCTATATAATTCACTCTATGACTGCATATTACAGCCGGTTTTTTCATTATAAATGCATTTCTTATTTCCGATATTACTCTGTTTTCCGTATTATTATCTTTCTGTAAGGTAGGTTCAAAAAACACATTTCTCACTATATCTATCAGTCCATCAGCATTCACTTTTCCCGTATATCGTGAAATATAATTCATTTTGCTATCAACAACAGGCTCTCTGTATTTACGTATACCTTGTAAAAAGCGAACTCCACTTTCTGAAATTGAGGTATTGAAATCGGTGCACCAGGTATAGTTTGGAGGTATAACCGAAAGCGACTTATAGCCAAATGTTTTTTCGAAAAGTGATAAACCATCCAGATAGGCTGACAACTTTTGTTTTTTATCTTCCGAAGAATTATACATAGTAGCCTCAACATACAGATTTTTAGCTTCATATTGATTCTTTGTAACACATCCGGGCATTTTATTAGTAAATCCAAAATGCACATCAGAATCATTTTTTTGTAAAGATATTATAAATTTACTAACATTTAAATGTTCTCTGGCATGAAACTGAGGATGGAAAACTCCTTCGTTATTTGCTGTTTTCCAAATATTTAGATTATTATAATGATTTGGATACCTTAAAAATGTTTTGTCAATAGTCTCATAATAATAATTTTCGAAATTCGATTCTTTAATTCTATCAAAATCCGGATTTGCAACTACACAATTAGCCGTAAGTACCGCAGGATTATTGTGAGTATCTTTTACTGAAAGTAAAACATCAAACAATAACTCAAGATCAGACTGACTTGCCAGAGAATCAAAGCTTTCATAAGGATTAGTATCAACCCTGTAACCCATTTTTTTGCACAAATTAAACACCTGTTTTGATGGCATACGTATACTTCCCCAATCGTCGGATTCAATCACAATAATTTTTCGGTTTGTTTTCCAACCGTAGAAATTATTCATTCCTGATTTTATATGTTGTATGATATTCATACTTTTATAGCTGATTTTGTTTTCACTATTGTTTCGAGCAACCCCATTTTCGACAAAAAGTAATATATCTTCACCATTGCAGGCAAATAACTATTATTCAAAACTTTATGAAATGAAACATGTAGATATGAACCAAATATTTTCAAATAAGCAGGCCTATTCGCAACACAGTTTGAAACTGCTATGCCGCAGTAATTAGAAATTGCTACTGTGTTTATTTTAACCATCAGGTTTTGTTTTAAATGCATATCACTAATCGAGTTGATACATTTTTTTTGAAACTGATATAGGTATACAGCATCTTTTGCTTTTTTTGTTGATACAGCAGACATTAAAATACTTCCTTCTCTACGTCGATAATGGTAGTAAGCTTCAGGAATAGTACAGTATTTCGGTTTCAACATGGCCAATTCAAGCATAAAATACGAATCTTCGTAATATCTACCCTGTTTAAACTGTATTTGATTTAAAAATTGTTTTTTGTACAAACGGGTTACTACTCCGTTGAAAAAGTTATGCTTGCTATATTGCTCAAGTAAAAAAGTATTGTTTGCTATTGTTTTACAATCATTTATACGCCTAACTACAGATGTTTGGGGATATTCATCCACATAATTACATTCCACTACATCCACATTTTCATTTAACATACATACCAGCATTTGTTCAAACATATCAAGGTCTATCCAATCATCAGAATCAATGAAAGCAATATAATCGCCGGTTGAATGAAATACACCACGATTTCGGGCTGCCGAAAGTCCGGAGTTTGCTATATTATACAGTTTAACCCTGGAATCATTTTCAGTAAATTTTCGGCAAATATCGGGTGAATTATCTGTTGAACCATCATTTATCAGAATAATTTCAAGCTCAACATAACTCTGATTAACAATACTTTGCAAACATTCCGCTAAATAATTCTCCACATTATAAACCGGAACTACTACTGAAATTAACGGTCTGGATTTCATTTTATCAGTTGTTTAAAAAATGTGTGTAATTTATCGGTATAGTTTAAATAATAAAACTCATTTTTAACCAGTTCAAACGCCCGCTCATTCATTTTATTTACCAATTCCGGATTATTCACAATCCAAATAATACCTTCCGAAATTTGTTGAATGTTATTGGGCTCGACCATATAGGCTGCATTATATTTAGTCAGATATTTGGCCATTTCGCCGAAATCAGATGCAATTACAGGAACCGAATTAGCTAATAACTCAGCTAATTTTGTTGGGAAATTAAAAGCATTTTGATTATTAACCGGCTTATTTACAATACTTAACAATGCATTATTTCTTAAAGAGGCAAGTTCATCTGATGTGACTTTACCCGTAAAAATTATTCGGTCCTGCAAGTTATGCCTTGTGATTTGTGTTGATATCCAGTTTAGAAGTTTTTTATTTCCTACTTTATTTGTAAATACAAATTTTAATGGTAAATCAAGTTCGCCGCATGCAAATATAAATGCTTTTATCATTGCCTTCACTCCATCTTTTAATTCGCTTAGTGCACCTGCATGTAAAATATACAATCCTGAGATTTTTGACACCGACGAAGGATTAACTTTTTCAATATCAGTCAAAACCGGAACCTGTATTACAGTTGATTTTGGTGCATATTTATTAATATAAGCAGTAAGATTATCAGATATTGAAATATATCCATCAATTCTCGGTGTAGCCAAGTAATTGTATATAAACCTACTGACAGATCGCTGTAAATGAGTTTCGAAACGGTTTAACTCAGTTGAATAAGGATTCTCATTCATTTCGCAAACAATTTTTTTCCCCTGCTTGTGAACTGATTTCGCAACCAGAGTAAGCCATAAATATCCCCCACCTGTAACATAAATCACATCTGCATTTTTAGCAGCTACATAGGCCTGGTATGCATATACATACAGTAACCAACAGGAGTCAATAAATGGATGAATAGTTTTACCTGTTTTGAAATATTTATACTTTACCCCGTCATATTCTCCTTCATCTACCTTGTTCGAAGTATTCAGATGTTCAGGCGCCATTACTAACACATCGTTTCCTTTGTGCTGTAAAGCCTTACAGTACAAATGCAAACGGTTAGCCATTGCCATTCCATAAGGATACGAACCATATGTAAAAAAAGTTATTTTCATCAATTACACTTTGATTTCAAATTTATTTAGCAATTTCACGTAAAACTTTGCATGGATTTCCGGCTGCAATCACATTATCGGGAATACTTTTGGTTACTACACTACCGGCACCAATTATTACGTTCTCCCCTATACTAACTCCTTTTAATACAGTCACATTTGCACCCAGCCATACATTATCAGCAATATGTATTGGTGAAGGTCCAATGGTTCTGTTATTATCTAAATGCCAGTCTGAATCCGTGATAAGTGTATTTGCACCGCACAATACATTGTTTCCGATTGTTATTTCAGAAAAACAGCCTATTACAGTGCCACTTAAACCACAATTTTTGCCAATTGTAAGTACTGATCCAGCTTCGAAAGCAGATAAAATACATGGTCGGTTTATTCCTATCAGATTTGAGGTATGGCCGGAGCGAAAAACACAATTGTCGCCAATAATAATTGATGCTCTACTGTTTTTCTTGATTTTTGTGAATCCATAAAAACGAAGATTCCGACCATGCTTTACTTCTCTGAAAAACATTCGGAAGGACATTAAAAATGTGGATATATACTTATACATATTCTCACATAATGTATCAACGATATTAGAAACTATATTGAATATCATATACTTATATTTTTACTGACCTGATTTCAGCAATCATAGCCAGGTGTTTCTGAATAATAACATTCGGATTAAACTCCTCTTTTAAATATCCTGTCAGATTATTTTGCAAACAATAAAATATACCAAAAGCAAAATCAGTTGTATCTTTAAAGCGGGCTAAATAACCGTTTTTTTTATGGTCAATAGTGTCTTTAATTCCTCCTATTTTGAATGCCACTACGGGAACTCCACAGCTACCAGCCTCAATTACGGTATTTCCAAACGACTCTGATAATGAAGGTGTTAAAAATATATCTGAAGCCGAATAGAACTCAGCCAGACGTTCCTCATTATCTACCTTGCCAAGAAAATTCACTTTGCAATTGAAGTTTTTCTCAAAATCGGGTTCATATTCCGAACCAAAAACCAGTAATTCAAAATCGGTAGAATAGTTTTTATTGTAAATATTAAGTGCATCCACTAAATAATTCCAACCCTTGTTAAGATTACTAGTAGGCGAAACAGAACCAAAAAGAAGATAGGTTTTTTTAGTATTAAGCCCCAGCTTTAATCGGATATTTTCTTTTGAACGTCGAGAATAAATATTGGTATCCAGAGCATTTCCGATTTGATATATTGGCTTATTCTGCAGAATTTTTGTTTGTAGAATAGACTGTTTAATCCATTCACTCGGAGCCAATAAGAATATATTTTTAAAGTTATTATAGAGTTTCATTTTATGTTCATAAAGCAAGAACGATAAGTCATTATCAGCTCTTTCCCGTAAACATGGGCAATTGTTACAGCCATTAAAATACTTATCACAGTCCAACGGAACATGGCAACCACCAGTCATATACCACGAATCTCTGAACGATAGAACTACGGGCTTTCCAAGTTTAAATATTCTTTTTAATTCCGATAAACTCAACAAACCACCTTGTGTCCAGTGTAAATAAATTACGTCAGCATTTTTAACCACCTCAGAGTTCGAAAACTTAAACCCATGCTTTGCTCTGTTAAAGCTTTTCACTTTAACAGATTTCATTTTCGATTTTTCAATAGTATTTTTCAATGCATATAGCTTTAATTTTAATCCACTAAATGCTCTGATTCCTTTACCTGAATCAGTCGAAGTAGCACACAAAATTGTAGAATTCAGTCCGTTCATCAGCATTAGCCTGTGAAGCCTGTTTACAGAGCTGCCACTTGATGTTATTCCTGTTTGAAAATGTACAATGTTTATCATCCTGTTAACAAATTACTTTTTGTATTGACTAATGCCAGTCAGCAATTCCTTTATTCTTAATTCTTGACTTATATATTTTAGGAACATCGAACAGTGGATGATACCTTAACAAATCCATCATTGTAGCTTTCGAGAACAGATGCTTTATTACAAAAGCTAAATACTCTTTATACGCAGATAAAAATGTTGTAAAAAAAGGTTTATTTACATCCAATGAGCATGTAAGAAACTGAATATATGCATTATAAAAAGTTTTTTCCTTCTTACAAACTAAGCGGTCTTCTCTGTCGTGATATCCAACAGATTTGTACACAACCCCTATTTTAAAACCATGATATAAAGCACGTTGAGCATAGTTTGAATCCTCACCATAATGATAAAACAATGGTTCAAAAACACCATTAACTTTCAGACATTCTGCGGAAATAAGCCACATAGCAGCCATCACAAATTTAACATCGTAAATTGACTTTAACTGATTGAAATACGAATCATTAATGAAACCTTTTGTATTATCTGGTGCTAATAACCGTTCGAAATACAAATCTAAACCTGTAGCATTACCGTTTAACTGCATAGGACTTAATATCCCGTATTCAGGATTATTCTTCTGATTTTCAATTAATATTTCAATTGTATCCCGGTTAATATAAGCATCCTGGTTAAGTAAGAATACATAATCAGCTTTTTCATTGAAAGCCTGTTTTAAACCAATGTTATTAGCAGAACCAAATCCCTTATTTTCAGTGTTTTTTATCAGAACAACTGGAAATGGAACAGATTCAATTATTTCGCATGTATTGTCAGTAGAGCAATTATCTACCACAATGATATCTGTATAAACAGTTGATAATGCAACACTTGTAATACATTTTTCAATCCATTTTGCCCCATTATAGGTTACTATTATTGTAACTACTTTGCTCATACCGTCAGATTATCGATTTTAATGTTTTAACAATGCCAATTATCTCTTTAAATGCTTTATTATTAGAAACATACGAAATTGAAACAAATATAATGAGGTAAATAAGTATACCCAAAATAAGCTTTAAGTATAATAATTGAAATAGCTCTACAACGAAAAACACGATTACACCAGACAGAATTCCAATCGTAAGAATCTTTAGAAACTCTTTATATAGTTCGGTATTGGCATTGCTAAAAATTCTTTTTACGTAATAAATACAAATGCTATTGCTTATTATTGTTGCTAATACAAAACTAATTGCTAAATAAATTGCTCCGAAATAAGCTGAAGCTATCATCAATAAAAAACCCAGAATTTTAGAAAGGATATTTACCTTTAAAAACACATCTGATTTTCCTTTGATTTGAAATAAATTCTGAAATTGTGAATATACAGGAATAAAGACATAACTTACCGAAAGAATTTGTAAAAATGGAACCAGTTCAATCCATTTATCTGTAAGTAAGAATAAAACTATCGATTCGGCAAAAACAACAAATAAAACCGAAAAAAATATACTGAAATAGCTTATCAGAAGTATAATTCTATTTGAATATGAAGTTAGTATTGAATTGTCATTCTGATATTTAACCATTAACGGATAGGTGATTTTAACAGCGGTACTATTAATTATATTCGATGGCATTCCTGAGTAACTATCAGCTGTATTATAAAGTCCTAAAACACTGGCAGAATAATATTTACCGAGAATAAACTGATTGAAATTCTTATAAAGAGTATCAAACAAGCCGCTTATTAAGAGTTTTGAACCAAATGAGAACATTTCTTGCAGCGTTTTTACAGAGAACACCAAACTGGGCTTCCATTTCGAGAACGTCCAGTAAAATAATGCAGGAAAAGCAGTTGCAAGTACATTTTGAGCAACTAATGTCCATACACCAAATCCATTGACAGCTAAAATATACCCGGTTATACTTGTAATCAGGATGGTTACCACATTTACTTTAGCCTGAAGTGCAAAATTCATTTCAATTTTCAATTTTGTTATTTGAATAATCGAAATCGAATTAAAAATAAGCGTCAATCCAATAACTTTTGTAACATCTTTTAATTCCGGCATATGAAAGTAATCGGCTATTTTGCCCGATGAAACAAAAAGGACTAAATAAAATGCAATACTCAGGAAAAGATTTAAAAAGAAGATTGTTGAAAAGTCGGTTTGATTTCTATCCATTTTTCGGATTAAAGCAGATGAAAATCCACTGTCGATAAAAATTGATGCAACTGTTAAGAAGATTGTCAAAACTGCTACTATACCATATTCGCCCGGCATTAATTGACGGGCAATTAGTATGCTGAACACAAACTGAACGGCTAAGGTTAATGCTCTCTCAGCTATAGTCCAAATAACACTTTTTATAGCAATTAATTTATCAGACATTTACTTTTTGATTATAGTAAGTATAAATAAACCCTACAACTCCCATGTTTAGTAACGCAAATCCAAGTCCCAAAGGATATGTACCTCCCATTGCTCCGATGGACGAAACGGATAAACTAACAGCTAAAAACATAAGATGAAGCCGCTCCATTTTTTGTGAAAAAAGGCGTCTGGTTGACTTCACAAAAATCAATATATAAAGCGTTAAAAGATAAATACCCGGAATTAAACCATATACGCGAATAAACTCAATGTACAAGGTATGAGCTCCAAAGCTAACTTCCATAAAACCACCTGTTTCTGTTTCGGCCTCGAAGATTTTTATTACTACCGGAATAAAAATATTTTCTTCCTCTATAATACTTTTTGTGGCTGCAACCCAATAAGGAACTCTGTCATCAATTAGTTTTGCCATACCTCTTTCAAAAAAATTATTCAATGTAATTTCCTGATTAAGTGTGTCACTGTTAGTTCTCTTATCGCCGATGGCCAGTGAAACTGAAATCATAAAAAGTATGGTAAAAACAAATGGTAATGCACTTGAAAAAAACTTCAGCAATACCTGATAATTATTTGTGTATGAAATATATACAACTAACGACACAAAAACAGTCAGAATAATAGTAAAGGTGTCCATTTTTATTAAAGCAAACAGTAACACACCTGAAAACAGCACAAAAAGTATTAAACCGGAAGCCGAACGATTATTATTCTTAAACAACTGAACGGCTGAATACAGAAATAAAAATGGAATTGCATAAAAAAGTAGTCTTGCATGAATTATTAATCCGGTTATTAATATCAGCATAATGGCTGTAAGACAGTCATTATAGTTAGCTCTGTTTAAATTTTTACGATATACTATTCCGGCAAAAAAAGGTGAAAGGTTCAGGAAAATTGAGTAATTGGCAATAAGTATTAATATATCAGTAGACGATGTAAAATACCGGTATAAAAAATGAAATATAATATAAACCATTAACAGCAAATAACCGATAAACAATACTTTGAACTCTGTTTGAATGATTTCCCTGTTGTGTACAATTATTAAAATCAGGTATGAGATTAAAATAATGTACAAAGTAAAATTTTCAGTTAGTAGTTGAAGAACAAGTGCAGGGTATAATTGAATATCATTTCTCAGAACTAAATAAACGACATATGGAAAAACAATGAACTTTCCCATTGAACCCATGTATGAATACGTAATCAGCAATATACCCGAAATCAGCAATTGCAGATAGGTTTCATTAATCGTGTATTTACCTAATTTTAAATACATTATTTAGTTTTATTCGTTGATTTTAATTTATTAATTATACTCTGAACCTGTAGTACAAATGCAGGCAGCCACAACGTAAACATAGGTAAAAATCTTCGTCCCTCGCTACCGAACCCGGGCATAAGCAAAAGCAATATCAGAAAAACCCAATAAATTGATATATATGGTAATAGCTGCTTGAAATTTGCAAACACACCAAATACACCAAGAATACACATTAAAAACAGCATAATATAAGGCACTATATAAATGATTTTCAACACACCGGCAGCATCGTTAATCAACTTTGATGAAATAATACCGGAGAAATAATTGGGACAGATAAAATAAGAAACAGCTGTTTTGTATTGTAATAATTTGAATTTCATTCTGTTAGCAAAAGTATAGTTAGGGTTTTTCGATAAAGTCGAACGTAGTGAATCACGTTGAGCTTTAAATGTACCATCAAAAGAATATTGAAATTGCTTATTTGAGGGCAATTCGTATAGATAAGACAAATAATCATTTAATTCAGATTTAGACATTCCCTTACAACATTCCAGCATTCGGGCTTCAGTCATACAACCGCTCATTTCTGTGGTAAGCGACACACCAAATGTTTTCAAAACACGAATATCTGAATGAAAATTGTATATTTTTATCATCCAGGGACTTATAGTGATAATACAAATAAAAGCCAACAACAAACTTTCTTTAATAAAACCACTAAACTGAATTTTATAAATAAACAAATAAGTAACCAGCAAAATTGATAAAACAACCATAGCCTGAAACACTAATATACAGATACCTAACAATATACCTACAATTATCAATTGGTAGGTCTTTCTATCGAAGATATAACTTACAAAATAGTAATTGAGGATAATTAATGTACCTGTGAGTAAAGATTCGCGCATTAATGTTGCAACAAAAAAGAAAGCAGGATAGAAAAATGCATAAATTAATGCGATAATAAACGCATTGGCATCAGAAGTGATTCTTTTTAGTGTTTTATAGAAGAAAACAACCGAAATAGCTTCAAGCAAAGCAAAAAGTATGCGCGCCCAATAAATTTCGGGGTGATAATTACGAATTCTATCATGTCCTGTTTTATCATTTTCAGGATCAATGTGTTTGATTTCCACCCCGCATAGGCTGGCAATGTTATAAGCTGTGGCAATGAAATATACATTTCCAGGTTCTCTGAAAAAATTCAAATCGTATGGTGCTTCAATAGCATCTGTAAAGCCATTTCCAGCGGCAATATTTACGGCATAGTTATGATACATTACAGCATCTGTGTATACATTTTTCGCACTATACGTAAAAAGAAATATCGTTCTGATTAATAACGCGATGATAAAAAGCAGAAAAATTGCCTTCGGACCAGCATATATGTTCATTTTGCTACTTTTCATTTGTGTTCAGTTTTTTAAAATTAATGTCGGAAAACCACAAAACAAAAAGTATTATGCCAATAAATGCCACCAGATACATCTGCAACGAAACAATGCTGTGTAGTTGTTGTATATCATGTTTTTTAATCACTTCCATCTGGTTTAAATGAGCTAACAGCATGGCCAAACGGAACGAATTAATAAAGTTGTACAGCACAAAAAATACCAGAATAAATATGCCTTTATTTAATAAACCTGATTTTATTGAAAATATTATTATGCATACTATGGTAAAAACACCCAACCC
>RRZT012447045.1_pt1 | contig 12596 bp, 5 predicted proteins | sample 2165551 | NCBI WGS metagenome assembly RRZT01 (sample SAMN10456910, study PRJNA506462) | wastewater metagenome | biome: wastewater; feature: sludge; material: wastewater sludge; isolation source: wastewater sludge with Escherichia coli K12::gfp cells carrying plasmid... | place: USA: Moscow, Idaho ... | reverse complement strand
TGGATTTTATTCTAATCTTCCATATTAGTGGAGTTTTATTGTTGTGAAAGTTCTGAATATATTTGTTTTTGCGTTAAATATGCATATTTATCGCTTTGTTGATGGGAAATATTATGTTACCAAAACAGTGGGTCAGCAATCTGAATTTTTAGAGTGTTTAGTGAAAGGAAAACTAAACCTTTATGTGAAACACATTTCTTTGGACCCCGTATTCTATGTCGAAAAAGATAGCATGCCTTTATCTGAAATCAGTTACGAGGAAGGTACAAAAATGGTAAATGATAAAAGAGTATACTATCAATCGAACAGACATTTTGGAATACTGGCTTACTATACACAAGATGCTCCTCAACTTAAGAGTGATTTAACTAAAATAAATAAACCTCAATATGATAATATGATAAAATTAGCCAGAGATTATCACAACTCTGTTTGCGACAACGAAAGCTGTATTGTTTATCAGAAGAAAGTAAAGTATTTAAGTGTTTCACTTGAGCCGATTGTTAGTATAAACAAATTTATTGGGTATGATAAGATTAAAACTGGATATGGCGTAAATATTTACTTATCATCGCCGGTTTTTTCTGAAAATACTTTGTTTTATACAGGAATTCACAATTATACCCTGACAGATAGTGCTGCCAATGTAAGGATTACGGAAATTCCATTACAAATCGAATATTTGTTTGGTGCCAGAAATTTTCAACCAAAAATTGGGCTTGGAATAAATCTGATTTCAGTGAAAAAAATTAATTATTTGGTACATACCTTCAACTTTAATACAGGATTTAATTATAAATTTAATAAAACGCTCTCATTTACATTTAAATTAAATGCTGAATTTGTACCTGGTTCATATTCTTTGCTTGAAAAGGAAAACCTGATAAATGTTTTTGCCTTAAACGCAATGCTTGGTTTACATATTCGGTTGTTCTAATGTATTTTGTTAATTGGCTTTACTTATATAACCCATCTCTTGGCAATAATCGGTTCAGATTAGCTAAATTATATAAGGTTACAGCTTGCGTTACACTTGTATATTCCATGTATTCGGGTATACTCATGTCATAACGGTCGCGTGTAGTGTGCCAAATTTCGCGATAGCTAAAATTATAACCCAATGGATCGGTGTTTACAAACGAAATTACGGGTACTCCATTCATGGCAAAATATGCATGGTCGCTACCACCTGCTTTTATAGGGCGTGGTTGAGGTACTGTGGTGCTTTTTTCTACTTTAAATGGTATGGCAGGGTAATAACTGGCCAATCCTTCGGTACATTTTAAAATATCATCATACATATTTTCAGGGACTACTAAACCAGATGCTGCTGTGGGGCCACCATCGCGGTTAAAGTAATTGGATATTTTGTCCAGTTTGTCTTTGTTTTTTTCAACCCAGAATTTCGAACCGAGTAAGCCATATTCCTCACCTGCCCAAAAACAGAAAAGGATAGTGCGTTGCGGTTTATGACCTCCTGCAGCCATAATCATTCGGGCCATTTCCAGATTGGGTGCTACTCCTGTTCCACAGTCTACAGCGCCTGTTGCGGCATCGTGCGAGTCGAGGTGGCAGCCACTCATTACATATTCATCCGGGTATTTTGTTCCTTTAATTTTTCCAATGACATTGTGATATGTTACAGGACCCGGTTTGAAGTAATTCCGAATGTCAAATTCAAGCTGAACATATTCTCGTCGTTCAACCTTTTCGCGAATTTTTTTATACTGAGTTTCATTCAATTTAATGTCCGGTGTAGCAGGCAGATTATCAAAATCCATTTTTTGATAATTATTATAATCGGTTAAAGCTACAAGTGGAACCGGGGCAGATTGTATAATGCCCAATATCCCTGCATTTACCATTTCGCGATAGAAAAGAGCCGGTACAAGTTTACGCGAAGAATCATTCTTTTGTTGAGCATTGAATATCTTTAAGGTATCTCGAATAGAGTCGGCATGTGACGAATGATCAATCGGAACTCCTTTACTGCTTCCATCAATCAATACCCAGGCCCCTTTTAGTTTGCCTTTCATTCGTTCAAATTCTTCTTTCGTTTTTGGTTCAATTAGTACGTGACCGCGCTGTAAGCCTTTTGTTCCCGAAGTATAGCTGGGTGTTACAAAATCGAGTGTCATACTCTCGTCCGAAAACATTCGGCCAAACCATGGTCCCCGATTAAAACCTACTTTCAGTGTAGCTACCGGTTGTATTTCCACTTCAAGTCCCCAACTTTTCAAAAGTCCGGCAACCCAATAAGTGGCATTTTCGTAAGCGTCCGAGCCAATGGGTCGGGCACCGATGCGGTTTGTGAGTACATCAAGATGCTTCATTGTTCGGTTATCGGTTCTGCCAATTTGCATTATTTGTTTGCTAACCTGGTTTTGTGCAGCTATGGGTAAATTGTAACTTAAAAGTAAAATGAAAATCAAAACACTGTAAAATCTGCTCATAATTTGATTTGTTTAAGAATGTTTGAATTACCGTGTAAGCATAAATTTAATATTTACACCAAAATTAGTGGCTGCCACAGGGTACGATGTTGATATAAGTGGATTAGTAGATTGACGATCGAAAAATACCTGTAGGTTGACTTTCGAACTAAATACATAATCGGCCATTATTTTTATAGAATACATCTTATTTCCGCTGGATGCCTGAGTAATATTCTCATCAATTTTACGAAGCAATGTGCTTAAATTCTTATACGAGAAATCGGCACTTATTTTAAGGTCGTTTTTAATTTTGGTCTGGTCGTTATTGCTAAGTCGAAGTATTACATCAAAATCCTTTAATACATAGCCAACACCCACCACCATTTCGTCGGTATTCGCTTCAATTAATTGTAAGCTGGTGATATTGAGAGCCAGGTTACGTTGTTTACGGTATTCTACTTTACCTGTCATGCTGTTCTTTAACGCTACATTTAATCCTACAAGCGGACTAAATTGTTCAGTCATTGATACTGATGAAATATCGTAAGGCGATGAAGGTATCGGATTGTTACTTTGAACATCGCGTATATATCCTAAAGCGTTGTCCTCGCCATCAAGAGCTACCCAGGTAGAGTATGAACTATAGTTACCAATACTGTAACGGCATGTGTAGGCATGCGTAATACTTACACTTTTGAAATTATCACGTATCCAACCTATGCGCGATAATCCATCGTATGACATGCGCCAGTTAGGCAGAATTGATGCCAGACCGGGGAATAATCCGGTACTACTACTGTTAATATCTCGTCCGGTGTAGGCAGCCAGAAATGCAGGGATTAATACATCCGATGAATTTTCGGTATAATCACCCAGAGTTGGGTCAAAAGGTTTTCCGGCAATATTGGGTAACTCGGTAAAAAATCCGGTGCTCGGATAATTTTTCCCTGTAAGTCTTGAACGTAAGCGCGAAGCCATTATTTTCCTGTTGGCAAGGAAGGTGTTAAATACTTCTGAATTGTAATTCGAAGAGGCATTACCCTTTGGCTTAAATGCTGTTGCAATGGCTATACTGGTAATATTGTAACTGCCGGTAAAAGTTGATGGCATTCCGGTGTACATGTAATTTACGGTTGTATTGTCGGCAGTATAGCGTTTAGCACTTAATTCAATTTTTAACGAAGGGATTGGCTCCAGATTTATACGGGCGTCAAAATCAGAAGTATAGGCAATAATTGCAGGGTTAACAATGGAGTCGCTCATATACAACCATCCGTTTTTTACTGCATCTTCTACAGTCTTTTTGCCATCAAAAAATCCAAAAGTAAAGGCATAGCCCGGTGCCGGATTGTCTCCTTTGCTCTGACCAAGAATGCCGGGTTCCTTCAAAAATCCGGGCAGTGTCATATTGTTTGTAGTGCGATAAGTCACACTTGCCCTTCGAACCATCATCATTGCACGGGCAGTCCAGTCTAATACTTTTTGTGCCGGAGCCACATCATTCGGGTTAAGTGTTGTTACGCTTACTTTCATACTGTCGGCGTCGTTACGGGGCGTAATTTCTATACTTGATGGCCCTGATTTTCGCACATCAACCTGCGCCGGACGACCATTGACAGTTATTAAATACGATATTTTATCACTGTTTAAGCGGTGATTAATCACTATTTTCTTGTCTTTTTCCGCTTTTACAATCTGACTATAAGTGCGTGCCTGAAACTTTGGTTTGTTGGCCGGGTCAGCATTCAATCGCTGGTTTACTTCTTTCAGGTATTTTACTTTGTTGTAGAAGTTTTCAAAATTTAATGTTCCGTCAAACGACCATGAGCCCATGCTGGTAGCCACATTACCAATCTCGGTGGTTTCTGTGCTACTTGATATAGAAGCCGATCGATTCCATGTATAGGTAGAATTGTAATTGGCATTGGCTGTAATCCAGTCAAAAAGCGGAATTTTGTTAATAGGAACGTTCCACGATGCACTGAATACCTGTTGATAGGAGTAGGGTGTACCCAGTTTTTTAATGCTGGACCAAACGGTGTCGCGCCAGTTTTCGTAATGTTCTTTTCCTATTTCAGGTGTAAACCGGCTCTCTTCAATGTTGGCATTCATGGCCGACTGAAAACTGAAGCGTAGTGCGCGTGACAAATCGTAATTTATTGAGAAGTTCCTGTTCCACATAAAGTCTTTACTAAAACTTAAATCAAAATTTGTAGCCACATTGCTACTTCCCGTTAAGTCGCGGAGTTTTACCTGCGAGAACTGACGATTCATGTCGGTTGTATAGGAAATGTTCGAAGGTAGATAGTTGAAGTTAAACTCATTAATGATTTTAAAAGCCGGTTTTTGTAGCGCTTTTATATTTTTAAATGGTTCAACCGGTTTAGTATTGAACGAATAGTTATAATTAATTCCTCCCCTTTGTTGTTTTACTAAATTACTTTCAATTTCGGCGCTGTGCTGATTCGATTCGGTATAAGCATAGTTAAACGTAAAGTTGGCCGGGTCGTAAAACTGAGGTTTTTTACTTTTTATATTGATTTTTGCCGATGAGATATTAAAACTTTTCGATTCACTTACGGTTTCTGATACTGCGAGCAGAGAATCGCGTTGTGCTTGCGTGCTTAAATTTTTGAGAGCTTCATCTAGCTCGATATCCTGATCAAGCGGGTTGTACTTGGGTTGCAATGTTTCATTGGTGTACGAGAAATAGGTAGGCAACTGCACTTTTGCCTGTTCGGGAATAAACCTGCCTAAATCCAGGTTTGTTGAGAAGCTCATTTGTTTTAAATCGTCCTGTCGTCGGTCAAGTACATTACTTTCAATGCTACCAAAACCGGCAGTTTCGGTTCTTCCTGAAATATTGATGTTACCAATATCTGATAGCCCGATTGCCAGATTACCCATTGCTGCCCAGCCTCCTTCCTCGTCGAATTCAGACATGCGTAACTCGTTTACCCAAATTTCACCATCTTTTATATCGCCATGCACAGAGTTATTGCGCACACCTATCATTATGTTCTCAACTTCAGAAATTGAAGGATTACCTACTACCCGAATTTTGTTTTTGCCTTTGTCGTAAAAAGGAATATAATCCGATACATAAGTCCCGTTTTGTTTCATTTTATTGCGTTCCAATTTTGCATTTGTCAGAACTGTGAATGGAAAATCGAACATGTTTTCCTCGGGCCAAACCAATGCTTTGTCTTTGTCCGATTCATTCGAATAGGTTCCCGGATCGGTTAATTTCAAAGGAATTTCGTATTCGTAGTAGTTGCTTTTCATATCCGAACCAATGCGAATGAAACAACTTAAATCGTAATCGGTTAGTTTGGTAAGGTCGCCCGTTATTTTTTCGGCATGTACAAACATTTGTAAACGTTTATACTGACGCATATCGTAGCCCGTTTTTTTGTAAACGGCACGTGCATCGTGTGGCGCCAGGTTTTGTACTTTCATAACCATAGCTTGCTCATTGAGCTGAGCAATCTGTGCTTGTCCCGGGTCAATAACGCGACTTATGCCCGGAGGCAATACGTAGTTTACAGGCGTTTTATTGGCATTTTCCTCGATGTTTACAGCCTGTACGTCCAGCGTCCCGTCCGAAACAGGCATTTTGCCCGGCAAATTCAAATCATTTTTGCTATACTTGCGCCATTCACCACGTACAAGTTCAAGTGTGGCAAACCGTAAATGGGTTTCTTTTTTGAAACCGGTCATAAACATACGCACAAATCGTATGGATTTGAAATTACGGATACTTCCTACTTTGCCTTCGTATTCTCTTACCGGAATTTTAAACTGATACCAGGTTACATCTTCAGTATTTCCATTGGCCAATTGTACGCTGGCTGTGTGACTATCAGTTATGTAGTTACGACCTATCAACATCGAATCACGTTTAATATCTACCGAGTATTGAAAGTATTTTTCGTATTCGTTTAGCGTATTGTCCTCGTTTACGTCTTCCACGTTGGGTGATGTAGATTGAGTTGTCGTGTATTCTTCCTGTGTATTGCTCGCATCTGGTGAATTTCCTTCACTACCGTTGTACCGTTTATAGCGGGTAAGGATGCTTGCTTTTTCGTTATCGTAATCAGAGCTTTTGAAAAAGCTGTAATTATCGCTTGCAGGGTCATTTGCCGCCGAAAACCTATCGTTCAACATATTTTGCCACGCACTGGTGCTAACTTTTGATTTCAGTCGTTCTACAAAATCTTTATAGGTATCAAACAACTGCTCATCGTCGCTCGATAGCCCGTCGAGACCCACGTCTTGTTTTGCACGGGCTCCCTGCGTATTGTCGAAGGCCACTACTGTTGATTGTGTTTTAGGCACACGACCCCACAAAGTGGTTTCAACTTTTGTTAAATCGCCGTCAATTGGCAATCCGTGTTCAAATGCTTTTTTACCGTCTTTTAGTACATCTTCGCTAATATCTCCAAGGTTGAAATATAGTTTTCCTCCGGCTTTCGGATTGTTTTTGTCGTAGATGAACGGGTCCATCATCCAAAACTCAATGTATTCTACGTTGGATGTTTCAAAGTCGGTTGTTTCGAGTTTGCGCATAATACCGCCCCAACGTTTTTCGGGGTTGAGCAGATTACCTTCACTGTCAATATTGTCGGTGTCGAGGTTGTATGGACCACGTTCCGTAGGGTAATACGATAAGTTCATTATCGTAAGCAGGTTGCGGTCCGTTACAATCACATCTTTGTTTGGGAATACTTCCTTTACGTTTACATCGCGGGTGTAATGATTCGATTGTGAAGCTGTATCGTTGCGCAAGTGCGATGGTGTTAACCGGCTCGGGTTCTTTGCGTTCAGGTTTTGATCAACATAGTACCACGACATAAGCGCCCTGTTTTTTCCATATTCAATTGTAGTTGAACTTGCTTCCGGAAATAAACTGTTGGGACCCGGGTCGTAGGGTGTCGACGCAAGTGTCCAGTTTATCGGGTAATGAATATCGATGGATGTTTTTGTGGCTTCAAAATCGTCGATATACGATTTCCCCTGCGAACCAATTACGTTAGAATGCCCCGGGATTAATTGTGCAAATTCCGCACTCAGTGCTATTGTAGATGGTTTTGTGGCATTAACAAATGGTAGTTTATCCAGCATATTTGTTAACCACTGCGATTCGGTACGCCACGAGGTATTTACTCCCCAAATAGTATTTGAAATAGGCTCGTTGCCAGTGTTAACCTTTTGAGTAAGTGGTTTTTCGGATAGGTGCATAATGGTAGCTCCTAAACTAAAATCCTTGTTGAACTGATATTCAAGATGGGTACCTATCAACGATTTTCGTTGCATGTTAAACATGGATTGATTTTCCAGTTTTACATCGATGTTTGTGCCCGATTCTACGATAGACTGATTCAGAATAGTAACGGTACCCATTGTATAATCCACCGTATAGTCCACATTTTCAACTAATGTGGCTCCGCCTGCAGTAACGGTTACTGAGCCTCGGGGTATATTCATGGCATTCAGGCGTATCTCAGAACCACCGGCAGCTTTATATTCGCCGGTAATTCTGAACTTATTAAGTTCGCTTTTCTCCTGAGCTACCACTAAAGTTGAATCGTACAATTCCTGAAAAATATAATCCGATGCAATGGATTGATTTCCAATTGCATCTGCCAGATGTTTGCCAAATGGTTCAAGTACAGGGAAAATAATTCGTCCGGTAGATGAATTAACCGTCATATTTTCCAGATAATCAAATTTTCCATCGGGGTTTGCATTGTTTTTAACATCTAATTTATCCAGATTCATTACCCGTAAAAGTAATTTATTGGCAATGTTACCTTCGGTGATGTATTGCAGGTCAGTTCCAATCGAATCGTTTCGGTATACAATGTTCAGTTCAAAATTATCTTTTTCAATTTGGGTAGCCCCAAGCGAATAGATATTTTTCATCATCAAATCCCAAATTTTCCGATTTGGTAATTGTGTTGTGGTTTTCAATAATTTCACTATTAGTGCATTGGGAGCGGTTACAGCATCGGTTGAGAATTCACCTACCTGATAAACTGTTCCCTTATAAGTATACTCATACGCCACACCTAATACATCGTCGGGGTTCAATTGCGATTTTAATGAAATATAACCCAAATCGGCATTTAAGATATATTCTGAACTTTCAAGTCTGCGCGCACTTTCTATTTTTTCGTAATCTTCACCTCCTGTAACGCCATTACCACCAAATGCGTCATTAATTGCAGAATTAGCTAATTGCACGTCACGAATGTTTGGTAATGCCGTAATTTGGTCGTATAATTTGTTTACTTTGTTGTATGGATTTTTTTCGTTTCCTAAGAGGCCCCAAAAGCTATTGTCGATTTTATCAACTTCGCCAAGGTCCATAAAAGCAAGAATATTTCTGGCCTGATCGTAGTTTGCGCGTTTGTTGGTTACCCATACTTCCACACGGTTAATTTTTATACCCGAAGCAATGTAAGGTGTTGTTGACATGGAAGCATCATACCTGTCGCGGAAAAAGTGACCCAAAAAAAAGTGTCTGTTTTCATCGTATTCGTCAACTTTAATCTCAAACTCGGTTTTTTGAACGCCACCTTTTGAGCTGACCGTTTTTGTTTCCGACTGTTGTTGAGTGGCGATGGCCGATACACTCAATTTTCCAAACTGTAAGTCTGTTTTTATACCAAACAAGGCTGTGCTTCCGGTTATGAGCGAACTGCTGAGTGGCATACTCACATTACCAGCCTGAATGTTTTTTATAATATCATCTTCTTTACCCTTATAGGCCAGTTTTACCATATTTTGGTCAAAATCAAATGACGATTCCGTATTGTAATTCATGCCGAAGTTCACTTTGTCGCCTACAGTGCCCTGTACGTTCATCTGAATTTTCATGTCGAAATCAGGTGTGAAAATGCTACGCATGTCTTCGGTAAGTGCCGGATTCTCAATTTTATTGTGCTTTACGCCAAAAATGAGCTCGGCCGAGCCTTGTGTGCGAACCTGTACGCCACCCGGTCCGAAAATTTTATCGGCAGGGTCAATGTTAAATTTCATGTCGGACAAAGAGAACTTATCCTCATTGTTTACATCCCCTTTTCTATTCTTTTCCTTCCAATAGCTTTGCATTTCATTTTGAGCTGAATAGCGAAGGTATTCATCGCTGGTCATACTGAAAGGTGTGGTAATGTCGGTTTCGCCTACCCGTGTACGAATCACATAATTCCCTGTTTTGTCATCGAACTCAACCACTGTTTTTATGTTGTCGGGTTGTTTGTTATCCATTGGGTAGGTGGTGCTCAGGTCCTCTATGGTATTGTGTTCGTATTTTTTCAGTCGTGTTTGCGTAGTGGTAGTGTCTTCTTCTGCCTTGCTGTCCGACTCTGATATTTGTAGAGTCTGACTTGCAGACTGGTTATAAATAGCAAAAGCCGAACCTGCTAAAAGTACGGCAATGATAAGGAAATATTGAATGCGTTTTTGAAAATTCATACTACATCTGTCGTAGTTAACGTGTTTGGGTTGTTGATTATTCTCTAAAGCATTTTTAGTGCTAACTTAATTAATTGCTCTACTTTAAGCCCTGGCTCGTTTTTAATTAGCTGTTCTACTGCTTTTTGCGATGCCGATGATGCAAAGCCAAGCATTACCAGTGCCGATATGGCTTCTTCTTTTACCGGGTTTGATTGGAGTGAAAGCTGAGTGCCTTGTGCATTGTCAATTCCACCAATCTTCAATATCTTATCTTTGAGATCAACAATAATTCGTTGGGCAGTTTTGCTGCCAATGCCTTTAATGCTGTTCAGTGCTGTTACGTTACCCGTGGCTATCATATCCTGAATTTCGGCAGCCGAGTACGACGACATTATCATACGGGCTGTATTAGGTCCTATTCCGGATACTGAAATTAATAATAAAAACAATTGTCGTTCGGCCTGAGTTGAAAAGCCATAGAACAAATGGGCATCTTCACGTATAGCCTGATATACAAAAAGTTTGGCTGATGATTGGCCGTTTAGCTGTGAGTAAACCGATAGGGGTATATGAATCAGAAAGCCTATCCCGGCAGTTTCAAGTACTGCATATGCAGGTGTTAACTCTGTTATTTGTCCTTTGATATAATCGTACATTACAAATAGTTTATTTTTTTAAATTTATAGCCTTACAGTTAACTTGTGTATAACACGCAAATATACTAATTTTCTGCATGTTTGAAAAATCAGTTTCTTATTCTGTTTCATCATCACATATAAACGGCGTTTTGTATCGAAAAGTACATTTCTCCTGTTAAAAATATCGGATTTTGAAATAGTTTCTTGCAAACAGGGTCTGTTGTGTTGAACTTTTCGGTTTCAGTGGATGTTTATTAGTTGAATTCAATCAATTTTTAAAAACTTCAAAATTATATGAAACGACTAATAATTGCTGCTGTAACATTTTTAATGTTGCTTTTTACTGCCAATGCTCAGTTTACATTGCCTGCATTGTCATTTAAATATGCTGCTCTTGAGCCACACATTGATAGTACAACCATGTTTATTCACCTGAATAATCATCACGCCGCTTATGTGAATAATTTAAATAAAGCGCTCGAAAAATATCCTGAATTAGCCAACCTGAGCATCGAAAAGCTGATTTCTTCGGTTAATACTTTGCCGGCAGATATACAGAATGTGGTTCGTAATAATGGGGGAGGGCACTACAATCATTCGCTATTCTGGACATTGCTGATACCGGCCACTTCTTCGAAAATGTCGGAAGCATTGGCCAAGAAAATTGCGCTGGAATTTGGCTCGGTTGCCGAATTTAAAAACAAATTCGAAGCCGCATCAGCCACCCGTTTTGGTTCAGGTTGGGCGTGGCTTATAAAAGATTCTTCAGGCAAGTTGAAAATAATTTCTACTCCAAATCAGGATAATCCACTTATGGATGTGGTTGCTGATAAAGGAAAACCGGTGTTGGCACTCGATGTTTGGGAGCATGCATATTATCTGAAATATCAATCGAAACGTGCTGCCTATGTGAAGGCCTTTTGGAATGTAGTTAATTGGTCTGAGGTAGAGCGTCTTGTCAACGAAAAGTAATTTGTAAAAAAAATATAAAGCCGTAATGTGATCGCATTACGGCTTTTTTAGTTATTTCCCTTTCTCAGTGGCGGGTATTCCTTTTATCATCCAATCGGGTGCCTTTTCGCCTTTCAGGTAGTGGTTGAAAAAGTCCATCATTCTGATAGTGAGGTCCATTCTGTTTGCCCAGTATTTTTCATCAATATTGTGTTCCATACCATTGTAGTTGAGCATCCATACAGGTTTGTTTAGCCTATACAGTGCCATAAAATATTCAATACCCTGGTACCATGGCACAGCCCCGTCGTTGTCGTTGGCCATTATCAGTAATGGGGTATTTACCTTTGGTGCAAAAAACAAAGGAGAATTATCAATATAGAACAGCGGTTTTTCCCATAATGTGCCGCCTATACGGCTCTGCGTTTGTTCATACTGAAACATGCGGCTATTGCCTGTGCCCCATCGGATGCCTCCGTATGCACTTGTCATATTGCTAACAGGTGCTCCGGCCATTGCTGCTGCAAAAATATTGGTTTGTGTTATCAAATAAGCTGTTTGATAGCCACCCCAACTCTGACCCTGAAGGCCCATGCGTTTTTCGTCAATGCTTTTGTGCGTAGAGATAAGGTGGTAAACGCCACTTACAATGGCATTGTAGGCACTTTGGCCGGGGTAGCCGGTTTTGTAGGTGATATCCGGAACAAATACAAGATAGCCATTGCTGCAATAGTGAGGTATGTTAATAATTGAACGACTGGGCGATGGTATGCTGTGTCGGTGAATGTTTTCGGTGTTTCGTTCGTAAAAATATACCATTAGTGGGTATTTTTTTGTTGGGTCGTAATTGGCTGGTTTGTATAACAGACCCCGCAGGCTGTCACCGTCAAATGATAGCCATGAAGTCATTTCAACAGTAGCCCAGTTAAACTCTTTTTGTTGAGGATTGGTTACCGACAATTGAACCGGGTTTTTAAAGTCGGACTTGCTGTAGAGGATTTCAGGGTATCTTTCAACAGTTTGTTTCGACCATAAAAAGTCGTTGGTGTTTCGTGCCTTAATAATGTCGCTTATGCTGCAATTCTCGGATGTTAATACTTGCGGGTCGCTT
>RRZT011036024.1_pt1 | contig 12596 bp, 10 predicted proteins | sample 2165551 | NCBI WGS metagenome assembly RRZT01 (sample SAMN10456910, study PRJNA506462) | wastewater metagenome | biome: wastewater; feature: sludge; material: wastewater sludge; isolation source: wastewater sludge with Escherichia coli K12::gfp cells carrying plasmid... | place: USA: Moscow, Idaho... | reverse complement strand
TTCAGGATTCAGAAGCTGACGAATCGAACAGTTTACAACATCAAATATCATCTCTCCAAGAAGCGTTGGTGTGATTACCTGTGTCTTTTTATTTAATGACAAGTATTTGATAGAAACAAGTTTCTTAAGAATCTCTGCTCTTGTTGCACTGGTTCCGATTCCGCTTCCCTTGATCTGTGCTCTCAGTTCCTCATCTTCGATCAGCTGACCTGCATTTTCCATTGCCAGAATCATAGAACCTGAATTATACCGTTTCGGCGGAGACGTTTCTCCCTCTTTAATGTTCAGAGCATCTACGGTCAGTATATCATTCTTTTTCAGTCGCTGCAACGCATTCAAAAGCTGCACGTCACAGGATGCCTCCTCACTGTCTTCTTTGCCGGACTCCTGTGATCTGTCTGCTGCTGATTTTCTGGCAAAAGAATTCGTCGCATATTTCAGGTATCCTTCTTCCTGCAGCACCTTGAAACCGGAAAAGAACTTTTCTTTCTGCATCTCTGTCACCAGGCTGACTTTCTGATAAACTGCCGGCGGACAGAAAATACAGAGGAAACGTCGTACGATCGTCTCATAAACTCTCTGTGATGTCTGAGAAAGACTTTTCAGAACATTTAATCCCTGACCTGTCGGGATGATCGCATAATGATCTGTAATCTGTTTATCATTGACATATCTGGTTTTTGCGATTGTTTTGTAAGAACCCATCTGTAAAATCTCATCTGCTGCATTGTCGATCATCAGATATCGACGCAGTCCTGAAATATTTTTATAAATTTCTTTTGCAACCGCACTCGACAGCACTCTGGCATCAGTTCTGGGATAAGTCACCAGTTTTTTCTCATACAATTCCTGTGTAATACGAAGTGTCTCGTCCGGACTGATCTTGAACAGTTTGGAGCAGACATTCTGAAGCTCTGCCAGGTTAAATAAAAGTGGCGGATTTTTGTTTTCTTTTTTGCGTTCCACCTTTTCTACGCGGCAGGACAAGGGTTGTTCCGACTCCAACATCCGAATCAGTTCCTCGGCATGTTTCTTTTCTTTGAAGCCATTCTCCTTATAAAGGTACGGCGACTGGAAATATCTGCTTCCTTCTACTGCTCTCCATTCTCCATCAAAGTGTTCTCCTTCCAGTGCAATACTGGAAAGGACACGGTAAAACGGGGTTTTCACAAAAGATCGGATCTCCCGTTCGCGACGCACAACCATTCCAAGCACACATGTCATGACTCTGCCTACGGAGATTGCCTGATATTTACTGTTCAGGTAATTAGAAACATTGTTGCCATAACGCAAAGTCAGGACTCTGGAAAAATTGATTCCCATCAGATAATCTTCCTTTGCCCGCAAATAGGCAGAATCTGCCAGATTGTCATAGACTGACAGTTCTTTTGCCTCGCGGATTCCTCTAAGGATTTCTTCCTCTGTCTGGGAATCGATCCATACTCTACGCTGCTCTTTATCTTTCACACCCGCCATCTGTGCCACCAGACGATAGATATATTCTCCCTCACGTCCGGAGTCGGTACACACATAAATCGTCTCTACATCCGGACGGTTCAGAAGCCCCTTAACAATGTTAAACTGTTTCTGCACCCCCGGAATCACTTCATACTTAAATTCACGCGGTAAAAAAGGCAGGGTATCCAAACTCCACCTTTTATACTTGATATCATATTTTTCAGGATAGCTCATAGTGACCAGGTGCCCAACACACCAGGTCACTACAGAATCTTCTGATTCCAGATAGCCATCCTTTCTCTGTCCGTTAATTTTTAATGCTTTCGCAAATTCCTGAGCAACACTTGGTTTCTCAGCTATGTATAAGGATTTACCCATATTATTTATCTGCACTCATCTTTCTGAGAGGCCATGCAAGAAGAAGCGCACCGCCTGCCATATTTCCCAAAGTGACGATTATCATGCTCTTAACCATTGCTCCAATGGAAACTCCCGGTACCAGACATCCTGCTGTTACAAAGATACCCATATTTGCCACACAGTGCTCAAATCCGCTGACAACAAATCCAGAAATACACATAACGATCATCAAAAACTTTGCAACTTCGCTCTTAAGCTTAATGCCACAAAGAACCCCAAGACATACAAAGAAGTTACACAAAACTGCACGGAAAAACATCTGACCTGCCGGAATTGCAAGTTTATTTCCGATAAATCCGGCAAAATAATCTGCTGTTCCGGATGCTCCCGCCCATACAAAAATCAGAGAAAGAATCAGACAGCCAACAAAGTTACCGATATAGCTGACTACCCATACTTTAGCCGCATCGCCCCAGCTGATCTTCTTGTCAAATGCTCCAAATGCCATCACCAGATTATTTCCGGTAAAAAGCTCGCCGCCTACCAGCGAAATCAGCAATACCGCAATCGAGAACACGAGTGCCCCCAGGAATTTCCCCCATGCCGGTTCTTCGGCCCCTGAGAACACATTTCCCACAACATTGGAAAAGATCATTGCAACTACAATAAAGAACCCTGCCATGATCGCCCGCATGAAATACTTGAAAAAGTCATTTTTCAGCAGGGTAATCTTCGCGTTTGCTGCATTTGATAGTTTCTGTACATCCTCTTGATTCATAAAAAATACCTCCCTTTCCAAGGAACAGAGTATCTTATAAACTCTTTTGTTCCCTCCACATATTGTATTCTTGCATTATAGCATTTTTGATATAAATTCTCAATATATATACCGCAAAGTTTGATATTTTTATAACAAATTTTCATTTATTTTCGATAACTGTCAGTTATCGAATCTCCAGTGCATGATTTTCCCGGTCAGTCACTTCACCGATCATCGCACAGGAAAGAGCAGATTCACTCAATTCCAGAAGTATCTCTTCTGCTTCATCTGCCGGAACCGCCGCAAGAAGTCCGCCGGACGTCTGTGGATCAAAGACCAGATCCTCCCGCCAGAGTTCTGCTGTGCTTATGTAACCAGATTTTGCTGCAAATTCCCGGTTGCGATATGCGCCTCCCGGAATCAGGCCCATAGAGGCGTATTCTTCTACATCTGGAAGGATCGGAAGTGCTTTTGCATCGATCACAAGTGTCTTCTTACTACCGTCTGCCATTTCCGTTCCATGTCCGCCAAGACCAAACCCTGTCACATCTGTACAGGCATGAACAGTATGTCTTTTTAATACATCACGGGCATATCTGTTTAGCGTCTTCATAGATTTCAAAGCTGCTTCCCGCGCCTCTTCAGATACCATATCGGCTTTGATAGCCGTATTCACAATACCCGTTCCAAGCGGTTTTGTAAGGATCAGCCTGTCACCTGTCTGAGCTCCGTAATTCTTCCAGAACTTCTCTGGATGTACAAAGCCTGTTACGCTCAGGCCATACTTCGGTGTATCATCCTGGATCGTATGCCCACCGGCAAGTACAGCTCCCGCTTCCATTACTTTGTCCGCTCCGCCCTTCAGAATCTCACCAAGGATTGCTGTATCCATATCCTTCGGGAAAGCAACAATATTCAATGCGGTTTTCGGCTCACCACCCATAGCATAGACGTCACTCAATGCATTCGCCGCTGCTATCTGCCCAAAATCATATGGATCGTCTGCAACCGGCGTAAAAAAATCAAGGGTCTGAATCATTGCCAGTTCGTCCGAAATTCTGTAAACAGCTGCATCATCAGATGTTTCTGTTCCAACAAGAAGATTCGGATCCTGAAATTTCGGCAGTCCACAAAGTACACCTGCCAGCGTTCCCGGACCTACTTTCGCTGCACATCCACAATTGGGGGCGAGCTTTGTAAGATATACCTTCTCCATTTTGCTCAATTTCCTTTCTGTCTTGACCTTATTCGTCTATGATAACATAAATCTTCCGTTTTCTCCATGTCTTTTTTTGACAGAAAAGCGCAAAAAAACTGCCCTGGCAGATTTTATTTCCTGTCAGGACAGTTCTGGTTAAATATCATTATTTGAAATGATTTTTATTTCTTTGTAATATAGCCTTTTGCTTTCAGAGTTTCTGCACAGAGTACAGCTCCACCGGCAGCTCCTCTTACGGTGTTATGGGAAAGTCCGACGAATTTATAGTCGTAAACGGTATCTTCACGGAGACGTCCAACAGATACACCCATTCCGTGTTCGTAGTTGACATCCTCGCTTACCTGCGGACGGTTGTCTTCTTCCAGATACTGGATGAAATGTTTCGGTGCACTCGGAAGTTCCAGTTCCTGAGGAAGTCCCCTGAAATTCCTAAGTGCTTCGATCAGCTGTTCTTTTGTAGGTTTCTTACGGAATTTAACGAATACTGCAGCTGTATGTCCGTTCAGTACCGGAACACGAAGGCACTGACAGGTGATAACAGGTTCTGTAGCCGGTACGATCACTCCGTCTTCAATCTTACCCCACAGTCTCAACGGCTCTTTCTCGCTCTTTTCTTCTTCTCCACCGATATATGGAATGATATTGTGTTCCATTTCCGGCCAGTCTTTAAATGTCTTTCCTGCTCCGGAAATTGCCTGATATGTAGTAGCAACTACTTCATATGGTTCAAATTCTTTCCAGGCAGTAAGTACCGGTGCATAGCTCTGAATGGAGCAGTTTGGTTTAACAGCGATGAATCCCTTAGTAGTACCAAGGCGTTTCTTCTGATACTGGATCACATCAAAATGTTCCGGGTTGATTTCCGGCACTACCATCGGCACATCCGGTGTCCAGCGATGTGCACTGTTGTTGGAAACAACAGGAGTCTCTGTCTTTGCGTATTCTTCTTCGATCGCTTTGATCTCATCTTTGGACATGTCAACTGCGGAAAACACAAAGTCAACAGTAGAAGCAACTTTTTCTACTTCATTAACATTCATAACTACGATATTCTTTACTGCTTCCGGCATTGGAGTATCCATTTTCCATCTGCCGCCAACAGCTTCCTCATATGTCTTTCCAGCGCTTCTCGGGCTTGCTGCCAGAGTAACGACCTCAAACCACGGATGGTTTTCCAGAAGAGAAATAAATCTCTGTCCTACCATACCTGTAGCACCTAAAATACCGACTCTCAGTTTTTCACTCATAACAATCGTTCTCCTCACTCGTTTATTTCGCATGTGTCTTTGTACGGCACACATCTGTTTTCTTTGTACATACTATACCACTTTAATCAAAAATGCAAGTGGTTTTTAATTATTTTTCAGATATTCTTTGTTCCCTGCAATGATCTGCTCCATCACTTTCGGTCCCGGAGCGCCATATGTCTCACGTTTTTCCACACATGTCTTCATGCTGATCGCCTCATAAATATCCTGTTCAAATACAGGTGAGATTTCTTTGTATTCTTCAAGCGGAAGTTCATCAAGAGAGATTCCCTTATCAATACAGGTCAGTACCAGGCGGCCTACAATACCATGTGCATCACGGAACGGAACTCCGTGATTTACCAGATAGTCTGCAGCATCTGTAGCATTGGTAAATCCATTCTTTGCACTCGCTTCCATTACGTCTTTGCGGAATTCCATGGTAGAAACCATGCCGGTAAATAATGCGATGCAGCCCTTCACGGTATCAATAGCATCAAAGGTAAGTTCTTTGTCTTCCTGCATGTCTTTGTTATATGCAAGCGGAATTCCCTTCATCGTTGTAAGAATAGAAGTCAGTGCACCATAGACACGTCCCGTCTTACCTCTTACAAGTTCTGCAATATCCGGATTCTTTTTCTGCGGCATAATACTGCTTCCGGTGCTGTATGCGTCATCAATCTCCACAAAACGGTATTCATTGGAATTCCAGAGAATGATTTCCTCGCAGAAACGGCTCAGATGCATCATAACTGTGGACATGGCAGAAAGAAGTTCGATCACATAATCTCTGTCAGATACGGAATCCATACTGTTTCTCGTCGGTCCGTCAAAGCCCAACAGCTCTGCAGTATAAAATCTGTCCAGCGGATAAGTGGTTCCTGCAAGCGCACCTGCTCCAAGCGGACAGGTATTCATACGTTTACGAATATCAGCCATACGGCTTCTGTCTCTGCGGAACATCTCAAAATACGCACCTACATGATGTGCCAGAGTGACAGGCTGTGCTTTCTGAAGATGCGTAAATCCAGGCATATATGTGTGCACATTATTCTCCATGATCACCTGAAGAGCTTCCAGAAGTTTCTTCAGTTCTGCATCGATCTCTTCGATCTCATCACGCACATACAATTTCATATCAAGAGCAACCTGGTCATTACGACTTCTTCCTGTATGAAGCTTCTTACCCGGATCTCCGATACGGTCAATCAGATTTGCCTCTACAAAACTGTGAATATCTTCATATTCAGATGTAATCTCCAGTTTTCCGGATTCTACATCTGCAAGAATACTGTCCAGACCGCCAAGGATCTGATCTCTTTCTTCTTCTGTCAGGATGCCCTGCTTGGCCAGCATTCTGACATGAGCTTTACTTCCGCGGATATCCTGTTTATAAAATTTTTGGTCAAATGAAATAGAAGCATTGAAATTGTATACAAGTTTGTCCGTTTCTTTCGTGAAACGTCCTCCCCATAACTGTGCCATAATTTCCTCCTTGTAATTCACTATTTTTGCACTGTCCGTCCGTATCATCGCACGACAGTGCATAATTTCTTACCAGTTTACCACATTCCAGTGAAAAATCAAAGAGCCGAGCCCTCTGAAATTTGTTTTTGTTTCATTTTTTCTTCCTGCTCACGCTTTGAAAAAACACATCCACAATAATTCTGACGATAAAGACCATAGTCGTGTGACAGTTCAATAGAACGTTTATAACCGTTTTTCTTTTTGAAATCAGATGGCAGATGCTTTACTCCATAGATTTCTGCCAGTGCTTCCCCAATTTCATTGATCTTCTCTGCATTTTTCAGAGGACTGATTGACAAGGTCGTCGTAAAGTAATCGTAGTTTCCCTCTTTTGCAAGTTTTGCAGCTTCCTCCATGCGTAGCCGATAACATTTAAAACAGCGTTTCCCACCTTCCGGAACCCTTTCCAGCCCACGGGCCATCTCATAAAATATCTGCGGATCATAAGTTCCCTCCATAATATGAACCGGATGGGTAAACGACATCTCTGCGACAAGCCGTTGGATCTCTGCCACTCTCTTTCGATACTCTTCCTCCAGTGAGATATTTGGATTATAAAAAAATACCGTGATCTCAAAATACTGCGACAGATATTCCAGGACATAACTGCTGCAGGGTGCACAACAGCTGTGCAAAAAAAGGCACGGCACCTTTTCTTCTTTTTGGGTATGTTCAAGAAGCTGATCAAGCTCCCTCTGATAATTTCGTTTATTCAATCCTGTTACCTTCTTTTTCTATCTATATATGGATCGTCTGCTGTAAACTATTTTACGATCCCGATACAACATATCATATCACATGAAATGTTTTTCGCATATCTTAAAATATAGATTCCTGTATACAGATCTGAAATCCGTATGCAAAATTTTACGCATGTATCTTGTGGAGGTATTTTTATGAAACCCCTTCTGGAAATCAGAAATGTTTCTCTTTCTTATCATACCGTATCCGGAGAAACAAAAGCTCTTTCAAATATATCGTTTAACCTAATGCCAAGTGAATTTCTTGCTGTTGTCGGTCCGTCCGGCTGTGGAAAATCCACACTTCTGAACCTAATCTGCGGCATGCTCCTGGCAGAGGAGGGCACGATTCTTATGAACGGCATCCCTCCGTCCCCCGGCGACCCGCGCATCGGATATATGCTCCAGAAAGATCATCTTCTGGAATGGCGAACCATCTATCAGAACGTAATTCTTGGACTTGAGATCCGCAATGAAAAAACGCCAGAAAAGCTTGCTTATATCGAAGAAATGATAGACACTTACGGACTTGACAAATTCCGTACTGCCCGTCCTTCTCAGTTATCCGGCGGGATGCGACAGCGTGCAGCTCTCATCCGCACACTAGCATTAAAACCAGACCTGCTCCTGCTTGATGAACCTTTTTCTGCTCTGGACTATCAGACACGACTGAATGTCAGCGATGACATCGGACGTATCCTGAAAAAGGAAAATAAGCCGGCAATCTTGGTCACTCATGATATTTCCGAGGCGATCAGTATGGCAGACCGTGTGATAATTCTGACCAAACGTCCTGCCCATGTTGCACGCATTGTCCCAATCCGGCTTTCACTGGATGAGAAGACACCGCTCGCTGCACGCGGTGCACCGGAATTTAAATCCTATTTTAATCTTATATGGAAGGAGCTGAACCAGTATGCCTGAACATTCTCCTGCACAAAAACAGTACCTTCTTCGTGTCCGGCGGAAAAAATATATGATTCACGTGTCCAGGATACTTTTGTTCCTGGGCTTTCTGTTTTTATGGGAAGTGTCTGCCAGACGGAGATGGATTGATTCTTTTATCTTCAGCAGTCCGTCTGAAATCTGGCAGACATTTTTTACAATGATCCAGGATCAGTCCCTGTTTACACATATCGGGATCACCCTGACAGAAACACTGGTCAGTTTTGTGTTTACTGTTTTTCTCGGGATTGGCACAGCAGTTCTTCTGTGGTGCTGTCCGAAGCTTTCGCGGATCCTGGAGCCTTACCTCGTCGTCCTAAACAGTCTGCCAAAATCCGCCCTTGCCCCACTCCTGATCGTATGGCTGGGTGCAAATATACGCACAATCATTGTCGCAGGAATGTCTGTGGCGATCTTTGGCTCGATCATCAATCTCTACACTGGCTTCCGCGAAGCTGACCCAGAGAAACTCAAGCTCATCCGCACCCTCGGCGGCACAAAAAAAGACGAACTGACAAAGATTGTCCTTCCGTCTTCTGTGCCCCTCATCTTAAGTGTGATGAAAGTCAATATTGGGTTGTGCCTTGTCGGCGTGATCATCGGAGAATTCATTGGCGCCCGCCAGGGACTTGGATACCTGATCATCTACGGTTCCCAGACGTTTAAGCTGACGTGGGTACTGATGTCCATCGTAATCCTGTGCGTGATTGCAATGGGGCTGTACGCTATTCTGGATTTTATTGAAAAACGTGCACAGAAATGGTAACTTTCCTTAAACTACTACCGTGTCAAGGACATTGGTAGTAGTTTCTCGGATACACTCCAACAAAGGAAATCTGCGGCAGAACTCTGTAATCGTTTAGTACGATTCTGATTTCTCTCACGTTTTCTTTAAAAATCGGAATGATTTTTTTGTAACCGATCACGGTTCCGGTATAGACTTTCTCCCACTCTCCCTGATCCCTTACAAATACTTCAAAAGCCTCTACTCTCTGGCTGTACCGGATTTCTTCTTTTAATACCAGATACCCGGCATCTTCTGCTTCATCCAGTGCGAAGACAAGTTCCACCGGCCTATGGGATTCTTCCAGCAAATTACGAGAAAAGCTTCCCTTCTGCCATTCTCCCAGTTCCTTCAATCGTTCCACATCATTCTCATGCAAAAGCCCGTTCGGCATCGGCGGGATATTCAGAAGAAATGTTGCATTTCCACCAACAGAACCCAGATAAATATGGACCAGTTCCTCCAGGCTTTTTACCTGATCATCCTCTTCCGAATGATAAAACCATCCCGGCCGGATCGAGGTATTTACCTCTGCCGGATACCAGATCAGGGCATGTTCGCCTTCAAGGACGGCACGGCTTCCAAGGTCTTCCATATCACTGGTGATCTTCCTCAGGCGGAATTCTTCATCATCCGACTGCTGGCTTCTTTCTTGAACACTTTCTGCCAGGGCTGTCCTCGCAGGAACTACACTCCACTCAGATTTTCTTACATCGCCGGCTTCATTTCCACACCACCGGATGTCCGGTCCGCAGACGCAGATGCAGGCCTCTGGCTGATAGTTCCGTACACATGCATAATATCTCTCCCAGTTATAAACCTGCTTCTTTCCATTCGGACCTTCCCCACAGGCCCCGTCCAGCCAGACACTGAAGATTTCTCCATACCCGGTCAGAAGTTCCGTCAACTGTGCAATATAATAGTCGTCATATTCTTTCCCGCTTCCATAACATGGCTGATTCCGGTCCCACGGAGAAAGATAGATTCCAAACTTCAATCCATAACGACAGCAGGCATCCGAGACTTCCTGTACTACATCTCCTGCCCCATCCTTCCATGGACTTGAAGCGACACTGTGCTGTGTATATTTCGTCGGCCACAGGCAAAATCCGTCATGATGCTTACAGGTAAGGATCACGCCTTTCATTCCTGCCGCCTTCACCGCCGATACCCATTGCCCGGCATCGAATTCCTGCGGATTAAAAATTCCGGGATCTTCCGTACCGTCTCCCCATTCCCGGTTCGTGTACGTATTCATCCCAAAGTGAAAAAATGCATAAAATTCCGTTTCCTGATACTTAAGCTGACGCTTCGACGGAACAATCTTAATCAATTCCTGGTCTGTCGGCATATCTCTTCTCCTTCTTCAAAAAAATCCAATTCACCCTTTCAATCCGCCTGCACCGATTCCCTGCAGCAGATATCTCTGCCCGATCAGATAAATGATCATGGTTGGAATCATAATGATCACAAGTCCCGCAAACAGTGCGCCCCAGTCTGTCGCATACTTCTGTACTTCAAACAAATTTGCCATTCCGATCGGAAGGGTCTTTTGGGCATCATCGGTCAGGAGGACTAGTGCCAGCGGATATTCATTCCAGAATCCCATCGCGCTCAACATTGTGATCGTTGCAATTCCCGGTTTTGCAAGCGGAACCATAACTTTCAGAAGAAGCTGAAGGTTTGTGGCGCCATCGATCCGTGCAGATTCTTCAAAATCTTTCGGCACCGCAGACATAAAGCCCTGCAGAGTAAAGATGCAGAACGGGAACTGCATGACTGCATAGACCAGGCAGAGTACCGGCAGATTATTCAGCCCGTTGATCGCCTGTAATTCCAGAAACAGCGGGATCATGATATACGTTGCCTGGAGGAAAATACATACCATATAGATCGTCGAGATCAGTTTGCTTCCGGCAAAACGGTATCTTGCCAGTACATAAGAAATCGGTATGACAAACAGCAGAAGCAATGCCGTAGACAATACCGTTACAAACACAGAATTTCCAAAATACGCTGCAATATTTGCCTTCTGCCATGCAGCGACAAAATTATCCAGATTCAATGATACCGGCAGCGCATAAGGATCTGTCAGATATTCCGCATTCGTCTTGAACGCAGACATCAAATTCCAGAAAAGCGGATAAAGAAAAATAATCGTAAACAGAATCATCAGGATCCTGATACACCAGGTTCTTACAGTTTTCATCAGTGTCCCTCCTATTCTTTCTCAGCTGACAGTTTTCGTGAGATCATCGCAAGCACGATTGCAAGCATAAGCGTAAACATGGCGATCGCCATCGCATAGCCAAAGTTTGCATTCCGCATACCCTGCGTGTACATATACTGCAGAAGGACACTGGAAGCACCGTTCGGACCTCCTCCCGTCATGACATTGGACAGGGTAAAACTCAGATTGATCGTTCCTGACAGAGCAAGGATATAAGTCGTTCCGATGGACCTACGAAGAAGAGGGATCGTGATCTTGAAAAACTTCTGGGCTCCGGTCGCTCCGTCGATCGAGGCAGCTTCGTAAATTTCCTGAGAGATCCCGTCGATTGAAGCCACATGCATTACCATATAATAACCGATCGCCTGCCATACCAGTGCAGCACCGATACACCAGAGCGCTGTTTTTCCCTCTCCGAGCCAGGCATGCTTCCAGGAAGAAATGTTAAAAAGATCCAGCATATGATTGAGGATTCCTCTTGTCGGATTAAATACAAAAGACCACACGATTCCGACAACGGTCATAGAGACAACACTTGGAAAAAAGAATACCGTACGATAAAAAGATTTCTCCCGGAGCTCTCCCTGTGTAAGGATGAAAGCAAATACCAGGCTCAGAAAGATCGTCAGTGCCGGAATCACAAGCATCAGTTTAAACGTATTAAAAAGTGCCTGTACAAAGTCCTTGTCTTTGAACATATAAATATAATTATCCAGGAATACAAACTTACTGTTGAATCCAACACTGAGCGCAGTGGAACTGGTAAACGACAGATAGATGGCATTCAGCATCGGTACAATCATAAAAACGATCGTAAGAATCAGCGCGGGAAGCGTACACAAAGCTATAAATAATTTCGGTTTTTTTACCACGTCTGGTCACTCCTTTTTTCAGATTTCAAATCAATTTGGGGTAAAAAAAGGCTGCCGCATACCTTGTGCAGCAGCCTTTTCGCTTAATTGGACAACATTCATTCTGTAAATAACAGATAAGATATTTATTTGGCAGCTTCCTGATCTGCACGAACCTGTGCAAAAGCATCTTCTACGTTCTGTGCCCACTCTTCTACTGTCATTTCATCGTTCATAACAGAAGTGATCGGGTTGAAGATCTCATCTTTTGGATTAATCTTGCAGTCAGCCGGAACTGCTGAGAAGCTCATGATCAGAGAAGATGCATTTGCTTCATCATAGATTCCGTACATATTGTAGATTGCTGTAGAAAGTTTATCTTTTGCTACTTCACGGGCACTCTTTGTTGCATAAAGGGCACCGGAAGCTTCTGCAAATGCAGATACAGATTCATCGCGGTACAGGAAACGGAGGA
>RRZT011597331.1_pt1 | contig 12598 bp, 2 predicted proteins | sample 2165551 | NCBI WGS metagenome assembly RRZT01 (sample SAMN10456910, study PRJNA506462) | wastewater metagenome | biome: wastewater; feature: sludge; material: wastewater sludge; isolation source: wastewater sludge with Escherichia coli K12::gfp cells carrying plasmid... | place: USA: Moscow, Idaho ... | reverse complement strand
TGACGTGCTACTGGATTGGCTACAGACGAAGTCGCACTGCCTGCTACTCCTAACAAGCCACCAGTTGCTCCACCTGTGACAGCTCCATTTACCATACCCGTAAAGGTATTTTTTAAGATAGTAACAGGTTTATCGCCAGAAAGGACACTTGTCGTAAAGGCATTAACCGCTCCACCCGCTGCACCACTAACTGCACCGACGGCAACACCGGTGACAACTGCTGCACCTAAACCACTCAAGCCTGCAGTACCAACCATACCGGCAATAACTGGGGCTGCTGCTCCTGCAGTCGCTACTGTGACAGCTACTGCTGCGACAGTAGCAACTGTCGCAATCGCAACTTTCTTCCAGTCAATCTTCTTAACATAGTCTGCTGCTTGTTTATAAACACGTTTAGCTGTTTTACACACATGCGTGTACATTTCCTTAAGGGCTTTACCCCAGTTACGGAACATGCTCTTGGCTTCTCGTGTCTTAGGTGTCGTCTTGATACCTGTTGATTGGCTGTACTCGTCTCGAATATGTTGCTGACGACGTTGCTCGGCTTGGGCTCTAGCTTGAGCCTGTTGTTGCTGAGCATAGGCATGACTGCTACTTGGAGAGTTGTATCCTCCACCATAACCGCCTGATGAGGCCTGGTAACTTGGTGCAGAGTGATAGTTATTCCACTGCTGAACTGTCCAGTTCTTAGCGTTATTGATTTGAGTACCCGCCCAGTTAACAACTCCTTTAGCTGTGTTAACAACTGTATTAACAATATTTCGACCGATATTGTATGCCTTCTTAGCAACATTAACGACAGCCCTTGCAGTATTTTTCGCAAAATTAACAACTGCATTTTTGGTCTTCGTCAATAACTTACCTGCTCCCTTAAGCAATTTCTTAAAGAAGTGCCCACTTGGGTCGGTGTAGTTGACTGGGTTGTTGGACACGTAAGCATAGCCATTCTGTGTCAATGGTGTGGTTAGCTCACCTGGATAACTATCTTCTGTTAAGAAGGTTCCTGCTTGACTGTCATAGTAACGCGCTCTTAGATAATCAAGACCTGTGACATCTCTCGCCTCCCCGTTATAGGCATAAGGGTTGCCTGTCGTATCAGTCGTTTCTTTCGTTGAGCCGTAGAGATGATAAGTGCTTGAAGCAACAACTTCTCCATCTTGAGTCAAGCCTGTCACCGAACCTGACTGGTTGGTAAGGTAGTTGTAGTTCGTATCTTCTTGATTATCAAGATAGCTAGCTCTGCCATTGCCATAGGTATAGGTTTCACGAGCTTTCAGATCATGGTTATAGGTTTGAAGAACTTCGGTGTATTCCCGATTGATGTCATTGACATAATTACGCTCTTCATAGTAATGATAAGTGTCTTCTCGTGTAGTGTATGGAATGAGAACATCCTGCACTTGACTGGCATAAGTCACTTTTTCCTCGCCTGGGAGATTGTCCAAATCTGGTAGATTAACCACAAGGCCTTCCTTAGTGGCTCTATCCTTAGCCACTTTTTGATGATAGGCTGTAGAGACATCATCAAACATCTCATGCCAAATGGTACCTACTGTCTGAGGAAGTGCTGAAAGGGCCTGCAGCACATTTTGGCTAAAACCATACCAGAAGAGAGAGTTTTCTTCTCCATTTGGTGCGGTATATGGCGATTTTCTACCAGATTTACCTTTATCTTTTGGTTTTCGACTAAATAGTTGGTAAGTATTCTTGCCCTCTTTTCGGCTGGCCGTGAAGACACGATTATCATCGCCATCGTAGAGAGCTGCCATTAGAAGACCAGCTTTATCCTTAACTGCAAGAAGGCGATTCTCAGTGTCGTAGATATAGTCTATTTTCTCATCGCCATCGCCTTTAGAGATACGATTACCATTCTTATCATAAGTATAAGTCGTCGTCTTTTCAGGACTTTCCAATTTGATTAGGCGGTTATTATCGTCATAGGTATAGGTCGTCTTGTTTTCTTGACCAGCGACTACTTCTGTGCTGCTCAGCTTATTCCCTGCAAGGTCATAAGTATAAGACAAGCTAGATAGTTCTCTGCCATTCTTATCCGACACCGTCATGGTCTCAATTTGACCAAGTGTGTCGTAGGTATAAGATTGAACCTGAGTTTGACCGTCTTGGTTGATGCTCTCCTTGGTGATGTAGTTGCCATCGTCATACTCATAGGTATAACTTGAGATGAGTTTGTTTTTCTTGTCTACATGACGAATCTCCGTCACTCGGTGAGCCTTATCATAGGTGAGGTAACTCTTTGTACCATCGCCACGTTTGACCTCGGTCATATCGCCTGCTTCATTATAGGTATAGGTCGTTTTCTTCCCTTTAACATCTGTCACAGAAGTTAAACGATCCAGCTCATCATAGGTGTATGAAACGGTACGACCATCTGGGTAGGTCATCTTAGAAATGTTACCATAATCGTCATAGTCATACCGAATGAGGCTACCATCTCCTTGACGAACACCCGTGATTTCACCCTCTGCGTTGGTCTCGTAGGTGGTCGTGCCTGTCAGGTCACTCATGGACACACGGCGACCATCCGCATCATAGGTATAGAGGACTTGACCATCTTCCTTCTTGGAGTAGTCTACTTTGAGAAGTTGATCGAGCTTGTTGTAGTCGTAGGTAATGGTTTTACCATCTGCCTTGGTGACTTCTTCAAGTTGGTTATCGATATTATAGGTATAAGTCTCCTTATCCCCCATAGCGGTCATCCGTTCAACGACATTGGACAACTGGTCATATTTGTAGGTTGTGACCTTCCCATTGCCATTTGTAACGGAGGTGACATTCCCCACACTGTCATAGGTATAGCTTGACGTTGAGGCTTTATCTCCTGTGCCTTGTGTAGCTGTCAGTAACTGATCCTCAAGGTCGTAGGAGTAACTGGTCACACGCTGACTGCCTGAAAATACACTGGTCACATTACCATTGGCATCGTAAGCCAAGGAAGCTGTTGCCCCTGCATCATCCATTACCTTCGTCACACGGTTATCGTGGTCATAGGTATACATGGTCAATTGGCCTGCAGTGTCGCTCTCGCTGGTTAAGCGGTTAAGGGCATCGTAGGTCCGCTTGGTGACTTGGCCTAGAGGATTGGTTTCTTCTAGGATATTACCGTTCGGATCATAAGTGTAGGTTGTCTCACGTTTTCCGTTGACGACTTGTTTAGTGGCCTGACCAACTGGATCATAGGTTGAGGTGATTTCACGACCTGTTGGCGTTTTAACCGTCTTGAGTTGGTCAAGGGTCGTGTAATCAAATCTAGTGGTTGCGCCTGACGGACGAGTCAACTTGGCAAGGTTTCCTGCCTCATCATAACTGTAAGTAGTTTCAAGGTCAAGGGCATTCTTAGCTGTCAAGAGGCGCCCCACCTTATCATAGGTGTAGCTATTGCTTCGTTCTGACTGATCAGTTTCCTTGGTCAGGTTACCAGCAACATCGTAGGTATAGCTCTTAGCCAAACCTTGTGGTCCAGTTTGCTTCGACAAGCGTCCTAAGGCATCGTAGCTGTAGGTATACTCTGCTTGGTTTGGAAGTGTCCGCTTGGTCACACGACCATAGAGGTCGTTGACATAGCTCGTACTATGTCCGTTGGCATCCGTTTCCTTAGCCAAACTACCTGTCGCATCATAGGCATAAGTCGTCTCACCACCTGTAGGGCGTTTCATACTTGCTAGACGGCTCAAGCTGTCGTAAGTAAAGGTAGTCGTATTTCCTTCTCCTGTAGTTTCCGTTAGGCGATTGCCCAGCGCGTCATAGGTGAAGGTTTGTTTGGCACCTGTTGGAGCAAGGGTCTCCACCACACGTCCCAGCGGGTCATATTTGAAGGCTATTGCCTGACCCTTTGGATCCGTGTAGAGAACCAGCTGCTGATTGGCATCATAGCCGTATTGGCTTTCATGGCCATTGGCATCGGTCACCTTAGAAAGATTTCCGAGTACGTCGTACTCATAGGTCATGGTATTGCCGTCTGGGTCTTTTTCTGTTACAACTCGATCCAGAGCATCATAGCTGTAAGAGGTCTCACGCTTGAGATGGTCGACAGTCTTTGTCAAGTTGCCATTGTCATCATAATGGTAGGTCTTCGTCTTACCTTCTTGGTCTGTTGATGTCGCAACATTGCCCATGACATCATAAGTAAAGGTTTCACTAGTCCCATCCGCATACTCTACCTTAGTGAGTTGATTGTCACTGTCATAACTATACTTGGTTACTTCCCCAAGGTTGTTTGTCAGTGTGAGACGGTTGCCTGCGTTATCGTAAGTATACGATTCATTTAGGTCTTGGTTGTCTTTTTTCGTGAGAAGACGGTCAGCCGCATCATAGGTATACTCTGTGATGAGACCACTCGAATGAGTTTGTTTAACGAGACGGTCTAAGGCATCGTACTCTTGAGTGACACTGGACCCATCAGGGAGAATAACTTCTTTTAGTTGAGCAGTTGGCGTGTAGCTCATCTTAGTGGTATGACCATTAGCATCCACTAAGGCGATAGGATGACCTAAAGCATCATAGGCATAGCTCGTCTTCCCACCAAGAGCGTCTACTTCTTCTAGCAACTGCTCCATTTGGTTGTAGGCAAAAGTTGTTTTATTGCCCAACCCATCTGTGACACTCGCGACTTGGTTTTGTCCTGTAAAGGTGCTAGAGGCTGTATATCCTGCTGCATCCGTCACACTATTTTGATTCCCGTTAGCATCATAAGTGTAGCTTGTTCGATGACCAAGGGCATTGACTGTAGCAACCAGCCGTCCTGCTGGACTATATTCATAGGTCGTCTCTTGTCCGAGAGCATCTGTCATAGACAAGACATTCCCCATAGCATCTAGTTTGTAAGTAACTTTCGTGCCGTCTGGATACGTGATGCTAGTCACATTCCCTGCCACATCATAGCTATAGCTAGTCGTCTTATCTTCCTTGGTCTCTGTTAGCTTATTCCCTACAGAATCGTAGGTATAAGAAACGGTTTGACCTGCTTCATCTATGTAAGATAAGACTCGACCCATAACATCATAGGTAGTCTGTGTCTTCGTACCAATTGGATAGTTGACATCCGTTAAATTCCCAGAAGCATCATAGGTATTCTCTGTTACTTGACCAAGAGCATCCGTAATCGTCTTGATAGCTTGATTTCGATCATCATAGGTGAAGCTACTGCTATTTCCAGCTTCATTTGTTCGTGTAACGACACGGCCGATGCCATCACGTTGGTAGGTAATGGTTTGTCCAAGTGCATCTGTTTCTGTCAGTAGACGGCCACGACTGTCATAGCTGTAAGTCGTTGTATGACCTTCCGCATCGGTCAGGGATAGTTGATTCCCCACACCGTCATAAGTGTAGGTATAGGTTCCACCTTCACCATTTGATGCACTAATCTTTCGTCCGAAACCGTCATAAGCAAAAGTGGTGGTATTGCCATTGCCTTCGGTTACACCAATTACTTGGCCTGCCTGGTCAAAGGTATGAGTCGTTCCAACACCATCCGCATCCTTTTCACTGAGCTTACGACCTTCTGCATCGTAGGTAATGGTGGTAGTTCCTCCACGAGGATTGGTGACGCCAGTTACTTGATTATGGGCATTGTAAGTAAGAGTTGATACTCCACCCAGTGGGTTGGTAATCTTAACAAGATTAGCTCCTTCATAAGCAAAACTAGTCGTGTTACCTGCCGAATCAGTTGTGGATACAATACGTCCTTGTCCATCCACCTCGTAAGAGATGCTCGAACCATCTGGTAAGGTCGTTTGAAGAAGATTCCCTTTATCATCATAACGATGCTTGGTTACTTCACCACCAAAATCTGTTACAGATAACAGATGATTCTGTTCATCATAAGTAGATGACTTCACTGCACCATCAAAACGGGTCTCACTTAAGATATTTCCGTTCGAATCATAAGTGTAGCTAGTCGTTTGACCCAGCTCATTGGTCTCACTCGCTAAACGGTTATTCGCATCATAGGTCTTAGAAATGCTGGTACCATCTGGATAAACAATTCCCGTTGTACGATACTGGTCATCATAAGTATAGGTTGTTTGATTGCCATTAGCATCCGTCGTGACGGTCTGACCATCACTGTAAACAAGAGTGGACACTGCACCTGTACCGTCAGTTTGCTTGACGACACGGTTTTGCTCATCGTACTCATTTTGGATAACCTTTGTTCCATTCCCATCATACCAAGCTATCATGAGTCCCTTATCATCGTACTCATAACGGGTTGGAACACCTGTTGCATCTGTATAAGTAATGAGGTGCCCGTTATCGTCATACTCATAAGAAAGAGTGGATCCATTTGGAACCTGAATAGAGCCGATGTAGCCGTCTTCGTTATAAGTAAGTCCAAAGACTAAACCTGTAGGGGATGTAATCTTGGTTAGCTGGAAGTTCTCATTATAATCAAAAGTAGTTTTATTGCCTTTTTCGTCTGTCTGACTAGCCAGAAGACCGTGGAAATTAAAGACTTTTTCTTGTTGTTCCGTATCGGTAATACGATACTCTTTGACATCGTATGTTTCCTTCTCTTCACCGCCGAAATCACCTTCTTTGGATTCAATAGTCTTAACCTCAAGACTCAAGTCGTAACCCACAGGAGCCACATACTTATCGCCATCTTTGGTGAATTTAAGGATAGAACCATCCGTACGGGTATAGTAAATGTTTTGGTCCTCATCACTAGACAACTGTTCATTAAAGGCAAAGGACCAACCACGGCCAAAGAGACTGTTAATACCAGCAGCTTTAGAATTATAGAAGCGAGTAATTTCGAATTCATCATTCACATCACGAATCGTTACATCGGTCCGATCCAGATAAAAATTACCCGTGTTAATATTAATGGGTTCAAAACCAAACTCACAGTGGAGGCCACGTCCCATCAAAAGCATGTCAACATCTTTTTTGACATCATCTGTTAGGGCAGGTGGATTATAAGGTTTATTGGCATTCTTTTTGGGATTACGGATAAAGAGGGTATTATTTTTAACAACCAACATATCCTGAATGCGGTTATCAAACGCAATTTGCTTTAATGGTACGCCATAATAACTGGCTATTTTAGGTAGCGTATCATATTGAGTAACCTTATAAATTAGGAAGGTGTCACTCGATTTCTTACCACTGGTTTGCCCATCCTTTTTACTTTCGGCATCAATGGTATACACCTTATTTAACTCAGGTTCAGTAAATGGCACCTGGGTTTGCCAGTTGGAAAGCTTGTCCTTATATTTGGTTGTTCCTTTTTCAAAAGCTGAATCAAATGGACTACTATCTGGATACTTGTAGGAGAAACTTGCGGAATTTTGTCCCTGATAATTTTTTGAAGCGTCACTCAAGTTATAATCCACCTGTGCACCCGGTGTGGTTAAACCATCCGCAAAAACTCCTTGGAACTGAAGTTGCCCCTTTTTATCAGTTTTGACCATCGTCCGAAGATTAATGGTGGTATTCCCGATTGGATAGTTGACATCTACAGGATCTGGCACAGACCAATTGATGGTTAGAGACGGTGCCTTATCTGGTGTAAAGCCGATTTGACCCGCATTATCTGCCGTAGCTTCTGTCGTATAGAATGCTCCACCATCTGCACCCTCATCGGTAGCCGCAATAACCAAACCGTAATTCGGTTCTAAACCTTGAACCCAAGAATTAACTGTTTCACGGATATCAAAGTTGTGCATACCGATTTTTTTAGCACTGATGGCATTGGCTCCTGCAATTTCCATCTCTAAACCGACAGAAGTATTCCAAGTTAAATGATTAATATCAAAGTCTTGTTTTAGTCTATAGGCACCAAATTGAGTCCCCATAGAGCCTGGAGCAGTATACTGATAGAGGTTAAAGGTCGCACTGTCAATCCGTGCTTCAGAAGGGATGTTTTTCTTGAAATCATAGTTGATTTTGAAATACATCCGAGAGCGTCCGATATCTTTAGCTTCTGGCACTCCTATCATCAAGTTGGTCATGTAGCCAACGTAACCATAAGCATAGCCTTGGTATTGACCATGCACGGTTGAAGTAACGACATCTAATATTTTCTCACGAGGGACAGTGATGGTCGGGTCAATTCGAACAGGATATTGACGTTCTTTAGAAGATAACCATTCTTCACTAGCCGTCACGATAACTTCATACCCTTTTTCAGTTTGTTTTAAATCCAATGTCAGTGCCGTGCTGGATTCTCCAGCATTATCCACCATCATAGGAGCTGTTAAAACAAAGAGAATTGTTGATTTCCCTTTTTCTCTGACAAGGATTTGATTATCTTCTAAAGACACATCATAAGCCGATGCATCTAGCCCATAGGTAAAGCTATTTTTTCCACCCCATTCAGCCAAGACGATTTCTTCCTTAACCCCATTAGACTGAACAGTGTATTGGACGTCAGTTTTGCCCTCAACGTTGTTATACAGAATGGCATTTTTTTCAACCGTCGCTTGATCGTATGTCTTGTCAAGTGGGTAGAGGGAAATTTTCTCATCCTTATGGATAATATCAATCGGAGTTTCTTCTTTAACTTCACTAGGAAGTACTACACCCACTGGAGATTCTTTAGGGAGATAATAGTGTTGCCCATTGGCATGATAAGAATAAAGTGATAAGTCAACTGGAACTTCTACTCCATCTTGATCAATGTAGGTCTTCACATCACTGCCGATGTAAGTTACAAAGTTAGTATCATCAACACGAAAAAGCTGTTCCTGCCCACTGACAGCAACTGGCTCTCCATATTGTGCTTTTAAAGCTGCTTCTTCAGGGTTAGCCCCGTCCGTCACTTTAGGTTGTTGAATGGCATCTCCGTCCTCTTTTTTGGTCGAAGACCCCGTCTGTTCAGAAGCAGGTTTTTCTGTATTGGCATTTTCAGAACCAACTGTCTGAGTAGTGGCTTCTGTCACTGCCTGCTGGTATGCCTGATCAGCTTGAGTTTGTTCAATGACTCGAGAAATTTCTTCCGCATACATAATGGGACTATTAGTAATCAGTAAGACCACCAGCAATAACCAGTTCGTCAACTTATGAAATCGTTTCATAAGACGTCTCCTTTACAAGGTAAATAAAATAATACAGGGTAGAAATCAGTACAATCGCATCAATCAATGACACTAGTATTGAACCAACAGTTGGTAAAAAGTAGCTAAGAAGAGCGGTGCAAATAGATACCAGAATCACTACTACTAGTGGCAACCAAAGGTAGTTGCTTCGTTTTCTAATGGGTAAGTTTTTATGAATACTGACTAAACCAAAGCACAAGACGACCTTCAGAATGCTTTGAATGATGGTACTCGTTGCCCAAACACCTGACCGCACTGCATAGTAAGCAAAACTGGTATGATCATACAGGAGTTGACCAATCCCACCAATAACTATGCCTGCAACAGCTGCACTGAGAATATATGCTAATATAATCTTTGGTAGTCGTTTATCAGATCGATGGCGTCTGTAAAACCAACCGATCAGAGGAAGAATTAGTGCCACTCCTAAAACGAGAGCAACTAAACTTAGGACAATCAGGAGGATTGGTACGTCTCTATCCTTAGCCCAAGGAGAAACAGCTCCTGTATAAAACAGTCTCTGACCTATACCAAAAAATAGCAAGCCCAGAGACAATCTCCAAAATTTGGAGAGCTTCATCTTCTGTATCATGTACCTGTCCTTTCTGAAACAGTTCTTAACTTAGCTGTAACCACATAGCGATAGCTATCACTTGCGGCATCACATGTTGATAAAATTAACACCCTATCCTGTTCGCTGTCTATGCTTAGTTGACGATAGGCACCACCATAGGTCTCTACTCGTTCCTTTAGGGTGTCAAGATATTGGTTTAATCCACTTTTCGTTCCTAACTGGAAGTTGTGAAAAAGATGGTCATCTGTATAAGGGTGTGCGGCTACGATGTCATACTCATAGTGATGATCTAAAGTATCAATCCTTATCACGGTATGGTCTTCGAAAAACTGTCGGTCCGCAAAATAATCCAAGGAGCCAAACATGGAGTCATCAACCATAGCGTGCCCATAAAGAATCGTGACGGAATCCTCAAAGGTTTTCGTATTGACCAGCTCCGTAAAGATAGCCCCATAGTAAGTCTCCGCACCATCTAAATCATGAGATAGATAATAGCTATCATCTGTCGGGTGTTGGGCGATAGGATAGTCAATCTTTGTCCCATCAACACTTACCCAAGCATAGACATCTGGATTTTGATGAAATTTTTGCTTGAGAACCTCTTGCGTAGATTGGTCAACACTGTTTTTTTCTAGACGAGATAAGGCCTGAAAACTTAGGAATATTATCCCTATCAGAAACAGCGTCGCTAAGCTAAATTTTAGAAACTTCATGTCTTCTCCTTACACTAATAATTATAACAGAATGGCGTAATCTTTGTAAAGACTGTGTAATGTTTCTAAAACTTAGAGATGAATTGGTATGCCCAAGACTCATCGACAGAATGGGTATCGGTGAATTTTCTACCATATTCCAGCTGTAAGCTATTGTAGAGTTCTTTAGAAAACTGCAAATAAGCGACTGCTTCTGTCCCTCTAATAAACATGAAATGGTAAATTTAAAAGCCACTCTTACGAGCAGCTTTCGTCCAAAACTGTATATACATTATTTATTACTACTGGTCATCAATACGAGCTGAATTCGTTTCAATCAATTTTTTAGCTTCACTTGGTCGGAAATCCCAATATTTTATGAGTAATTCTGCTATCTGTTGCTTATCCAATCCAGCTTCAATCATTGCTACTATTACTAATAAAAAGGTTGAGGACTCCACCCCAACCTTACCAGATGTTTTATTATTGAAGACCGAAATTACGAGACAAATCTTGGTCATTTTGTTGCATTGCTTGAGCTGTCTTGTCGAGCTGTGTATTGATTTGTTGCATCAATTCTGCAAAGTTTTGAACTTTAGGTTTTAATTCATTAAACTGGTTGTCAAAACCTTGGAATGCTGCACCTTCCCACTCAGTACGAAGTGTGTCTTGAAGACGTTGAAGATTGTTCAAAATAGTATTAATATCATTTGACGCTTTTCCGTATTCACGAGCACGAGATTATAGCGTTTCTGGGGATACACGAATTTGTCCAGACATAGTTTTGTCTCCTTTAACTTTAATGTATTTATTTTACCATAAAATTTTTACCATAAAATTTATATTTTTACAAGTTTTTTATGATTATTTTTTCATATTTTTAAAACAGCCCATTAATGCCCCTTTAACCTAATTTGACACTATAACAATAATTTGTATCAGTTTCAGCACGCACACTTCAATCGACCATATTTTTCATCTCTAATGCACCTTTGAATCATACTTATTTATTATTACTCTAATAAAATACCTGAATATGTTTGATGGATTTCTTTATTAGTATTCAATACTTTTACAAATCTCTCCAACTTTCTAACTAAACCCTCAAACTTATCAAGACAATCCCCAAGTTCCTGTTGTAACATATATTTTTCTTCAGTCAGTTGTTCTAATGTGCTTGATTCTGTTAAGTTCAGTTTTGAAAATTCATACCTAGCTAGTCTTCTACTACTCAGTTCTTCACTCTTTAGGTTGATAAGTACTTCCGCCATCTTATTTATGGTGGTGATTTTTTCATTGGTTTGAATCATTTTTATATCTAGCTCTGCTATTTCTTCAACCAGATTGTCTTTGATGTCCTGATATTTCTTACCTGTTTCGGTTAACTTAATCAAAAGGTTAATTTCAGAGATTTTTTCCTGAAGTCTTTCAACAGTTGGTCTTCTGTAAGGTATCATCTTACTATCATTAGTTAGCTGTCTAATCAGAGTTCTACCTTTGATGTACCGATTTTTGTCCGAATATTCTTTGTTATAGACAAAGTATGAGGTTGTCTCACGAATATAGACTTTATATTTTTTCTGATTCTTTTCTTCAAGAATATCCAAATTGAAGTTGGGAATGAAAATAAGACCACTCTGCTTGACACCGAAGGACACCTTGATATAAATGCCCTCATCAACTAAATTCTCAATTTGGTGGTCTGCAAGTTCCACTTCAAATTCATGAATGGCATCTCGCTTTTTCTTAAATGTCTCAAAGGCTTCCTCAATCTCTTCAATGGATACCTTGTCCCTATCTCGTTCTTCTCGAAAAGCATGGTACTGCTCCTGCAAATTCTCTAATCCTTCTGAATCACCGACTTCCTTATTTTTAAAATAATCTTGAAAAAAATTGACATCATATAATTTCTTATCACTTATTTTTTTATGACTCAAACTGAATTGCTTTCCATTTTCTTCAAGTATAAAGATTACATTTTTTTGTTTTAAGTCAATGGTTAGATTCAATTCTTTTGCTTTTGTTAGTAACTCTTCTAAAGAATTGACACGGTTCAACAAAAATTCTAAACGACTTTCAATCTCTTGCTTGGCAAAATGTGTACGAAAAAATTCTTCATCATATAAATCTCGTTTGCTGAGTTGGCGTCCTCGAATTGGTTTTGTCATTGCTCTATCCGTCATCATGAATCGACTATGCTTCTGACTAAAATCAATATGAACATGTAACTGCACCGCTTTTTCTAAAAAATCATCAAAGGACTTTGAGTGCTGCAT
>RRZT011381454.1_pt1 | contig 12602 bp, 11 predicted proteins | sample 2165551 | NCBI WGS metagenome assembly RRZT01 (sample SAMN10456910, study PRJNA506462) | wastewater metagenome | biome: wastewater; feature: sludge; material: wastewater sludge; isolation source: wastewater sludge with Escherichia coli K12::gfp cells carrying plasmid... | place: USA: Moscow, Idaho... | reverse complement strand
TGTCTGGTCTTCTAACGGTGTTTATTATTTATTGTTGTAATCCGCGATTAACGGTTGCCATACATTTGCGTATAATATTTCAGGTAATCGCCTCCTGCAATCTCTTCTACCCAAGCTTGATTTTCAAGATACCAGCGAATGGTTTTAACGATACCCACTTCGAAAGAAGTTTCCGGTAACCACCCCAGTTCTTTGCTGATCTTGGAAGGGTCGATGGCGTAGCGCTGATCGTGTCCCAGACGATCCTTCACGAAAGTGATCAGGTCGTAGTTAATCCAGTCGATGGCAATCTCGCCATTGGCATCCACCACCTGTTTCTTAAGCACCTTACGGAATTTCGGTTCGTCTGTCATCAACTGGCGAATTGTATCAATCGTAAGCTTTACAATCTCAATGTTTTGCTTCTCGTTGTGACCACCTACGTTGTATACTTCACCCACGCGACCACGGCGAACAACTGCATCAATGGCCTTGCAGTGATCCTCCACATACAACCAGTCACGTACATTAGTCCCGTCACCATACACCGGCAGCGACTTTCCTTCCAGAATATTCTTTATAATAAGAGGAATCAGCTTTTCGGGGAAGTGATACGGGCCGTAATTGTTTGAACAACGGGTTATGGTTACAGGCATTTTGTAAGTCTCGTTATAAGCCTTTACAAATAAATCGGCACTTGTTTTGGAAGCGCTGTACGGACTGCGTGGATCGAGCGGAGTAGTTTCATGGAAATACCCTTCGGCACCCAGGCTACCATATACCTCGTCGGTCGATACCTGATGAAACCTAACACCTTCGCGCCAGGTAGGGTAACCCTGCTCGTCTTTACCGGTAACCCATGCACGACGGGCAGCATCAAGCAAATTCTGCGTACCCAGAATGTTAACCTGTAAAAACAACTGCGGATTCTCAATACTGCGGTCAACATGGCTCTCGGCGGCAAAGTTCACAACGTAATCAAAATTGTACTTGGCAAACAGACTATCAGCCAACTCTTTGTCGCAGATATCACCTTTTACGAACTCGCAGCGATCGCCATCGATATCCCCTGCAATCGTACCCAGATTACCAGCGTAGGTAAGCAAATCCAAAATCACAATCTTGCAATCCGTGTAGGTAGCAAGCATATACTTTATATAATTAGCTCCAATAAAACCGGCCGCACCGGTAACCAAATAAGTTTTCATTGTTATAGTTATTCTATATTAGTAAATAAAATTAATGTCAGCTTCCGCCAGCAAAGGCGCTTTCGTATCTTTATCAGAAAGAATCAAATCCGAAGGATCAGCTATTCTCCAGTCGATGCCAATTTGCGGATCATCAAACCGCAGGCTGCGTTCGCACGAAGGCGTATACGGATTATCCACCTTGTAAGTAAAAACTGCCCGTTCGCTAAGTACATGAAAACCATGGGCAAACCCCTGAGGGATGTAAAACTGCCGTTTGTTTTCGCCAGACAATTCCACCGCCATATATTTACCGAAAGTAGGAGACCCTTTTCGCAAATCTACAGCCACATCCAGCACCGTACCCTCAATTACCCGTACCAGTTTAGCTTGCGAGTAAGGAGCCAGCTGATAATGCAACCCACGTAAAACACCACGGGAAGAACCCGATTCATTTTCCTGAATAAAATTTACTTTCCCAACGTGACGTTCAAAAACCTCTTGTTTAAACGCCTCCATAAAATACCCACGCGAGTCGGTAAGTACTTTAGGTTCAATAATCCATAAGCCGGAAATCCCGGTTTCTTTATATTCCATGTGTGTATTCTATAAGAAAAAACAAAGTAAGTCATTTTTACGTACATCTGCAAAACAAATATTTTCTTAACAAAAATAGACTGTAACACTTGCGCAATTGAAAAATATTCCCTTACTTTGCACTCGCAATTCAAGAGAGACTTGCACTTGCAAAAGGGTTCCTTGGCCGAGTGGCTAGGCACCGGTCTGCAAAACCGTCTACGGCGGTTCGAATCCGCCAGGAACCTCAAAGTAAGCTCCGAAAATACTTAATAAAGTGTTTCGGAGCTTTTTCTTTTACAAGGAAAAAGAGAAACAAACTAAAATTTATTAGTAGATTTGCGATTAATCATCTGTCAAAACTTCTGAAAAGACCATAGAAAGGAGATACCACATGGAAAGGGATATGAAAAAAAACCAAAATAATTCTTCGAAACATTACATAATAACAGCAATATATAGTAAGAACAAAAGAGTGCAACAATGAAAGTATATCATGGTGGATATTGTCCAATTGAAATTCCCGAAATAATAATAGGTAAATATGCTAAAGATTTCGGGGCAGGCTTTTATTGTACCGAATTAAAGGAACAAGCTATACGATGGGCAAGGCGTTACGACACCCGAATAATAAGCATCTATAATTTTGAACAAAATAATGAACTAAAAATTTTGCATTTCAATGAAATGACAGAAGAATGGCTTAATTTTATAGTAAATTGTCGTAACGGAATAAAACACGATTATGATATCGTAATTGGAGCAATGGCAAACGATCAGGTCTATAATTATATATCCGATTTTATCAGCGGGGTTCTGACAAGGGAGCAATTCTGGGTATTAGCTAAATTCAAGCATCCTACTCACCAAATAAACTTTTGTACTGCTGAAGCGGTTAAATGCTTAACTTTTATCAAAAGTGAGGAGATTAAAGTATGACAGGTAGAGAAAAAAAAGAATATAACGATCTGTTCTTTGTTTGTAGCCTGATTGAATATATCGGTAGGAAAACAAAGAATCACCGAAATGTTGTTGTAAATGCAATAGGTAAAGAGAAACTACAACATATTTATGATTTAGCAGATATTTATCATAGTGATAATATTGACAAGATAACTGATGAACTTATCAAAGATTATCACCTTGAGCAAGCTGTATTTGACAATGTGAGTGATGGAAGATACTTAATACCTACTCATTGGGATATAGGCAAAGTATATAAACGACTTATAATTGACATTTGCAGCAAGCAAAATAAAGAGCCGATAGAAACTCTTATTGAGGTATATAATTCGTGGCTTTCACGAAAAATGGAAGATTTTAACAGTAGCTTATATTACGAAAATCCTGATTATCTGTATGAATCATATGTAAAGGGAGAGGTTCTTTAGAACCTTAAAAGCTTCATTTGAATTACCAAAAAATGAATTTTCCTCCTTCAAAAAGAGGATGTATTTTCGGTTTTTTTCTAAAAAGTGAAGGCTAATATGCCAAAAGTGAAGGCTTTTTAGGGAAAAGTGAAGGCTATAAAAGGCCAGCCTTCACTTTTAATTCTCTGATTGTTATGTTTTTAAAGGTAAAAGTGAAGGAGTGAAGGCTATTTTTAATATAAACTTTTCCGGAGAGGGGAAAAATGTCACTATACAGGGGAATTTTCCCCGGGACTTTTTGGTCTGGAAGTATATACTTTTTACCTCGAAAGATATATCTTTAAACTTCTATTCATATATCTTTGAAAACTCAAAGTTATATTAAATTTTACTTCTGATATAAAAGATTACCAATCAACAAAAAAAGGATTATTTTTGTCGACGATTACAATTGTATAAACCACTCAATTCGTTACTGTATGAAATACTATTATTTGGCTTTGTATTTGTGTTTACTGTTTCCGTCTTTTACCAAAGCGGAGTCTGCTCAGCTTAAAGAAAAAACTGTCACTTCTAAAACTTTCGGGTACAAGAATCCTGTTATTACTGGTTTTAATCCAGATCCGAGTGTTTGCCGGGTAGGAGATGATTATTATTTGGTGACAAGTAGTTTCGAGTATTTCCCCGGTGTTCCTGTTTACCATAGCAAGGACCTGATTAACTGGGAACAAATTGGACACTGCCTTACCCGTGAGTCGCAATTACCGTTGAAGGGAGTCTGGCCTTCGGGAGGTATTTTTGCTCCCACTATTCGCTATCACGAAGGACGCTTCTACATGGTTACGACGTTGGTTTCTGATAAAGGAAACTTTTATGTGTATGCGGATGATCCTGCCGGCGAATGGTCGGACCCAATATGGGTGAATCAGGGAGGGATTGATCCCAGCCTTCTTTTCGAAGATGGGAAATGCTATTTTATGTCTACCGATAACGGTATTCGTTTGAGCGAGATTGATATTAAAACAGGAAAGAAACTCACAGAGAGTAAAGTTATATGGAATGGAACCGGAGGCCGCTATCCCGAAGCTCCGCATATCTATAAAAAAGATGGTTGGTATTATTTAATGATAGCCGAAGGAGGAACAGAGTATGGCCATAAAGAAACAATCGCCAGAAGCCGGAATATATATGGACCGTATCAGTCCAATCCGTCCAATCCAATTTTGACACATATGAATGAGCATACGCAATCCAATCCAATTCAGGGAACAGGACATGCCGATCTTATTCAGGCACATGATAGTTCCTGGTGGGTTGTGTTTCTGGGCTTTCGTCCGCAATCGGGAACCCATCACCTGTTAGGACGCGAAACGTTCCTTGCACCAGTAAGATGGGACGAGAATGCCTGGCCGGTAATTAATGCTACGGGCTCTGTATCTATTGATATGAACTGTGCCACTTTACCGCAGAATCCGGTTAAGCAAGTGAATAAACGTACGGATTTCAAAGAAAATAAATTAGGCTTTGAATGGAATTATCTGCGCAATCCAAACTTCTCCAACTACACGCTGGCGGAAAGAAAAGGATATCTTAGATTAAAGCCTTCGCTTTCAACACTTTCTGATTTGGCGTCGCCCACATTTGTAGGAAGACGTCAACAACATATTGAATTTGAAGCAACCACATCACTTGATTTTAAGTCGACCGCCGACAATGAAGAGGCCGGGCTTACTGTTTATATGTGCAATAATTCGCACTACGATATCTATGTAACAAATCAGAAAGGTGTTAGAATGCTCAATGTCAGGTACCACTTGGGAAATATGCAACATATTGATAAGAGTATTGAAATACCTAAAGGGGCTACCTACCTCCGCGTTGCGGGTGGGAAAGAGGATTACGCATTCTACTATTCTACAGACGACAAGAACTATGCGCTGCTATCCAAATTGAACACAAGGTTTTTGAGTTCGGAAACAGCCGGAGGATTTACCGGAATATATATCGCACTGTTTGCCACAACCGATACATCTGAATCAACATCCCGTGCAGATTTTGATTGGTTCGATTATGAAGGTAAAAATTGGTAATAATAAAAAAGCTTCATTCTTCGGAATGAAGCTTTTTTCTGTTTCACAGCACAAACGTATTCTAACGTCGGCAGACCGTAAGTTAGCGGTTCGTTGTTCTGTTTTCGTCATTTACATATTCTAAAATGTCGCCCGGCTGGCAGTCTAATGCTTTGCAAATTGCTTCTAAGGTGCTAAAACGAATTGCTTTCGCCTTACCTGTCTTTAAGATAGAAAGGTTGGATAATGTCAAATCAACTCTTTCAGAAAGTTCATTCAGAGAAATTTTCCGCTTTGCCATTATCACGTCTAGGTTTACAATAATTGGCATAACTTTAAATTGTTAGATCATTTTCTGATTTCATATCGATGGCATTTTGCAAAACTTTTTCAAATATTGCCGTAGCAGTTGCAACTACGATAGAAACAAAAGTAGTCACGATACAAATAGCAAGAAATCCCGCAGGGTCGTCTTCTTTACTGTGGAATATCTTTATGTATACTCCTGCCGCCACAATTAAAATACTTAGTACGATAGCACAATACTTTATACTCTTTAAAGCCTTTACAGAGTCCGGAGAGAAAACTTTATTCTGACCGATGTATCCAAGTAATCTGAAAGCCTTGTATAGTGCAACAAAAAAAGCGATTGATGCTGCGTATCCATACAAAATGAACTTGTCAAAGTAAATGCTAAACAGGTCTAAGTTTGTGGCTCTCCCCTCAGTTAAGGGAAACCAAATCAAAATGCTAAGGGCCAGAATGCCTATAAGCACGACAACTGCCTGAAGAAATACAATTGAAATTGTTTTCATAATGATATTACGAGTTTTTATTATGATGCAAACACACTAAATATTTATTGATAAACAATAAATATTTAGTGTTTATAGGATAAAAACAATACGCGATTAAAAATAGTTTTGAAGATAAAATCAAACCTCGATTTGCAAAGTTGCAGGTAAGGTTCCTGATTGTCAATTTTTTATTTAAATAGCGGGATGCTGATCGTAATACAAACTGCATCATACTTTCCTTTGTTGAATCCGGCAAAAATACCAGCTCGGGCTACTCCGCTAAAACCAATGGAGTAACCAACTTCTGTATAATTTCTGGAGGGAATCCAAAGAGTCCGGACGTGCAGTGCTTCGTTAAACAAATAATTCTGCAGAAATGGGAGTCGTTTTATCAACAGATAATCTGATGTGTAATTAAAATGCCCCTGCAGCCATTGTTGGTTTGACGACCAGGCATAATTATCAAGCAGACTGAAGCTGTTTTCCAATGAATTTGCTGTAACAAATAGTTCGTTGGTGTTGAAATGCTTGTAATCGGGGAAAAACACCCTTTTGGAAGTCAGGAACTTTCCCGCGTTCAGCGTATAGCTAATGTTATCAAAAGCATTCACCTTGATAAATTGTCTGATTTCGAACTCCAGCTTATTATAGGAAGCCGTGTTACTCTCGTTGGTGGCTATTCCTTTCTCAAAATTAAGGGTGAAAGTAGGGTAGAGCGAATAGACGTAATTTTTCTTTCCCCTATACGAACGATAATGATAGCGAGGAGTGTATTCCAATTTCAGAACAGCTTTTGTGGCGGTATTGTCAGGCATATATTGTCCCTGTCCGTTAGGGATGTTAGATTTGGGCTGCTCACCAAAGAAGCTATAGCTGGTATTGTTCATCAGAGAATTCCGTTTCTCGTACTGCATTCCGGTAGTTAGAATCAGTCCGTTCGACACATCTATTTTGTTCATTATTTCCACAAACCTTTTTTGGTAGAATGTTATCGGATTTTCGGCAAACAGCAAAGATGAAATGGAGTTTATAAGACGGAGTGTTCCATTGCTACCGTTAAAATCGGCAACAGTATTGCCTCCGGAAACTTTCAGCACGCCATCTCGCATCGGAGAATAATTGAAAGTAGCTGCTATATTCCAGTCAACGGCTTTTCGGGCTGTTGTGTAGTAAACAGACGGAGCAATGGCAAGCGATTTTGTAGAATCGAATTCAATGCCAAACGAAATTCGTTGTCCGATACGGAAACCATCTACAAAGTTATACTCAGGAACTGCTCGCAGCAATCCGCTATAACCAATTCGGAATTTCTTACTGAAGCGGATCGTTTCACCCATTAGCAGCTTACCTGCCCAATAGCCGACGGTTCTGTTACTCAATGAGTCCCTTCGTTGCAACGAATCATTTACCAAAGTAAGACTATCCTTTATCTCATAACTGTGCACTTCGTCCGGCAGTAAAGGTAAATTTCTCACCTCGTTCCAGTAAAGAGAATCGCGTAAGTCGGCAAGCGAGTCGACTGTTATTTTAATTGGTGATTCGGTGTCGAGCAGCTCAAGCGATTGCCGTTTCATTTTTTCCTCTTCAGGCTCTGATGCTTCCTGCATCAATTTGGCCAGCTTGTAGGCTTCGCGGTTGGATAGGTTTTCTTTAGCCGAAAGGACTTCCAGTTGTTTTTGCGCTTGCTGTTGTTTCTTAATTTGCTGTTTCGGTTTTGTTATTGACTTTTTGGGTGCAACCGGGGTAATCTTTTCCTTTTCTTTTTGAATCGCAGTTGTCCGCCGAGCTTCATTTACCAGAACGTCCTTATATCGAACGGACGAATAATATTTTCCCGAAGCCTTGAATCCCATAATATCCACATTCATGTTTATATCATACGAAGTAGGCAGAAAAACAGCCGGCTTTACTTCGTTGAATGCCGCTTTGAAACGGGTTCTCATACCAAATTCGGTGCTGCTTAAATCGGCCCGTTGTATATTCCAGGAGTTTTCTATAATATACAGCCAGCCCGAAACAAGTCTGGCATTCTTTTTTTTAGGCTGGACTCTTATTTTATTAATCAGATGATCTCCTTCAGTCTCCACACCTTCAAAAATAAACTTATAGAAAGAAAAAGCCCCCGGAGCCAAAGGCGAGATTTTTCCGAAAACATTCGGATCATAAATATTGGCAGTCATTACCTGCATCGCATCTCCGGCTTTCATGTCTGTGGGAAGCGTCGATGAGAAAGCAACTACCTTTTGTTCATATTTATTGGGAGCCGTAAACATCACCTCATTTTGCGATTCTATCAAAAAGAGTTTGTTCTTTATATTTTTCAGTTCCTGGTTACTTACTTTTATTCTCACTATAGCAGGCATTTTCTCCACCTTGATGGTCCCTTTCAGGTAAACACCCGCATTGTATTTTTTAACCTGATGTAGATAAAACGGAGCCATCGAAATAGCTTTCCGCATAATGGCATTGGCCGGATCTTCTCTGTTGGCCGAAACCACAACCTCTTTCAAGGCATAGGTTTTCTTTTCCATTTTAACAATAACGGAAACAGAAGGCTTGTCGACTGTTATAGAAGTAATTTTACGTTCGTACCCTAATGAACTAAACTCGCAGGTATAGTTACCCTGATTAAGAGAAGTCTGAAAATCTCCGTTATCGTCGGCCGTAATTCCCAAAGCCAACTCCCGGATGTAAACAGTTGCATTGGGTATAGAAGATCCCGAACTATCAACAACACGAACCTTCAATGTCTGCGAAGATATCCCAAACGGAAGTAACATACAGCAAAGGAAGAGTATCCAGCTTTTCATTGATCAATCTACATTTGATTAGACCACAAATGTATGATTCATTGTCTAAACAATAATCAAATGGTCGTTAATTAATCTTTAGTGTAATCATTTTATTCTTTTCTTTGTTCTGGTTCGTTTTTTCTTTAATTTTAGTATCGTGTTAAAACGGCTTTTCGTGTTGCTTATTAGTGTATTAATGCGTACTATTGCATTTCTATTATTTAACCTAAAATATAAAATACATAGTATGAAACGACTCCTTGTTTTATTTTCCATTCTTGCGCTGGCATTATCGGCTCAAGGTCAGAAATTGCCTGTTGCCTGGGATGAGCTTACTTCGCCCGATTTTATTAAAGCAGTTAAGCAATCAAATGGTGTATGTGTTATTCCCCTGGGAGTAATTGAAAAACACGGCCCCCATCTGCCATTGGGAACCGACGTATTTTCTGCCCGTTCGAATGCGCTTTTGGCTGCTGGCAATGAATACTGCATCGTTTATCCCTATTATTTTGCAGGTCAGATTTATGAAGCAAAACATCAGCCGGGTACTATAACCTACAGCCCGGATATTTTGTATAAATTATTGGATGAAACCTGTAAGGAGATTTCCAGAAACGGACTAAAAAAGATCATTCTCTATAACGGTCACGGAGGCAACACCAATTTTCTTCAGTATTTTTGTCAGGCGCAACTGGCTGAACAAAAAGACTATGTGGTATACCTTTATAGTCCGGAAACAGATGTTGAAGCACGAAAACAAATCGACGCCATGCTAATAAACAAGGCCGGAGAACATGCTCATGAAGAAGAAACGAGCGAAATGATGATTGTCCGTCCGGATTTGGTTAAAATAGACCAGGCCATCACTCAGTCAGGCGCCGATCTTAACCGTCTGTCGCTTAAAGACGGTTATACCGGAATCTGGTGGTATGCCAAATATCCGAATCACTATGCCGGAGATGCGAAAGATGCCAACTCTGCTACAGGAAAAGTTGTGCAAGCGCATTACGTTAAACAACTCACCGAATTTATCAAAACGGTAAAGGCCGACACCGACGCACAACCCTTGCAAAACGAATTCTATAAGGAATCCGCATCGCCCCTCAATACAAAAGTAAAAAACTGAAACCAATGAAAATTGCGCATATTGCCATATGGACAGACAGGCTTGAAGAGATGAGAGCCTTCTATGTAAAGTACTTTCACGGAATCAGCAACGAAAAGTATGTGAATCCGGTTAAAGGATTTGAATCCTATTTTGTCCGGTTCGAAGGAGGCGATACATCGCTGGAGATTATGCGCAGCAGTCATATAAAAAATACGACACAGACCGAACATCTCGGTTTGTGTCATTTTGCATTTGCTTTGGAAAATAAAGAAAAAGTCAACGCTTTTACCGAACAAATGAGAGCGGATGGTTATCATGTCTTGGGCGAGCCACGCATTACCGGGGATGGCTTTTACGAAAGCATTATCGCCGATCCCGATGGTAACCGGGTAGAATTAGTGGCAGAAAATAGTTAATCAGCTTTATAAACGACTACATCGTTTAATGTTAAGCTTACAACGGGATAAGAATTGGTGTCGAAAAACAGAGGCTTATTGTATTCAAAGTGGAATAATTTTCCTATGTATTTGGAGTTACAATGACTAATATTGATCATGTCATCTTTTCTGCATACGTGATAAGCACAACTGTCGCCTTCGAAACGAAGCACAACTTTATTGCCTTCACCCATTTCTATTTCAGATAAGACACCTTCGGTCTTATCCTTTTCGACAAAGGAGGCAAGGATTATCACAGATGCCAGAATTACAAAGGCCGTAACTAAAAACAGTTGATGCGTTTTCATAAATAAATATCATTGTTGTCCGGTAAAACCGTTGTTTAATTATTGTTCCTTATTTCAGAGACTTTCATCCCTGTGTTTTTTGATTTCTCAAAAAAGCTTCTGGCACTTATATAGCTCAACAGCTGTAGTCTTACTACCGAAACCATGTTTGCAAATTTACGGAGAAAAAGAACCGACAATGTGTCGTTATTACAAATTCAATGTCTCATTTTTACAATTAATCACACAAAATAGGGATTCCAACGCATAGGTTTTACAATTCCGTTCTGGTTTTACAATTGAAGTTGTCTTGATGATTGTCCGTCCGGATTTGCTTTCACCGAACAAATGAGAGCGGATGGTTATCATATCTTGGGAGAGCCACGCATTACCGGCGATGGTTTTTTCGAAAACATTATCGCCGATCCTGATGGTAACCGGGTAGAATTAGTGGCAGAAAATAATTAATCTGCTTTATACACGACTACATCGTTAAATGTTAAGCTTACAACGGGATAAGAATCTGTGTCGAAAAACAGAGGCTTATTGTATTCAAACTGGAATAATTTTCCTATGTATTTGGAGTTATAATGACTAATATTGATCATATCATATTTTCTGCTTACGTAATAAGAACAACTGTCGCCTTCGAAATGAAGCACAACTTTGTTGCCTTCACCCATTTCTATTTCAGATAAGACACCTTCGGTCTTATCCTTTTCGACAAAGGAGGCAAGGATTGTCCCGGATGCCAGAATAACAAAGGCCGTAACTAAAAACAATTGATGCGTTTTCATAAATAAATACGTAATAAATTCATTGGGACTTAATAGTTCACCGTAATCAAGATATAAAAATAGTGAATTTTGGTTTAAATTGCAATAAAAGTGTCTTTTATTTACTGTTTTATGCTTAGAAACATGAATTTAATGTTAATTAATCTTTCTTTCAAATACTACACAAAAAATAATCGGCTCACGAATTCTTTTTTTTCTATTCAAAATCTTTTTTTAATTAAACTCAAAACAAACTAAATTGAGATAATTCAAAGCTCATAAACGAATCTGTATATTTTGTTTTATTACGGACCAACTTAGTAAAAGTTGTAGTATATGAAAAACAATTTGCTTTACTTATTTGTTAACAACTATATTTAGTTAACCGTAATTAATTATTCATTTAAAAAGAAAGGATCATAAAATGTTGTACTTGTATTTATTAGTAGTTGTTTTATTCTTGTTTTTTGCAGGAATCAGAATTGTAAGACCTACCCAACGTGGTTTGATTGAACGTCTTGGAAAGTATCATAAATTTGCTAATCCGGGATTTCATTGGATTATTCCGATTATCGATAAGCTGTATATTGTAAACGTAACCGAGCAAATGGTGGATGCTCAGCCACAGGAAATTATCACCAACGATAATCTGAATGCAAGTGTGGATGCTCAGGTCTATTTTAAGGTGAAATGTGATGAGGAGAGTGTAAAAGGGTCCATGTATAGTGTAAATAACTATAAGTTGCAAATTGTAAGTCTGGCCCGTACCACTTTGCGTAATATTATTGGTACACTTACACTCAAATCAGCGAATAGCGAACGGGGTAAAATAAATGCTGAACTCTACGGAACACTTCATAACGAAACCCAAAATTGGGGTATTGAAATAGTGCGAACGGAGTTAAAGGAAATTGATCCTCCAAAGGATGTACAGGAAACCATGAATAAAGTGGTGAAAGCCGAAAACGAAAAGATCGCTGCAATAGATTCTGCTACAGCTGCCGAAACGGTTGCAGATGGTATAAAGCGAGCAAAGATAAAGGAGGCCGAAGGTTTTAAGCAATCGAAGATATTGCATGCTGAAGGCGAAGCCGAAGCCATCAGGTTGGTTAATGAAGCTGCCGATAAGTATTTTGTTGGTAATGCGCAGCTCCTGCGTAAACTGGAGGCGCTGGAAACTTCACTTGGTACCAATGCAAAAATCGTAGTTCCAACGGGTAGCGA
>RRZT010367773.1_pt1 | contig 12602 bp, 10 predicted proteins | sample 2165551 | NCBI WGS metagenome assembly RRZT01 (sample SAMN10456910, study PRJNA506462) | wastewater metagenome | biome: wastewater; feature: sludge; material: wastewater sludge; isolation source: wastewater sludge with Escherichia coli K12::gfp cells carrying plasmid... | place: USA: Moscow, Idaho... | reverse complement strand
TATCGCTCTACCAACTGAGCTACTCCCGCAGACATACGGTGGGCTGATCACCCGCCGATATTGGCTACGTTTTGCTACGTGAAATCCATAAAGCAAAACGCCAACCCAACAGGATTGGCGTCAGTGCTTGAAATTCGGTGTGGCCAGTCGCTCACCAGAATATAGAGCATATGTAACTGAGTTAATGAATTTTTTTAAAAAGAAGATTAACAAGTTACTGTAATAGTTACTGTCGTTTCTAAAGCCTACAACGCGGCAATCACAGCGCCGACCGTGGCTTCCTTACACACGCTATCTCCATGCTAAAGCCGATGATACTCCGCCCCCTCCTTACACCGCACCTCCGGATACAAACTCGATGCAACTGGTGACGTTTAGATGTGCATCTAGATCAGTGATCTACTCAACGCAGCCAAACAGCCTTTGAACGGATCTCCGTCGCGAGAGATATCGAGTGCACGCGCCCACCAATCAGCGGAACAACTTCGTTGAAAATCGTATGCCGGGAAGTCACGGCGGTCATTGGGAGCAACGAGTCTCATGGCGTCTTCAACCAGTTGCGGGCTAAACAGACTACTATTGATCGCGACGGCTTTGAAGCAGTAGCGTAAGTCCTCCACCTGGACGCGTTCGTGGGGCCAGATTACAGCCAGCGCACCATTCAACCGGCGGGAGCATTCGGAACGGTTTAATTTTGCAAGGGTCGGAAACATATCGGCCATCGGCGACGAGAATATCCCTAAGCCAGATTTCCAAGCGCTTACCAATCGCGATGCTTCGTTTGACAGGTATGCGATCCGCCGAGCCTGTATTTTCTTGCGTTTGGCTTCGCTAATGCTGGGCTGGAATTCCCATATGCCTGCTCCAGTGTCAAATTCGCCTGCTTTCGCGTCCAATATCAAGCTCGGCTGAACCGGCACCAAGAGCGCCAGGGCGAGCGCAACTCCCACTTCCCGGTCGACAGTCCCGGTAGATATCGCAGAGAGCAACTTAAGAGCAAACCGCTGCATTCGCTCTATCGAGTCAAACACGCATGCAGCGTTCTTCGCCCTGCTTGTCAATTGGCTGACACAACTGTCGTTAGTATTTGTCCGCCGCCGGGCCCGTTCACTATCTACCCTGGTCCGGAGTTGCGTTGCTCTTTCCCTCGCCTGATCGAGGCTCATTGCAGGGTATGCTCCAAGTTGGGTGGACGCCGTACGTCCAGCAAGCGTGCTCCTGAGCTGAAAATACGCCCTTCCGTTCGTAGAAATCAGTACCGTCAAACCTCCGCCATCGTTCAATCGCCGCGTTTTCTTCACTTCGGCACCCGCGGCGACTGTACTCGTGGCTAGGTCGCCATCAGCCGCCTCTATGGCTTTCTCGATTTCGTCCGTAGTAAGTCGATTCAACGATCGACTCGAGTTCTTCATTGCCATTGAAATGCCGATCTGCTGGTTAGGTGTAGTGATCGATTCATGACTCAAGATAGCACACAAGACTACACGTAATTTCCGACATGGGCGCATCAAACTACAAATATAAGAACCATTTCGGAGCTATCTTTTAGCTTATTGTAAGCTACTATTTAGCCTGTTTTTACCCACTTTTCTTATATACAAAGCTTGGACAACTCAAGCAATTCCGATAATCCTCTGAAGACATGTCACGATCGAAAGACCTCATATTCAAAAGCGACAGAAATGGTGATAAACCGAGAAGATAATCGACGCGCGATTTACGACTTCTTGTTCTCGGAATCCCGTGATCAATACAAGCTCACCGCGGATGGTACGGTCGAAATTTCTCGGGAAGAAACGGCCTACACGAGCAGCATCGACATCGCCGAGCGAATGCATGAATTTGTCGATTCAGCTTGCACGCCTGAAGTGGCACTCTTCTTGCGCAGCATCAATCCTGAGAACGATCGTGCCAGGAGAGCGTACGAGAGACTTGTTTTGCAATGGATAGCGCTGGAGGGCATTCTCCACGCTTTGTCAGCCCAAAATGACTACAACGCGAAGGTGGACTTGTTTCTGCAATGCTGGAACGATGCATGGAATCCGCCAGTATCAGCAGTGGATATGGATGATTCACAAGGCCCCATCGCACGCCCCAACGAACGCGAACTGTTTGTTGATTTTGTCCGCCGGATTCAAGCGCGGGCGAGCGAACAAAAACACAGATCTAGAAGCTACGACGAAAAGCGAAAGTTCGGGCGTCGCCTAGCCAGCGTTCATCAGTATGTTTGCGGCCTCTTTAGGAACTACAACGCGCTACTGGTGTTGCGCCTTGATTTGCGCCTTCAAGAAAAGAGCATCTTTTCCTCCGACGCAAGTGACGCCAAGAGGATACTCTCCCGATTCCTGAACAACTCTCGCGGTAGGCCGCTATTGTTTCGCCACTTGCTCGGGCACATCTGGCGCCTTGAGTTTCACCCAAATGCTGGATTCTTCTTCCATGTCGTACTGGTGTTCGATGGCCACGCTGAACTGAGAACGCCAACCGACCTATCCAAGGAGATCGGTGCGTACTGGGTAAAGGAGATCTGCGACAACCAGGGCGACTATTTCGATTGGAGTCTGATCAAGGAGCCTCGGAAATCTGTCGGAATAGGCCGAGTCCGATGGAATGACGATTCTGCAATTCAAACACTTAAGCAATCGATCAACATTCTTGCCGAGAGTGAGCGCTATGTTCGAGCGAAGTGCTTAGCCCACGAGCGTTGCTTTGGGATGGGCAATCTTCCGTAAGCACAAAACGAGTAGGTTGCTGATGAATTCGACATTCCTTAATCATAATCCTGAGTTCATCAGTAGATAAATTTGCCCGAGAAAAACGCAATTGGCGTGACCATCTTCCGGTTACCTTCGTCACCTTCAAGAAGGATGAATATTGGTTTGAAAGTATTCTAATAAGAATATTTTATTCTATATATACAAATAGTTATATATAACTGAGAACCATTCACCATCCTCCTGCTGGTTGATCAATCACCCCTGCAACACCTCAGACTCAACAGAACACGATTGTCATAAAAAATTACTCCGTTAGCTGATCTTGTGCGAAGGAATGAGTCCTCGCATTTCATTCACTGAACGGAGATAACGACATGAACAGAAGATCCCAACGCAGTCCTTTCGAAAGCTACGACTTCAACACCACAGCATTCCTGCATCGCACTCTCGAGCATCTGGCTCACAGTGCGAGGAGAAACCTGACAGAGCTGGCAAAGTTGATCAACCGTCTCTTCGAATACCACTCCCGCCTGCTGGTAGTCCGTATCGATCTAGGTTACAAGAACGAAGTGACAGCCGATGTTCCGCTGGAGGTTGCTCAACGACATCGTGAAGAATTGCTTTCAGATCGATGGAGGTATCCAGAGGTTTTCGGACACATGGTGGCCTACGCTTGGGGATTTGAGCATTCCTCTGAGCATCAACGTGGGTATCACTACCATCTCCTCGCCATCTACGACGGCGCTCACCGCCGGGATGATATCGGTCTGGGTATGGCTATCGGTGGCCGCTGGAGCGACATCACGAATGGTTACGGCCATTGCTACGTCAGTAACTTCGATAAAGAAAAGCTCGCCAAGCAGGGCTGTCTCGGCATCGGCATGATTCACCGCAACGACGTTGCCTCGCGGATCAACCTGATCGAGAAAGTCGCTGCCTACATCACGAAGAAATGCTCGGCATTCGATATCCAGTCTGGACGTACGGCATCGGGTGACTTCCGTACCTTCGGGAAGAGTTGGACACCAAAACCGCTCGATCCGAATGCACCGCGTCGAGGCAGACCGCCTGAACTACCTGATCAATGCTGGTAAGCCTGACAGTGAGTGTTGCACCTGGCCTGATAAAGAACCCCGTCCCGGATCGGACTCAGGCCAGTTATCCCGAGCTAGCCCACTGGTTTCCGCTCGATTTCTCGCTAGAGCTCGCATTCGTTGGTTGGGAACCGGTCCAATCGGACCAAGTTTATCTGCGCAGTTCACTTGGTCTGGATCCATTCGATACGGTGTTCTTCGCTGCCTATCGCATAGATTTCCAGACAAATTTGCCCTGTGTTGACTGAACTCGAATGCGCAGCATTCGAGATTACTTCATGTATTTCACGGTAAGCGTACCTGCCAGCTTGTTCTTCCCAATTTCATAGTCGGGATTGAAGGTGGCAAGGTTATGGATCCCGATCCCGACTGCAGCCCCGAGCCCAAGCACTGCAACTGGGCTGAACGCAGCTGCGGCCATTGAAGCCGAACGATACTCAGAGTAGACCCGACATTTCATGTCAGCCTTCTCGATTCGACCTTCGATTTTCTCGACCACCGCACGGATATTCGAAACTGCCACCACCTGAAACGACTCATGACGCGTCACAAGTGTATCGAGCTTCTCGATCGTCAATTCATCCGCCGTAAACTTCTGAATGTCTATCGACATGATTTTCTCCCTGAGGTTATTCGTATCTTGTCCGGGTAATGCTTCGATCATTGTGGCCGGACTTCGCTAGCAAGCCTGCCTTGATGCTTCATCCATTTTCCGTACGCTGAAACAGCGACTGCCGAAAGCGCGCCGGCGATGAAGGTGATAGCAAAGGAGGCCAAAACCTCCAAGGGAGACTGGTTGTACATAAAAGCCCCTTCTTAGATCCAAATCCCGCAGCTAGCGGACTTCATGGCCACAGATATCGACAAAAAGCACACAAGGAGAGGATTGGCGTAAGCACGTTCGCATCGTGGCAAATTATCCCATATCGGGATATTTCTCAAGTGAGCATTACCGTGGTTTCATGGTTAAGTCGCTCCATTCCCGCCAATACACGATCTTCCGTGAGTTGCTCACGCAAGCGCGGGAAGATGTCGGAATGACGCAAGTGCAGGTGGCGGCCAAACTCGGCAAGCCGCAGAGCTACGTATCAAAATACGAGTCCGGGGATCGCAGACTGGACGTCACTGAGTTCGTGCAGATCGCTGACATCCTGTCCTTGGATATCAGCAGTTTCCTGGATCACTACCGCGTGAAGGCAGAAACATTCAATTCGCCCATCTAGGGTAGCAAGGTCAAGTTGATCATTGTCTCTGGCCAAACGCATCAAGTGCCGTGGGATGAAAGAAAAATCCACCGTTCTGTCGAAATTGCCAAAGGGGAGCAGAACAAAAACGCATCCCGCGTGGGGCAAATAGACGCACCAGATTCGCTTAGAAACCATCAGGCTAGCAAGACAGCCCGGATGATGCCTAAGGACTCTGAGTCTCGTGCGTCTCAACGGATTCAGTCTCTATTTCCATCGCCACTCCATGTTTGACGTTACTGGACAAGAAGCTGCTTCTTGCCATCAACATAACCAACTGCGAGAATCATCCGCCTGACCAAGCACCACGGACGGATCCATGACCGCTCCATCACACGTTCGTGTAATTTCGCTCATCATGGCCATCTCGGTTATGGTCGGAGGCGGACTGATGCTGAAGCTCTCCAGCCACCCTCTAGTGCCGACGACTGAACCGGCGGCATCGGACAGGGTAGAAGCTCTACCAATGCCAAGGCAGTCAGTCCAGAGAGAACCACCGGCGTCTGCTCCGGTAACTCAGCCGGCCGCGACTATTCACTCTCGGCAGATGTATCAATGCGTTCAGAACGGAAAGATGACGTTCAGCGACCAGCCTTGCACGGCCAGTCAGCAGGCGATTGTTGTCGCCACGGAATCACCACCTGCCGTGGTACCAGTTCAACAGGAAACGACGCTGGATCGGATGCGCCGACAGTTAGCGCAGATGGAAGCGGATCGTCATCGACGTGAACAGCAGTTTGACCAAGAGATGGCAGCGCGACGGCAGCCTGTGACGGTAGCCCCCGACAAGACCATTCGTTGTACTCAAATCGACCAGGAAATTTCCCACATCGATTCCTTGCTGCGGCAGCCGCATACCGCGCAGTGGGGTGACTACTGGGCCGAGCAGCGCAAGAGGTTGTACGACGAGCGCTTTGACCGGCATTGCTGATGCTTACGTGATGCCCGACTCGACGCTCATCCCCGACGGACCCTATTGCTACCGCGTAGAGCGTAAGGAAGACGGGTTTGAAAACGGAGATGTGAGTCGTTACGGTATGGAACTACGTGAGTTCAGCCACCATGGACCGTGGAAGGCCATTTTGTGTCCGTACTGGCAACGCACGGCGCATGGAACCATTCGTTGCGAGTATGTCGGCCAGGAGTGCCTCGATGAAGATGACCGAGAGGCACGGGACAAGTCCATCCGCCACTTCGCATCGCTTGGCCTCGAACCGTGTCTGTCACTCTCCTGGTTGGCAGATGAATGCAAGATCTGTGGTATCCGTGAAGAATCGCCGGATGACTCGGATGACCTGCTGACCTCGACCGACGAAGCAGATTGATGGAAAAACCGCTGGGATCTGCTCGGCCCATGCAACATACCTTGCAATGCCCGCGAAAATTCACTTGCCAACCACCTTACATCTGGCTGAGTCTCGCCAGCTCGGCGTTAAGGTGTTGGAACCGGCCAACGACTTCGCCGTGAACGGCAATAAGATGTCGTCGCAGAGTAAATCGAACGTTACCGATTTTACGAACTAGAGAGGCGTACGAAAAAACGAATAAGTGCCAGTCTTCAATAGTGCTTGAGTGAATGGCATAGTCATTGTTTTTGACAGAGAATGATGGCCCAGCTCGAACAACAACAAAACTTTGCCAGGACATAGGCCATCTCCATGTCGAACCCATTCTTCGATCACCCCATACTGAATTCGCCCTACGAGCGACCAAATAAGCACTGGGAACTTGACTCAACCGGGCAGCCGACTCAGAAGATTCTGGAGACTCGCCGTCGAGCCGAGTTCATCACGCCGATCCCGAAGCCAAAGAAACAGAAGAAAGCGCCGCAGCAGCAAGGATTCGTATTTGACGAAGGCGAAGGTCTCTCCTCTACGACTCAGCAGTACGACCCCACGTCAATCATCAACGAAATCCGGGGGTACGTAGATGCTTGGCGCTCCTTGCCGAACCCGAGTCAATGGCAAGTGACTCCGGAAACAGCGAGGCTGTTACAGCATTGGCGGCACCACCCATTCAATGGCATTCGCCCGTTCTTTTGCCAGGTTGAGGCGGCAGAAACCGCGATCTGGTTGGCGGAAGTTGCTCCTCTCAGCAAGTTTGGCAAGAAAGCTCTTGAGCACCTTGCTTCCGCTAACAAGGACGCAAACCCCGAGTTGATTCGGATGGCGCTCAAGTTGGCGACCGGAGCGGGTAAGACGACCGTAATGGCTATGTTGATTGCCTGGCAGACAGTGAATGCCGTCCGTCGCCCGACAAGCAAGCAGTTCACACGTGGGTTCCTGATTTGTGCGCCGGGTCTCACCATCAAAGACCGCTTGCGCGTTCTTCAACCTAACGACCCCGACAGCTACTACAAAGACCGGGAACTGGTGCCAAGTGACATGCTCGATGACATGAGTCGGGCCAAAATCGTCATTACCAACTTCCACGCCTTCAGGCTTCGCGAACGCATTGATATATCTAAAGGTGGGCGACAGCTACTCAAAGGTCGTACTGGCGAGGAGATCATCACCACCGAAACCGAAGGCCAGATGATCCAGCGGGTGATGCCGGACTTGATGGGCACGAAGAATATTCTGGGCATCAACGATGAAGCTCACCACTGTTATCGAGAAAAGCCGCAAGACAAAGATAATGAAGAGCTAAAAGGCGACGACAAGAAAGAGGCTGAAAAGAATAACGAGGCTGCACGACTCTGGATTTCAGGGCTTGAGGCGGTTAATCGGAAACTGGGGCTGCTGCGCGTCATCGATCTTTCGGCCACGCCCTTCTTTCTACGCGGGTCGGGCTACGCCGAGGGCACACTGTTTCCTTGGACGATGAGTGACTTCTCCCTGATGGACGCGATTGAGTGCGGCATCGTCAAATTGCCTCGCGTACCCGTGGCTGAAAACATCCCCGGCGACGAGTTGCCCGTTTTTAGAAACTTGTGGGCAAACATCAGCAAGGACATGCCCAAGGCCAAGCGCAGCGCCGCCAACGATCTCGATCCCCTGAAACTGCCAACCCGGCTACAGACTGCCTTACAAGCGCTCTACGGTCACTACGAGAAGACCTTCAATCTCTGGCAGGAGGCAGGAATCAAGGTGCCACCGTGCTTCATCGTGGTGTGCCAGAACACAGCGATTTCCAAGCTTGTTTATGACTTCATTTCCGGCTTCCATCGCAAGAACGATGATGGCACCACGACGCTGGAAAACGGTCGCCTCCCGCTGTTCCGTAACTTTGACGAAACGACTGGCAATCCCTTGCCGCGTCCCAATACGCTGTTGATTGATAGCGAACAACTTGAAGCAGGAGACGCACTGGACGACAAGTTCCACGATATGGCTGCCGACGAAATCGAGCGTTTCCGCCGAGAAATCGTGGAGCGAACTGGTGATGCGCGTGCAGGTGACAACATTTCCGACCAAGAGCTTCTGCGTGAAGTCATGAATACGGTCGGCAAATCGGGGCAATTGGGCGGGGCGATTCGTTGCGTCGTTTCGGTATCTATGCTGACCGAGGGCTGGGACGCCAACACAGTGACCCATGTTCTCGGTATTCGCGCCTTTGGCACCCAACTTTTGTGTGAGCAGGTGATTGGTCGGGCGCTGCGTCGACAGTCGTATGAACTGAATGAAGAAGGGTTGTTCAACGTCGAATACGCGGACGTGTTCGGCATCCCGTTCGACTTTACGGCTAAGCCGGTAATTGCCAAACCGCAGCCTCCCCGGGAAACAATTCAGGTCAAGGCTATTCGACCGGATCGAGACGCGCTGGAGATCGTTTTTCCGCGAGTGGAAGGTTACCGGGTCGAACTGCCTGAGGAACGGTTGACCGCCAGTTTTAACGATGAATCCACGCTGACGCTAACGCCCGACCTTGTCGGCCCCTCTCTGACACAGAACGCGGGGATTATTGGTGAATCGGCGGACATGACGCTCAAGCATTTGGGCGATATTCGGTCTTCCACGCTGCTTTTTCACTTGACCCAGCGTTTGCTCTATACCAAGTGGCGTGACCCCGGCGAAGAACCGATGCTGCATTTGTTTGGGCAACTCAAGCGGATCACCAAGGAGTGGCTCGACAACTATCTTGAATGCAAGGGCAGCACCTATCCGGCCCTTCTCATGTACCAGGAACTTGCCGATATGGCCTGCAACAAGATCACGGCAGCGATTACCCGGCAATTCCTTGGCGAGCGACCGATCAAGGCACTGCTTGACCCCTATAACCCGACCGGATCGACACGCCATGTGCGGTTTAACACGTCGAAGCAAGATCGTTGGGAGACGAGTTCCAAGCACTGTCACATCAATTGGGTCGTGCTCGATAGCGATTGGGAGGGCGAACTCTGTCGGGTGGCTGAAGCGCATCCGAAAGTGCGGGCCTATGTGAAGAACCACGGTCTTGGGTTTGAAGTGCCGTATCGCTATGGATCGGAAACGCGCACTTACCTGCCCGATTTCATCGTGCTGGTCGATGACGGGTACGGTCCGGACGACTTGTTACGACTTGTCGTCGAAATTAAAGGCTATCGGCGTGAGGATGCCAAGGAAAAGAAATCGACGATGGATACCTATTGGGTGCCCGGCGTGAATCACTTGGGCACCTATGGGCGTTGGGCATTTGCCGAATTTACTGACGTGTTCCAGATGCAGGACGATTTCGCTAAGAAGGTCGAAAACGAATTCAACAAAATGATCGAGGCTGCGGCCGTCGAACCCAGCGGGCAGAAGGCATAAGCATGGCAAAGCAATCCACCACCAAGAACGTCGAAGCAATTACCCACGAAGACGCCAAGCGCAAGAACATTCCGACAGCGGAATATCAGTCGGTGCTGGATGAGGTACAGAAGAAACCCAAGCAGCTACGGTACCCGCGTAATAGAGATCTCGATCCGCAGCTGGTCTGGCGCGGCAAGGACGAGCAAGACTGGAGTGACCTCGTCGTCCATGCACCGCCCCTCTACATTCAGGAAAAAGTACACCCGAAAGTGCTGATCGACGAATTGCTGCGCGAATCGAAGGAGCGCGAGCACGAAGCCGGACAACTGACTGCCGACCTCTTCGCCGATTTCAATGGCATTCCCAAGGGGGCCGACAAAACCGAGTTCTACCAGCACGACCAGAACTGGACCAACCGCATGATTCTCGGTGACAGCCTTCAGGTCATGGCAAGCCTCGCCGAGCGCGAGGGGCTGCGCGGCAAGGTGCAGTGCATCTACTTCGACCCTCCCTACGGCATCAAATTCAACAGCAACTTCCAGTGGTCAACGACCAGCCGTGATGTAAAGGATGGCAAGGCCGACCACATCACCCGTGAGCCCGAGCAGGTCAAGGCGTTTCGGGATACGTGGCGCGACGGTATTCACTCCTATCTCACCTATCTGCGCGACCGCCTGACAGTGGCGCGCGACCTACTGACTGATTCTGGGTCGATCTTTGTGCAGATTGGCGATGAGAATGTGCATCGGGTCAGGGCGGTAATGGAAGAGGTATTTGGAGAAACGAATTTTGTCAGCCAGATAGCATTTCAAACGACGACAGGCCGAGCAAACGCAACTCTTGCGGCAGCCTCAAATTACCTCCTATGGTTTGCCAAGAATGCGGATACACTGAAATTTCGCGCTCCACTGTTGCCGAAATCCAGCGGAGCATCTACTGAGCAGGTCTATCGATTGATTCGTAAGCCTGACGGTGATTGGCGACGACTAGATACCAATGGAGGCGAGGAACTTCAAGAAGGCGAGCGCATCTTCCGAGCGGACAACATTACAAGCTCGCGTCCTGCAGGGGATGGGGATGTGCGCTTCTTTAAGCACGAAGGGCGATCATATCCATCTGGAAAGGGCACCTTCAAGACCGATGAGTCTGGACTAAAGCGGCTCGCAAAAGCAGATCGTATATGGAAGGCAAAAAATAGCATTCAATACGTCCGCTACCTTGACGACTTCGACGCAATACCGATTTCCAACGTTTGGACTGATACACAGACGGGCAACTTCACGGAAGACAAGGTTTACGTTGTTCAAACAGCGCAGAAAGTCGTACAACGCTGCGTGCTGATGACTACCGACCCCGGCGACCTAGTGCTCGACCCCACCTGCGGTTCCGGCACCACGGCTACGGTCGCCGAGCAATGGGGCCGCCGTTGGATCACTATCGACACCTCTCGCGTCGCGCTAGCGCTGGCTCGCGCCCGCATCATGGGCGCACGCTATCCCTATTACTTGCTCGCAGACTCACGCGAAGGCCAACTCAAGGAAGCTGAGATCACTCGCACGGCGCCCAGCTTGCAGCCGACCCACGGCAATATTCGGCACGGTTTCGTCTATGAGCGCGTACCACACATCATGCTTAGCTCCATTGCCAATAATGCCGAGATCGACGTGATCTGGGACAAGTGGCAGCAGACGCTGGAACCGCTGCGCGAGCACCTGAATGCAGCGCTGAAGAAGTCTTGGCAGGATTGGGAGATTCCTCGCGAAGCCGACGCGAAATGGTCGGACCCGGCGAAGAAGCTTCACGGCGACTGGTGGCAGGCACGCATCGCGCGGCAGAAGGAAATCGACGCATCCATCGCTGCCAAGGCGGAATTCGAGTATCTCTACGACAAACCCTATGAAAACAAGAAGGCGGTGCGCGTCGCCGGTCCATTCACCGTAGAGAGCTTGAGTCCGCACCGTGTCCTGGGGGTCGATGAAAACGATGAGCTGATCGATACTCTGCGCGAACCGGAAGCTGAATACGAGGCAAAGCAGTCATTCCCGCAGATGATTCTGGAAAACCTGAAAGTGGCTGGTGTGCAACAGGCGCATAGGGAAGATCGCATTACCTTCACTTCGTTGGTCGCCTGGCCGGGTGAGTTGGTATGTGCGGAAGGTCGCTATGTTGAAGGCGATGGAGTGGAAAAACGCGCCGCTGTCTTCATCGGCCCCGAGTTCGGAACGGTGCAGCGTGCCGATCTGGTTGAAGCCGCACGCGAGGCGGCCGATGCTGTCTTCGACGTACTGATCGTCTGCGCCTTCAATTTTGAAGCCCACACCACGGACTTTGCCAAGCTCGGCAAGTTACCGGTGCTCAAAGCGCGCATGAATGCCGACCTGCATATGGCCGAAGATCTCAAGAATACCGGCAAGGGTAATCTGTTCGTGATTTTCGGCGAACCGGACATCACGATCCTGTCCGAAGATGACACGCTGAAAGTGAAGGTGAATGGCGTCGACGTGTTCAAGCCGCAGACTGGCGAAGTTGTCAGTGATGGCGCCGATGGCATCGCCTGCTGGTTCATCGACACCGACTACAACGAAGAAAGCTTCTTCGTCCGCCACGCCTACTTCCTTGGCACGGCAATCGCTTACACATTCATCATTTTGTTGAATCTCGTGCGGTTACCTGATTGCGCTGGCGAAGGCCGAGGAGGTCGGCGCGGTAAAGAGGTTTTCTGGAAGCACGGGCTCGACGTTGGCGAAGGCTGCTTTTGGGGTAGGCGGTATCGAGGCGGAGCATGGCGAAGGTGATTTTGCGTAGCAAAGAGAGGTTGCGTGCGGCCTGGTCTTT
>RRZT012192102.1_pt1 | contig 12603 bp, 9 predicted proteins | sample 2165551 | NCBI WGS metagenome assembly RRZT01 (sample SAMN10456910, study PRJNA506462) | wastewater metagenome | biome: wastewater; feature: sludge; material: wastewater sludge; isolation source: wastewater sludge with Escherichia coli K12::gfp cells carrying plasmid... | place: USA: Moscow, Idaho ... | reverse complement strand
TGGCCCGCAGGTCGGCGTCCGGAATGTCGTCGACGAACAGCCGCAGCACCTGGTGCGCGAGCGCGGCGTATCCCTGCGTCGCGAGCACGTCGCGCCACGCGACGAGCGTGGCGGCGTCCAGACGCGGGTAGGACTCGGGCAGGTACAGGCCACCGTCGGGCGCGAGCCCTTCGAGCAGGATGTCGCAGAAGGCGCGTGGGGTCTGACCGGCGCGGCCCCTGGTCGAGATGTACTTCACGGACGCCACCCTAGCGGCGCCGACCGCTCAGACCGAGCGGTGCACCACCTGGTCGCACAGCGCCATCAGGGCGTCCTTGGCGTGCCCTTCGGGCAGCGGGGCGAGGTGGGCGCGCGCCACGTCGGCGCGCCGCGTCACTTCGGCGCGGGCCTCATCGAGGACGACGTGGGCGCGCAACCCGGCGAGCGCCTCGGCAACCTCGGCGTCGTCGTCGAGGGGTCGCGAGACCAGGTCGCGCAGGCGGGCGTCCGACTCGTTCGTGGAGGCACGCAGCATCAGCGTCGGCAGCGTGGCGACGCCTTCGCGCAGGTCGGTGCCCGGCGTCTTGCCCGAGGAGTCGCTGGCGATGTCGATGATGTCGTCGGACAACTGGAACACCACACCGATCTCTTCGCCGAACGCCGCCAGCGCCGCGACCACCTCGCGCGGCGCGCCGCAGACCATGCCGCCGAACATCGCGGACGCCGCGATCAGCGACCCCGTCTTGTCCGCCACCACGTTCAGGTAGTGCGGCAGCGGGTCGGCACCCTCGGGGCCGCGGGTTTCGGCGATCTGGCCCTGGACGAGCCGGGCGAACGTCTCAGCCTGCAGCGCGACGTACTCGGTGCCGAGCGTCGCGACGGCCGAGGAGGCCCGCGAGAAGAGCAGGTCGCCCACCAGGATGGCGACCGTGTTGTCCCACCGCCGGTTCGCCGAGTCGACGCCGCGGCGCCGGTCGGCGTCGTCCATGACGTCGTCGTGGTACAGGCTGGCCACGTGGGTGAGCTCCATCACGATGGCGGCCGTGTCGACGCGCGCGGGGTCAGCACCGGGGTACAGCTGAGAGGCGAGCACCACCAGCAGCGGCCTGAACCGCTTGCCGCCTGCGTTGATGATGTGGGACGCCGCGTCGGTCACGAACGACGTGCTCGCCACGGCCGCCTCGGCCAACGCCGACTCGATCGACTCCATGCGCGTGCGGACACCGTCCTCGAACGCAGGGTCGGCCTCGTACGTGGCCAGGCTGGTCACAGTTCTCCTCTGTCAGGTGTTCCGGGCGAGCCTACCGAAGGAACGTTCCGGCGAGCGAAGCGAGGTGCATCGCCTGGTCGGGGAACACACCCAGGTAGACGGTGGCGACCGCACCGATCACGATCGGGATCCAGGTGAGCAGGGTGGCCTCCCCGACGTGCGTGCCACGGGCCGGGTCGCGGAAGAACATCGCCACGATGACCTTCAGGTAGATCCACGCGGCAGCGATGCTCAGCAGCACCGCGAGGCCGACGAGCCACCAGTAGCCGCCACGCCATGCGGCAGCGAACACCGCGAACTTGCCGATGAAGCCGCCCGTGAGCGGGATGCCCGCGAAGCTCAGCATGAACACCGACATCAGGCCGGCGAGCCACGGGCTGCGTCGGCCAAGGCCGGCCCAACCGTCGAGGGAGTTCTCTTCACCGGTGGCGTTGCGCACCATCGTCACGATGGCGAACGCGCCCACCGTCGCGAAGCCGTAGGCGATCAGGTAGAACAGGATGCTGGCCACCGACGTCGTCTGCCCGGCCCGCACGATCTGGTTCGCGCCCGCGAGCGCGGTCAGGATGAAGCCGGCGTGGGCGATCGACGAGTAGGCCAGCAGCCGCTTGATGTCGGTCTGCACCAGCGCCATGACGACGCCCACCACCATCGTCAAAGCGGCGAGGACGGCGAAGATCGGTTGCCAGCTCCAGCGTTCGGCGCCGAGGGCGACGTAGAAGACGCGAGCGGTCGCCACAACCGCCGCCAGCTTCGTGCAGATCGCCATGAAGCCGGTGACGGGCGTCGGGGCGCCGGTGTACACGTCGGGGATCCACGAGTGGAACGGCACGACACCGACCTTGAACAGCAGGCCGATCGCGAGCAGGGCCAGACCGGCGAACAGCAGGCCGCGTCCGAACACCGGAGAGCTGACCGCCACATCGATGGTCTTCAGGTCGAAGCTGCCGCTGTAGCCGTACAGCAGGGCGATGCCGAACAGGAAGAAGCCGGACGACAACGCACCGAGCAGCACGTACTTCAGCGCCGACTCCTGCGACAGGAGACGCCGACGACGGGCCATCGCGCACATGATGTACAGCGGGAGCGAAAAGACTTCGAGCGCGACGAACAGGGTGATCAGGTCGTTCGCCGAGACGAACACCATCATGCCGAGCAGGGCGAACACGCCCAGCGGTAGCACCTCGGTCTGCTCCATCCGGGCCCGGTCGGCCTCTGCCTCACCCTTGCTGCCCGGCACGGTGGCGGCCGACGACGCGAACGTCGAGACGCCGCCGTGCACCTTGCGCTCTGCGAACAACAGCATGGCCAGACCACCGAACACCAGCAACGCCAACCAGGACAGGTACGTCGGCCCGTCGAGCATGATCGAACCCATGGCCTCAGGGCCGACCCGGCCCTGACGCCAGTTGGCGATCGAGTAGCCGCCGGCGGCCAGCACGGCGCCGATCATCAGGCCGAGCTGGGTCTCATCGCGGAAGCGGGCCGGAACCAGTGCCTCCACCAGGATGCCCGCCACAGCCGCACCGAACATGATCAGCAGCGGCGCGAGCGCCCGCCAGTCGATCACCGGCGCGGGAATCTCCAGCACCGCGAGAACAGTGGACGTCATCACTTGACTCCCTTCACGACAGGCTCAGGGTCCTGGACGCCGACCTGTTGCAGCACCGCCTTGGCGGTGGGCTCGAGCAGCCCGATCGCCGGTTGCGGCATGAATCCGAAGAACAGCAGAACGGCGAGCACCGGCGCGATGACGAGCTTCTCGACCGTCGTCAGATCGGTCTTCTCGAAGTGTTCCTCGACCTGGGCCGTCACCGGCCCGTTCATGGTGCGCTGGTGCATCCGCAGGATGTAGACGGCCGACAGCACCATGCCCAGCGTCGCGAACGCGGTGTGGATCGGGTAGCGCTGCCACGAGCCCGACAGCACCATGAACTCGCTCACGAACGGTGCCAGACCCGGCAGCGACAGGGACGCGAGGCCGGAGACGAGCAGGACACCTGCCAGCACCGGGGCGATCTTCTGGACGCCGCCGTAGGCGTGCAGGTCGGCGCTCCCCCGTCGGTGGATCATGAAGCCCACCACGAGGAACAGCGCGGCCGTCGAGAAACCGTGGTTCAGCATGTAGAACATCGACCCGGTCATGCCGGCCGTCGTGAACGCGTAGATGCCGAGCACCATGAAGCCGAAGTGGCTCACCGACGTGTAGGCGACCAACCGCAGCAGGTTCGTCGACCGGGCGGCGGCCAGCGCCCCCCACAGCACCGAGATGACAGCCAGCACGAGCATGAACGGGGTGGCCCAGACGCTCGCCTCCGGGAAGAGCCCGAGGCAGAACTTGATCATGCCGAAGGTGCCGATCTTGTCCAGGACGCCGACCAGCAGCACCGACGTGCCCGGGGTGGCCTCCTCAGCGGCGTCCGGCAGCCACGTGTGCAGCGGCACCATCGGCGCCTTGATGATGAACGCGATCAGGAAGCCGGCCATGAGCCAGCGGCCGATGTCGCCGGAGATGTTGATGGCGGCGAGGTCGGACAGGAGGTAGGACGCCTGGCCGTTCGCGCTGACCGACTGGCCGTACAGGCCGATGACCGACGCCAGCATGATCAGGCCGCCCGCGAGGCTGAACAGCAGGAACTTCGTGGCCGCGTACGAGCGATGCGGCCCGCCGAAGCCCCCGATGAGGAAGTACATCGGAATCAGCGTGGCCTCGAAGAACAGGTAGAACAGCAGCACGTCGGACGCGGTGAACACGAACACCGACAGGCCCTCGAGGATCAGCACCAACGCGAAGAAGACCTGCGAGCCCCACCGTCCGGTGTCGGCCGACAGCTTCCATTCGGCCAGCAGCACGATCGGCACGAGCGCGGCGGCCATCAGCACCATCGTGAGGCCCAGGCCGTCGACGTCGAGCGCCCACCAGGCGCCGAACGACGAGATCCAGGGGACGCGGACGCTCAGGTCGGCACCGGCCACGTGCAGCACCGCGACGCCGACGCCCATTGCGAGCGTCAGTAGCGCGATGAACATGCCCAGCGGTCGGGCCGCGCCGCGCATCGGGAGCAGCAGGATCAGCCCGCCGACCAGGGGAAGCAGACCCAACAGGGTGAGCCAGGGGAAAGTCATGTCCAACTCCTTCTCAGCCCAGCTGGCCGAGGATCAGAACCGCGCCCACCAGGATCACGCCCATCACCATGGTCAGGGCGTAGCTGCGCGCGTAGCCGGTTTGCATCCTGCGGACCAGCTGCGACAGGCCCGTGGCCACCTGAGCCGATCCGTCGGCCGCGCCGTCGAGGACGCCACGATCGACCGTCAGCAGGCTTTCGCCGATGACCTTGGTCGGCTTCACGACGAGTTCGTCGTTGAGCAGGTCGCCGAACAGGTCGTTGCGTCCCGCCAGGACCAGCGGGTTCGAGGTCTCGGGCGCCACCGCAGGGATGGAGCGGCGTCCGTACACCAGCCAGCCGACCAGGACGCCGACCGCGACGACGGCCATGGTGGCCCACCCGACAGCGGTGGGAATCAGGCTGACCTCGTGCGGATGGGCGCCGGTGACGGGCTCCAGCCAGCCCTGAATCCAGCCGTTCATCGCGATGCCGGCGACCAGCGACAACACGGCCAGCACCATCAGCGGGACCGTCATGATCAGCGGCGACTCGTGGGGGTGGACGCCGGGCTCCCAACGCTTGGTGCCCCAGAACGTCATGAACATCAGCCGCGTCATGTAGAAGGCGGTGACGCCCGCGCCGAGCAGCGCCAGCGAGCCGACGACCACGTTGGAGTGGAAGGCCGCCTCGATGATGTGGTCCTTGCTGAAGTAACCGGACGTGAGCGGGAAGCCGATGATCGCCAGGTAACCGGCCGCGAACGTGAGGAACGTGATGCGCATCACCTTCGACAGCGCACCGTAGTGGCGCATGTCGACGTCGTCGTTCATGCCGTGCATCACCGAGCCGGCGCCCAGGAACATGTTGGCCTTGAAGAAGCCGTGCGTCAGCAGGTGGAAAATCGCGAACGCGTAGCCCGCGGGCCCGATGCCGGCGGCCAGCATCATGTAGCCGATCTGGCTCATGGTCGAGCCGGCCAGCACCTTCTTGATGTCGTCCTTGCTCGTGCCGATCCAGGCGCCGGCCAGCAGGGTGACCGTGCCGACGATGACGACGGCCATCTGCGCGGTCGGTGACTGCTCGAACAGCGCGTGGCTGCGCACCACCAGGTACACGCCCGCTGTGACCATGGTGGCCGCGTGAATGAGGGCAGACACCGGGGTGGGGCCTTCCATGGCGTCCAGCAGCCAGGCCTGCAGCGGCACCTGGGCGGACTTGCCACAGGCCCCCAGCAGCAGCAGCAGGCCGATCGTCGTGGCCCAGAACGGCTCCAGGTGGGCGGCGTGCTCACCGACGACGGTGAACTTCGAGCTGCCGAACATCGCCAGCATGCTGAAGATCGCCATGGTCATGCCGAGGTCGCCGACGCGGTTCATCACGAACGCCTTGGTGCCGGCTGCCGCAGCCGATGCCTTGTGCTGCCAGAAGCTGATCAGGAGGTAGGACGCCAGCCCGACGCCTTCCCAACCCACGAACAGCACCAGGTAGTTGTCTGCCAGCACCAGGATCAGCATCGCCGCGATGAACAGGTTCAGGTAGGCGAAGAACCGGCGCCGACGCGGGTCGTGCGCCATGTAGCCGATCGAGTACAGGTGGATCAGGGTGCCCACACCGGTAATCAGCAGGGCGAACAGGATCGACAGCGGGTCGACCAGCAGGCTGACGTCGAACGTCCAGGTGCCCACCGAGAAGAAGTGGTAGACGGGAACCTCGACCACGCGCTCGGCCTCGGGACGCTGCAGCATCGAAGCGAACACCGCCGAGGCGACCCCGAACGAGAAGAGCGACGCGAACGTGCCCAGCCAGTGGCCCCAGGCGTCGGTGACGCGGCCGCCGAGCAGCAGGATCGCGGCGCCCACCATGGGGCCGAGAATCATCAGCCAGGCGTACTCATACATGCCGGTCGCCTGGACCGGCGCGATGGTCTCGAGAAGATGCACGACGTACCCCTCAGAGCTTCAACAGGTTGGCGGCGTCGACCGAGGTCGAACGTCGGGTGCGGTAGACCATCACGATGATCGCCAGGGCGACCACCACCTCGGCTGCGGCGACCACCATGACGAAGAACGAGGCCACCTGACCGTCGAGCCCGCCGTGGACCTGCGAGAACGCCACCAGCGCCAGGTTGGCCGCGTTCAGCATCAACTCGACGCAGAGGAAGGCGACCAGGGCGTTGCGGCGCACCATGACGCCGACCGCCCCGATGGCGAACAGGATCGCCGCGAGGATCACGAAATTCTCGGGGTTCACTTCGCACCTCCTTCGCTTCGCGCAGACGTCATCATTCGTCGTCCTCCTGCTTCGTGACCGCCGCGATGGCGCGGAATGCCTCGTGGGTCTCGGCCGTCGGGACAGTGGGATCGATGGTGGCGCCGCGCAGCACCAGGGTCTGCGACAGCGACTTCTCCGACGGTGTGCCGTCCGGCAGCAGCGCCGGGGCGCCGATGGCGTTGGTGGAGGCGAACACGCCCGAGTTCGGCAGGGAGCCGGGATGCTCGCCCTTGGCTGCGTAGTCGCGCATGCGGTCCAGCGCGATGTCGGCCTGACCCTTCTTCTTCGTGACGCGCGTGTGGTGGGCCAGCATCATGGCGCCCACCGCAGCGACGATCAGCAGGGCTGCCGTCAGTTCGAACACGAACACGTAGCGGCCGAACAGCAGCGCCGCCAGCGACGCCACGTTGCCGCCGTACTGGGCGTTCGCCGTCTCGAGCCCCACGCTCGGCTGGGTGATGGTGCCGGCGATGCCGAAGATCAGCAGGGCCGCGACGCCGATGCCACCCAGGATGGCGAGCGGACGCTGACCTCGAATGGTCTCGACCATCGAGTCCGACGAGTCGACGCCCACCATCATCAGGACGAACAGGAACATCATCAGGATCGCGCCGGTGTAGACGATCACCTGAATCATCGCCAGGAACGGGGCGTCCATGGCGGCGTACAGCGCGGCCAGCGCGATCATCACGAACGCCATGCTGAGCGCCGAGTAGGCGGGCTTGCGGGCGAACACAAGGCCCAGCGCCCCGAGCACCATCAGCGGTGCGCAGATCCAGAACGTCACCTCCGCCCCCGTGACGAGCGGCAAGAGTGCGGGAATCATCACTTGGCCCCCTCCGTGGCGGGTCCGGTCCGGGTGTCCGGGGTGCCGGTCTTGGGCAGGCCGAGGAAGTAGCTCTTCTCGTCGTCGCCCAGCCTGCGCGGATGCGGCGGCTGCTCCATGCCGGGCAGCAGCGGCGCCAGCAGGCGGTCCTTCTCGTAGATCATCTTCTCGCGCGACACGTCGGCCAGCTTGAAGTCGTTCGTCATGGTCAGCGCGCGGGTGGGGCACGCCTCGATGCACATGCCGCACAGGATGCAGCGCAGGTAGTTGATCTGGTAGACGCGGCCGTACCGCTCGCCAGGGCTGTACCGCTCTTCGTCGGTGTTGCTCGCACCCTCGACGTAGATGGCGTCAGCCGGGCACGCCCAGGCGCACAGCTCGCAGCCGACGCACTTCTCTAGCCCGTCGGGCCAGCGGTTGAGCTGGTGCCGACCGTGGAAGCGCGGCGCCGTCACCTTCTCTTTGTTCTTCTCGGGGTAGCCCTGCGTGAACGTCGGACGGAACATCGTCCGGAACGTGACGCCGAAGCCGGCCCAGGCATCGCGAAATCCCATCAGAGATCGTCTCCTTCGCGGTTGTCAGGTGCGGTGTCGGCCCTCTCGCCGACCACCACGTCAGCCAGCTCGGGCAGCACCTGCCCGGGCAGCGGCGGCACGGGGTAGCCGCCGGCGAAGGCGTCGAACGGCCGCTCGTCGGCCTCGAAGTCGACCTCGGGCCTGCGCCGGGACTCCACCAGGTACGAGACCGCGATGCCACCCAGCAGCAGGGCGCCCAGGCCGAGCCCGACGATGCCGAGCGTGGCCGGCTGGAGCAGCCCGTGGTTCTGCATACCGCGGAACAGCGAGATGAGCATCACCCAGCCGAGCGAGGCGGGAATCATCCACTTCCAGCCGAGCGCCATGAACTGGTCGTAGCGGAACCGCGGCAGGGTGCCGCGCAGCCACACGAAGACCGAGATCAACAACTGCACCTTCACCACGAACCAGATGACGCCCCAGTAGCCCGAGTCGATGCCGGGGATCATCGACAGCGGCCAAGGAGCGTGGTAGCCGCCCAGGAACAGCGTGGTCGCGACCGCCGACACGGTGGCCATGTTGATGTACTCGGCGAGGAAGAACACCGCGTAGCGGAAGCCGGTGTACTCGGTCAGGTGACCCGACACCAGCTCGGACTCACACTCGGGCAGGTCGAACGGGGCGCGGTTGGTCTCGCCGACCATCGAGATGACGTAGATGATGAACGACGGCAGCAACGGCGCCCAGTACCAGGTCTCGAGCCCGGCGCTCAGCCCGAACGGCTGGAAGGGACGCGTCTGCGCCTCGACGATCTCGGAAGTCGACATCGTGCCCGAGTACAGGAACACGGCGACGATCGACAGACCCATCGAGATCTCGTAGCTGATCATCTGGGCGCTGGAGCGCAGCGCGCCCAGCAGCGAGTAGGGCGAGTTCGACGACCAGCCGGCCAGCACGAAGCCGTAGATCGACACCGACGCGACGGCAAGGATCAGCAGCACCGCCACCGGGGTGTCGGTCACCTGCAGCTTGGTCTCGACGCCGAACATGTTCACCGTGCCGCCCAGCGGCATCACCGACCAGGCGGTGAACGCGCAGACGCCGGTGATCAGCGGGGCGATCGTGTACAGCACCTTGTCGACCATGCCCGGCGCGAAGTCCTCCTTGACGAGGAGCTTCATGCCGTCGGCCAACGCTTGGCCGAGGCCGAACGGGCCGTTCATGATGGGCCCGAGACGGTGCTGCATCTTGGCGACCAGCCGTCGTTCGTACCAGACGTTGACGATGGTCCAGGTCAGCAGCAGCACCACGATGCCGACGACCTTGATCAGCACGATCCACCACGGATCGTTGCCGAAGATCGAGATGTCCTGGCCGATCATGCCGCACCTCCCACGCTGACACGGACGCGGTCGCCGGCGGCGACCCGCAACTCACCCAGTCCTGCGAAACCATCGTTCCCCGGCACCCACACGGTTCCGTCGACCATCGTCGGCTCCACCAGCACCGGCATCGACCGGTTGCCCGCCGGGCCGTGGATGGTGAGCGTCTCGCCGTCGCCGAGGCCGAGCGCCTGCGCGGTCGCCGGGCTGACCCGAGCCAGCGCAGGCTTGGCGGTGGCCAGCAGCGCGTCGGCACCGGCGTTGCCCGCCGAACCGTCGATGAGCTGACGCCACGAGGCCAGCAGCAGACCGTCGCCCTCGTCGGGCACCTGACCCCAGGTCGGGGCAACCGCACGTGCGCCGTCCCAGGCGCCGAGCTCGGTGAGCTCGGCGAGGGCGGCCTTCGGCGTCCGGACGCCGAGGTCGGACCCCAGCGCGTCGGCGAGCGCCGCGAGCACGCGCAGGTCGGTCATCGGGGACGCCGCCTCGCGGTTGACCCGGTTGACCCGGCCCGCGCGGTGCTCCCAGTCCAGGAATGTTCCGGCCTGCTCCTCGACGAGCGCGACCGGCAGCACGACGTCGGCGCGCGACGTCACGTCGCTGACCCGCTGCTCGAGGCTGACCAGGAAGCCGACCTTCTCGAAGGCGTCGCGGGCGGCGTCCGAATCGGCCAGATCGGTGGGCTGAAGGCCCGCGACCACGAGGGCCTGCAGGGCACCGGACGCCGCAGCCGCCAGCATGGCGTCCCCGTCGAGTCCGGGCTCGGTCGGTAGCCGGTCGACGCCCCAGGCGGCACCCAGGTCGACGGCCGCGGTGCGGTCGGACGCGGGGCGTCCACCGGGCAGCAGGTTCGGCAGGCAGCCGGCCTCGACGGCGCCGCGGTCGCCTGCGCGACGCGGCACCCAGGCCAGGCGCGCGCCCGAGCGGGACGCGGCGTCCACCAGGGCGCTGAACAGCCCAGGGATCTGCGCCGCGCGCTCCCCCACCAGCAGCACGGTGCCGGAGTCGAGCTCGACGTCAGCCAGGGCGTCGACCTCGCCGCCGGGCGGGGTCGCGATGAGCGTCGCGTTGACCTTGGCCGACCCGTTGGCCAGGTACGGCGCGATGGTGACGACCTGCAGCTTCTTCTTGCGGACGCCCTTGCGGAGCCGCAGGAAGACCATCGGCGACTCCTCCTCGGGCTCGAAGGCCACGCACACCACGCGACCGGCCGCCTCGAGATCGAGGTAGGTCGGTCCGTCGCCCAGCGACCGGCCGGCCACGGCGTGGGCCAGGAACTCGGCCTCCTCGGCCGAGTGCGGACGCGAGCGGAAGTCGACATTGTTCGTGCCCAGAACCGCGCGGGCGAACTTGGCGTAACCGTAGGCGTTCTCGAGCGTGAGGCGTCCGCCGGTGAGGACGCCGACCGAGCTGCCCGCCGCCTGCAGGCCGTGCACAGCCGCGTCGATGGCCTCCGGCCACGACGCCACCCTCAGGACGCCGCCGTCACGCACCAGCGGGCGCGTGATGCGGTCGGCCACCCGGCCGTACCGGAACGCGAACCGGCCGCGGTCACAGTTCCACTCCTCGTTGACCTCGGGAGCGTTGCCGGCGAGCCGGCGGGTCACCTGGTAGTGACGGTGATCGCTGCGCAGTTCACAGCCGGACGCGCAGTGTTCGCAGGTCGTGGTCGTCGAGACCAGGTCGAAGGGGCGGGCGCGGAAGCGGTAGTCGACCGACGTCAGCGCACCGACCGGGCAAATCTGAATGACGTTGCCCGAGAAGTAGGAGTCGTAGGGCTTCTCGGCGTACATGCCGACCTGCTGCAGCGCGCCACGCTCGACGAGCGCGATGAACGGGTCGCCCGAGATCTGCTCGCTGAACCGGGTGCACCGGGCACACAGCACGCAACGCTCGCGGTCGAGCAGCACCTGCGCCGAGATCGGCACGGGCTTGGGGAACGTCCGCTTCACACCGCCGTAGCGGGACTCGCCGTACCCGTTCGACAGCGCCTGGTTCTGCAGGGGGCACTCGCCGCCCTTGTCGCAGATCGGGCAGTCGAGCGGGTGGTTGATCAGCAGCAGCTCGAGCATGCCCTTCTGGGCCTTGTCGGCCTTCTCGGAGCTGATCTGGGTCTGGATCTGCATATTCGGCGCGCACTCCAGCGTGCAGGACGCCTGCGGCTTCGGCATGCCGCGTCCGTTGCCCATGTCGGGCACCTCGACCATGCATTGGCGGCAGGCACCGACCGGGTCGAGCAGCGGGTGGTCACAGAAGCGCGGGATGGCGACGCCGATCATCTCGGCGGCACGGATGGCCAGTGTGCCCTTGGGCACCTGCACCTCGATGCCGTCGATGAAGACCGTGATCAGTTCGGGCTTGGCGACCGGCGCAGCCTTGGCGTCGACGCTCATGCGTGCGCTCCTTCCATCTCAGGAACCTCGAACAGCGCGCTGCGCCCGTAGGGGAACAGCTCCCAGGCCGGGGCATTGAAGCCGAGTTCGAACTCGTCGCGGAAGTGCCGTACCGCGCTGGTGACGCAGGCGACCGCACCGTCGGCCAGCGCGCAGAACGACTTGCCGCCGATGTTGTCGCAGAGGTCGAGCATCGTCTCGATATCGCCCTCGACGGCCGTTCCGGCCTCGAACTTCTTCAGCATCTGCACCAGCCACCAAGTGCCCTCACGGCACGGGGTGCACTTGCCGCACGACTCGTGCTTGTAGAACTCGACCCAGCGCAGGGTGGTGCGCACCACCGAAGTGGTCTCGTCGAAACACTGCAGCGCCTTGGTGCCGAGCATCGTGCCCGCGCCCGCCATCCCCTCGTAGTCGAGCGGCAGGTCGAGATGCTCGGCGGTGAGGATCGGTGTCGAGCTGCCGCCCGGCGTCCAGAACTTCAGCTCGTGGCCCTCGCGGATGCCGCCGGACAGCTCCAGCAGCTGGCGCAGGGTGATGCCCAACGGCGCCTCGAACTGGCCGGGCCGCTTCACGTGGCCCGACAGCGAGTACAGCGTCATGCCCTTGGACTTCTCGGTGCCCATGGAGGCGAACCAGCTCGACCCGTTGGCGATGATGGCCGGCACCGAGGCGATCGACTCGACGTTGTTGACCACGGTCGGGCAGGCGTACAGGCCGGCGACGGCCGGGAACGGCGGCCGCAGACGCGGCTGGCCACGGCGTCCTTCGAGAGAGTCGAGCAGCGCCGTCTCCTCACCGCAGATGTAGGCGCCCGCGCCCGAGTGCACGACGACCTCGAGGTCGAAGCCCGAACCCAG